>Ga0208227_1000385_pt1 | contig 11828 bp, 10 predicted proteins | sample LakMenEpi13Jun11_FD_150692 | JGI IMG/M metagenome (GOLD analysis project Ga0208227, IMG submission 150692) | Freshwater microbial communities from Lake Mendota, WI - 13JUN2011 deep hole epilimnion (SPAdes) | ecosystem: Environmental > Aquatic > Freshwater > Lake > Epilimnion/Euphotic zone ...
CGTACTGCACGGGCATCTCCCACCCAGCGAAATCAACCATGCGCGCTCCGAGTTCGAGATGCTCTTCAAAGAGTGCGGTGCGACGCATCAGGTCAGTGTTAGGGCGTCATACGCGCGCTGGACGAGCGCGCTCTCAGATTGAAAGTCCAGGAGGGCAACGGCTTCGTCCATCGGCACCCAACGCAACTCTTCAAACTCTTGGTCGTACGCTTCAAAACTGCCGCCCACCTGCTCCATCAGGTAGTAGTGCACTGTCTTTTCAATGCGTTCACCAGTCCGAACAAACGAGTATGAGATTGCGGCGAAGTACGAGAGGATTCGCACCTCAAGTCCCGACTCCTCCCGAACCTCGCGCAGGGCGGTCTCCTCGCGCGTCTCCCCCTCCTCGGGGGTCCCCTTCGGGAGCGACCAGACGTATCCGTCACGCTCTCGGCGGCGTCGACCAACGACGATCTCTGGCCTCCCCGCAACGGCACGAATGACCAGCCCCCCTGCGGAGACGGCGGTGCGCTTCGTCAGCGGCATAGATGCTCCTGTCTCGTATGGCTCAGGCTCCCGTAGGAGCCCCTCATTACGTCAATGGTAGCCCTTCATGAAGGGGCGTATGGTGTGGCGGCGCGCTACGCTACGCGAAGCCCGTGGAGCGGCGGTGAACGAGAGGAGGGGCTGTGACCAATCGAGCGCACACGCGCACGAGCCTCGGCGCTGGTCTACCGGATCGAATCGCACTTGAGCGCCTCCCAGCACCAGCGACGCCGTGGGATCAACTCCCATTCATTCTCAAGATCCTCATTGAAGGAGCTGCGCGACGAGCGGGTAACGGCTTTGTCCGTGAGGAAGATGTCCACGCGTACCTTGCATGGAGGCCCGGTGCCGCGGCCGCGTCATCGGGCGACGAACGTGAGCTTCCCTTCTCTCCTGCACGCGTCGTGCTTCAGGACTTCACGGGTGTCCCAGCAGTGGTTGACCTGGCAGCGCTCCGCGATGCGGCGCGTGAACTCGGCATTGACCCTGAGCGCATTAACCCTCAGGTCCCAGCTGATCTTGTGATTGACCACTCGGTACAAGTTGATCGATGGGCCACCGCGGAAGCACTCGAACAGAACGTGACAAGAGAGTACGAACGCAATGCCGAGCGGTACCAGCTGCTCCGTTGGGCTCAAGGCGCATTTGATACGTTCCGCGTTGTTCCCCCAGGCGCGGGAATCGTGCACCAGGTAAACCTTGAAAGCCTTGCAACCGTGGTGCGCGTGGAGGAGCTTGACGGGGCGCCGCTCGCCTTCCCAGATACCTGTGTCGGCACCGACTCGCACACCACCATGATTTCAGGACTCGGAGTCCTTGGCTTTGGCGTCGGCGGAATTGAAGCGGAGGCGGTACTCCTTGGCGAACCGCTCTTCTCTCCGCTGCCGAAAATCGTCGGGCTCAAGCTCACAGGGAAGCTCCCTGCGGGGACCACGGCGACCGACCTTGTCCTCACCGTAACTGAGCGACTCCGCGCTCATGGTGTGGTCGGCGCATACGTAGAGGCATTCGGTGACGGCCTCTCCACCGTCTCCCTCGCCGATCGAGCGACCATCGCCAATATGTCGCCAGAGTTCGGCGCAACGACGACGCTCTTCCCGATTGACGAGATCACCCTTGACTACCTCCGCGTGACTGGTCGCGAGAGCGCGCAGATTGCGCTGGTTGAAACGTATGCCAAGGCGCAGGGCCTCTGGCGAGTCAGTGGGCAGGAGCCGCTCTACGACGAAGTGGTCGAGATCAGTCTTGCCGAGATCGTTCCGTCGCTCGCCGGACCGAAGCGCCCGCAGGATCGAGTCCCCCTCCCCGATCTCGGGAAGGGCTTTGAGGAGAGCTACCCAGATCGCGCTGGATCGAAGGCGCACAGCGCCACAGTAGGGGGAGCAAGAATGCGCGATGGCGCGGTTGCGATCGCTGCGATCACCTCATGCACCAACACTTCAAACCCGTCGGTGATGATCGCCTCCGGTCTCCTCGCGAGGAACGCAGTTGCGCGCGGGATGCGCGTGCCAGCATGGGTGAAGACGAGCCTCGCCCCAGGGTCGCGAGTCGTCACCGCATACCTAGAGCGCGCGGGGCTTCTGGAACCGCTCGCCGCGCTCGGATTCAACGTGGCTGGCTATGGCTGCACGACGTGCATCGGGAACTCAGGACCACTCGACGAAGAGATCGCCACTGCGGTGGAGCGTGAAGAGCTCCTTGTCGCTGCCGTCCTCTCGGGGAATAGAAACTTTGAAGGGCGCATTCACCCGGCGGTGCGTGCCGCCTACCTCGCCTCCCCGCCACTCGTGGTCGCCCTCGCGTTGGCGGGCAACGTGGTGACGAACCTTGACCAGGATCCGGTCGGCAACGATCGAGACGGCTCCCCCGTCTTCCTGCGCGATATTTGGCCCGCGGATGAAGAGATCGCAGAAGCGGTCGCCGCAGCGGCGGATGCCACCCTCTACAAGAATAGTTATGCGAATCTCTTTGCAGGCGACGCTCGATGGCGGGCGTTAACCGTGCCAACCGGTCGCACCTATGACTGGGATCCCGCCTCTACATACATCGCCCGACCAGCATTCACCGAGAACATCCCCGCGGTTGCCTCACCCATTGCCGATGTCCACAACGCGCGTGCGCTCCTCCTCCTCGGTGACTCCGTCACCACCGATCACATTTCACCAGCGGGATCAATTCGTGCCGACTCCCCTGCTGGCCGCTGGATGATTGAACGCGGGGTTGCTGTTGGCGACTTCAACTCATATGGAGCACGCCGTGGCCATGACCAGGTGATGATGCGCGGAACCTTCGCGAACACGCGCCTCCGTAACGCACTCGCTGGAGGCAAGGAGGGACCGCTTACTAAACATCTTCCGAGTGGCGAACTCCTCGCAGTCGCTGACGCGGCAGCTCGCTACAAGGAGCAGGGAACGCCGCTGATCATCATCGCAGGGAAGGAGTACGGCTCAGGTTCAAGTCGAGACTGGGCTGCAAAGGGGACGCAGATGCTCGGCGTCCGCGCCGTGATCGCCGAATCATATGAGCGCATCCATCGTTCCAATCTGATCGGCATGGGCATCCTGCCGCTGCAGTTCCTCCCCGGCGAGAGCGCCGCGAGCCATGCCCTGGATGGCAGCGAGCGCTTCACGATTGAAGGCCTCACCGCGATCAGCCCTCGTGGTCGCGTGACGCTTCAGGCCACCTCTAGCGGCGCTGACGACACCCTTACGGACAACACGCGATCCATTGAACTCGTCGTCCGTCTGGACGGTCCAATGGAACTCGCAACCTACCGCGAAGGTGGCATCATGCCGGCGGTTCTGCGAAGGATGGCGAAGCGGTAAGGCACTGCGCGGTGGACAATACACAGGTGGGCTAGGCACCTGAATCTGGCGCCTATAAACTAAACCAATGGCAAACACCATTTCGTTTGACTCACTCCCGAGTGAGATTCGTACGGAGCTCAATCGCATCGATAAGCCCGAGTCCTTTTCAGTTGAGCGCATGCGCCACGAAGCGATCACAGTAGTACACAAGAAGCACACTCGCGTGTACAAGTTTGTTCGCAACAACAAAACCCTGCTGAAACAACTCGACAAAGAGATCCACAACCTCCTACTTCTGCGCACAAGAAGAATTTTCGCGCCAATGGTTCTGGGTCGTCGACAACTGAAGCAATACGACATGGTTGCGTATTCATATATCGCAGGTAAGATTGTCGAAGGCAACACTCAGCCAAAACACGCAAAGTCGCTTGCCAAAGCACACCGCAGGCTGCACCTGGCATTCGAGCGCGACGGACAAACTAAGTTGGCTGAATGGAACTCGGCCAGAGTGATAAAGCCGATCCTCTCAAAGACCAATGCCGCACAATATGCGCCCGAGCTTGTGAAGTATGCGCGCTGGATAGGCCGTGAACTCAAGGCTCACGAGCATGCGCGAGATGACGTGACCTTCATTCACAGTGACAGCCACCTTTCCAACGTTGTGTTTCAACCCGAGCGCGCAGTACTCATCGACTGGGCCGAATCCGGTTGGGCATCAAAGTATTTTGAACTTGCGGTAACGATTCACTCGATGCTCTACGAGAGGAAGGTAAAGCAGCGCGATTTGATTGCCACCTATCTCAACGAGTATTTCGACGCCGGCCAATTGACGGAACGAGATGTACGGCTGATCGAGCTCTACGTGAAATTGCGCTTTCTCGAAAGTGCAACTTGGCATCTTGGGGAGTCGATAGAGGATCAGCGTCTCAACAAGGTGAGATACGCAAAGTTTGTTGAGAACTCATGGCAAAAGGCCGAGCGATTCAACCTAGCAAACTTGCTTGGCATGCCCACTTCGGCACGAAACAGACCTATACAAAGGGGCGCTCTGAGATTCGAGGGGTAATCCTGGTGGGCGATACTGGACTCGAACCAGTGACCTCACGGATGTGAACCGTGCGCTCTAACCAACTGAGCTAATCGCCCGAGGAGTGGATTCTAGACGAATCCTCTACGGATCCGCGCGTCTCTAGAGGAGGCGGCGCAGGAACTGCAGCAGGATCATCACCACAATCGGAGAGAAGTCGATTCCTGCGGTGGATGGGAGGATTCGACGGACGGGCCCGAGGATCGGTTCACTCATGTCAAAAAGTATTCGGGAGACGCGCCCGGTCCCAGAGCGGTCGACCCATGAGATCAGCACACGCGCGAGCACAACAAACCAGAGTGTCTGCAGAATCAGATCGATCGCGAGTAACGGGGTGAAGCCCATAGCGAAAGGTTAGCCGCGCGCGCCGAAGAGTGCGCTGCCGAGCCGGACCTGCGTCGCACCCTCCTCAATCGCGACCTCAAAATCGCCGCTCATCCCCGCTGAAAGGAGTGGGCCGATCGCGAGACCCACCCCAGCCGCTGCCGCTCGAAGTGCGGTGGCATAGGAGGCGAAGGCGGCAACGCTGCGCCGTGCTTCAGCCTGGTCGTCCGTGAGCCGACCGATCATCATCAGCCCGTCGATCACCATGCTGGTGCCGCGAAGAAGTTCTGCCACGTCAGGCAGCGCTTCACGCAGCTCCGCAGGTGCGAAACCAGCCTTTGCGGGGTCCTCATCACTGTTCACCTGCAGTGCAATGGAGATCACTCCTGGGGCGCCCTTGGAGGCACCGATTAACTTCACAAGAAGATCCATGCGATCAACGGAGGTAATGCGATCGGCAACAGCGAGCGCACGGCGCAGCTTATTGCTCTGGAGTGGTCCGATTAGTTCCCAATGAGTCTCAACCTTCGGACGAAGGAGGGCGACGGCTGCACGCTTCTCTTCAAGCTCCTGCACGCGATTCTCGCCAAAGTGTCGCTGGCCGGCATCAATCACCTCGGCCACGCGTTCAGCAGAAACCCCCTTGCTCACGGCAAGGAGTGCGCAGCTCTCCGGTGGACGACCAGCGCGCTCCTCAGCGGCGCGAATCTGGGCGCGAAGGGTTACAAGCTGTTCAGCAGCGGAGTGCATTGACGCCTAGGAGCGGCGACGGAGGAAGGCGGGAATCTCCAGCTCGTCACTCGGGACTGGCGACGGGGTCACACCAGCATCAGCTCCTTGAACAGCGTCTCCAGACGGCTGTGCAACGGCTGGGTGCGTGAGCGGAGTCCAGGTAGGTGTCGCTGAAGGCTGGGCCGCTGGGGCCGCGCCAGCTGCGGGTACTGCACTGAAAGAAGGTGCGGTGGCTTCCGTGGTTGCGCTCCAGCGCGGCGTCGCGTCGTCAGCGCCACCATACGGGTACTCAGAGCGCTGTAGCGCAGCAGCAGATGACTGGCTGCGTGCATTCCCTGCGAATCCTGTTGCGATCACCGTGATCTGGACTTCGTCCGCGAGCGTCTCATCGAGCGACGTACCGAAGATGATGTTCGCCTCTGGATCGGCGCGCTCCGTAATGTGATTGATCGCCTCATTCACTTCGTGCAGCGTCACCGTGGAGGATGCGGCGACGTTCACCAGCACCCCTGTCGCACCCTGAATATCAAGTTCGAGAAGCGGCGACAAGATTGCGAGTTCCGCGGCGGCTCGGGCGCGGTTCTCACCGCTGGCACGTCCGATTCCCATCAGTGCGGAGCCAGCCTCTTTCATGATGCTCCGCACATCCGCGAAGTCGAGATTAATGATCCCCGGAACGGTGATCACGTCGCTCACTCCTTGGACAGCCTGGCGGAGGACGTCGTCGGCAATTCTGAAGGAGTCTTCCATTGAGGTTTGTCGACTCACTACGCTGAGGAGTCGCTCATTTGGAATCACAATGAGGGTGTCAACGTACTTACGCAGCTCTTCTGCCGCGGCGTGGGCGACGGCGGCGCGTCGCTTCCCTTCAAACTCGAACGGCTTGGTCACGATACCGATCGTCAGCGCGCCGAGATCCTTGGCAACTTTTGCGACCACTGGGGCCGCTCCAGAACCGGTGCCACCCCCCATTCCTGCGGTGACGAAGACGAGGTCGGAGCCGTCAAGCGCCTTACGGAGATTCTCTAGATCTTCGTGGGCCGCGCGCTCGCCAACTGCGGAGTCACCGCCAGCGCCGAGGCCGCGAGAGATCGCATCACCAATGCGGATGCGTGTGGGGGCGTGGGATTTAACGAGCGCCTGCGCATCGGTGTTCACCGCAATGAATTCAACGCCGAGCAGTTCCGCGCGGATCATGCGATTCACCGCATTGGAGCCAGCGCCGCCGACGCCAACAACGCGGATCATCGCAAAGTTTTCAGTCTGCGAAGCCATCGGCCTCTCCCTCCGCTTACTGCCGAACGTCGATCGCGCCACAGGGTCTCCCCTGCCGTCGCGACCGCCCTCCCGTCGGCTTGCCGAAGTGTAGCAGCGTCCCCAGGGATCTAGAAGGGCGTGCCGCGGTGAGTCCGCGTCGGGCCCACGGAGGGGTCCGCGTCAGTTCGGAAGGGGTTAGCCGCGGAGGCGAGAGAGGAGGTTCTTGAAGCCGCCCGTGATGCGGCCGCCAAGTCCAGCCTGCGGCTCCTCAGCGATACCGATCTCACCCATGCTTCGTGCAACCCACGAGAAGAGTCCGAGGGTCGCGGCACTTGATGGACCCTGGAAGTCATCAAGGATGCCGAGGAGCGGCCCATCCGGAGCTGCAACACGGACTGGGGCCTTCAGGATATCCCGCGCGAGCGTCGTGATCCCGTCTAGTTGAGATCCGCCACCCGTCAGAACGACGCCAGCGCTGGTCGCCTCAGGTCCTGCAACGGCAATCACGCCAGCGATGAGCTCAAACATCTCACTCATGCGCGACTCAATGATGCGCGCGAGCTCAATTCGCTCAATTCGACGCCCGCCCGGTTCGTTTGGCACTGTGTACTGCTCGCTCACGCTCACGGTGCGTAGATCGCAGGTTCCGTAATTGATCTTGAGCTCTTCGGCGGCGGCGATGCTCGTCTTGAGGCCAATCGCAACATCGCGTGTCACAAAGGCGGCCCCGATCGGCAGGACCGCGCTGTGCACAACAGCGTTGTTGTGGAAGATCGCAATGTCACACGTCTCTGCGCCAATGTCCACGAGCACCGTTCCTAGCTCACGCTCTGTATCAGTGAGCGTCAACTCAGATGCGGCGAGAGAGGACGGTACGTAGTCGTCAACTGCGATGCCGGCCGCCTGAACGCACTTCTCCAGGTTCTGGATTGCGGTTGCGCCAGCGGTGATCAGGTGGGCGCGCGCTTCGAGCCGGAAGGCGACCATGCCGCGTGGCTGCTGAATCCCCTCTTGACCATCAACAATGTACGAGGAGGGAAGTACATGCAGCAGCATGCGTGATCCTGGTACCTGGACGGCGCGACAAACTTCAAGGACGCGATCAACGTCGTCATCACGGATCTCTCGATCTGGATTTGAAACGGCGACCTGCCCACTGGAGTTCTGTCCCTCCACATGGCTACCCGATACCGAGATGGTCGCGTGTTCAATGTGGTAGCCAGAGAGTCGCTCCGCCGCATCAACCGCCGCCTTGATTGCGGCACCGGTCTTCTCAATGTCCGTGACCACGCCCTTACGCATGCCAGTGTTGACCGCGGTCCCCTTGCCAACGACGGTGATGGAGCCGCCGTCCCCACCAATGTGGGCAATGCCGCAGCTCACCTTTGAGGTGCCGATGTCAATTACGGCAATCGTCGCGTAGCGCTCATCCATGCGTCCACCCCCACTCACTTTGCCGACCTCGTTGCGCTGATCATAGCGGGGTGCTGGAGGGGGCGGCGATGCGCGGTCACGGGAGGAGCGGGCTCGGCGACACGGATGGGGAGGGCGGCGGAGGTGGTCGCACCCCAGGATCCGTAAAGGTCCCAGCCTGACCGTCAGCCAGAATCACCCATCCCACGCCCCGCTCCCGCTTCGCGAGAAGGCTGCGGAGGAGGCGCACCTGTCCTGGAAGCATCTCGACTGGCCGGATGGTTGCTGAATAGATGCCGAAGACGGCGTTCCAGGTGAAGCCCTCTCCAACCCCTTGGAGCAGGTAGCCGTACTGCGGGTCGCGCTGAATCGTGAGCTGAAGTGCGCTGCTCCCAAGATCTGCTGGGGTGAGCGACGCGAGCCGAGTGACGATATCGAGATCGACAGGACTGATCTCCTCGCCGACCTCAACGAACGGAACGGTCGTCGCGTCGACAACAAGTGGGAGGGAGGCGGCGGCTTCTGCGCCGCGCGCGGAGAGGAGTGGCGAGTCGATCCGCCCAAGGATCTGACCTGAGCCGCTCACAAGAAGTGTCTCGCTCCCCCGCTGCCAGCGCAGCAGGAGTGGGGTCTCCCGAATCTCAATACGCAGCTCGCCAGGAATGCCAATGCGGGCCTGAGCACGTGCGACAAACGGGAGTGCCTCAATGGCGCGCTCGGTCGCTAGGAGATCTATTCCGAGGAGGTTCTCCCCCGCGCTGATCCCAGCAAGTTCTGAGATAGCCTCTTCGTTGAGCATCGCAAGGCCCGTGATCTTTACCTCATCAACGATGAGGCGACCGCTAGCAGCGAGTGCAGGAGGCGCCACAAGCGCCGCGGCCAAGAGCAGCACGAGCCCGAAACGCCGCAGTAGAACCATGGACTCTGGTCGAAGCCTGCGGCGTCGATCGGAGCGCTGCTTCGGTGGAGTGGAGTCCTTTTCGCGCCGCTCAAGCAGCCGCACGCCAGCATCCGCCCCCGCCCTCCGACGCTGTCCACCAAGTCCAGGACGAACGCCGAGTGGCGCTTCGCCCGGAGCGAATGGACGAGCGCCACTCGTTGGTCGGCGCCCCTTCTTGCTGCGTTCGCTCATCGCCCAGCCTGCCGCTGCGCGAGTGCAGTACGCACAAGATGCAGTGAGAGGTCGGCAAAACTCATCCCCGAGGCGGTAATCAGTGCTGGGAAGAGCGAGATCGGGGTGAAGCCTGGGAAGGTGTTTACCTCCGAGATGTACCACTCCCCTGTGTGCGCGCCCGATGCGCGCATCAAGAAGTCCATCCGCGCGAGGCCTCGACCGCCAAATCCGCGGAAGAGAGTGATCGCCGAACTTTGCAACTCATTCCGAAGCTCGTCACTGATCTCTGGGCTGACAGTTGTTTGCGAAACGCCGCTCGCATACTTCGCGTCATAGTCGTAAAACTCACGACCAGGGAACACTTCGCCGGGACCGAACGCACGCACCGAACCATCGGGAGATTCAAGGAGCGCAACCTCGAGCTCTCTCGGATGATCGAGGTACGGCTCGAGAAGGGCTCGCGCTCCAAACTGCAGCGCTAGGTCAACGGCCGCCGCCCACTCTTCGCGGCTACGCGCGATGCGCATGCCAATGGAAGAACCGTGGGCCGCCGGTTTCCCAATCAGCGCACCCCCCTCACTCTCACGGGCGGCGAACGCTGCGATTCGTGAGAGAGTCGCCTCTCGGTTGTTCGTCCACTCTTCCGCCGTGACGATGCAATGCGGAAGTGTGGGCACATTGAGCGTGCTCGCGAGTCGCTTGAATGCATCCTTCTCCATACCGAGGCGAGCGGCGGCAGGTGCGGCACCAACGTAGGCGACGCCAGCAGCGGCAAGCGCCTCCTGAACGACTCCCGACTCATCACCAGGACCGTGGAGCGCAGGAATGTATACAGCGTCCGGATGTTCACGCAGCACCTCAGTCAGAAGTTCGGCAAGCGGCCGAAGCGGTGCGTCCGTGAGCGACGCTGCGCGACGCTCGGTCGTGTACTCGCTTGGGAGGCGCTCACCCCGAAGGTGGCCCTCTGGCAGCAGCGCGGCGAGACCTTCGCGCGTGATCAGTAGCTGATCAACGGAGAGGCCCTCCTCCATCAGGGCTGACGCGATCGCGCTTCCAGAGACGACCGAGATCTCCGCTTCGGCACTCAGGCCCCCGTAGAGGATCACCACGCGCGGGAACGTTTCGCGCGCGCTCACGCAGGCTCCTCACCAATGAACTGAATCTCCGACTCTAGGGTGAGCCCAGCGTGCTGCTGGACCTCGCGAATGCAGAGGTCGTGCAACTCACGAATCGCCGCAGCGGTGGCGCCGCCCCGATTCAGAATCCAGTTGGCATGCATCGCTGAAACTTCAGCTCCGCCGATCGTGCGGCCCTTGAGGCCAGCCGCCTCAATCAGCGCACCCGCGCTCGGTCCCGCTGGCGGATTGCGGAAGACACTCCCCGCGCTCGGGATGCCGAGCGGTTGATGCTCGCGACGCCAGCGCCGGATCTCTTCAAGGCGTGCCTTGATCTCCGTCGGCTCGCCAGCCTGCAGCAGCATGGTGGCTCCAAGGACCACCTCTCCACGTCCAACCTCCTCTTTGAATCGTGAGTGCCGATACGAAAGGTTGAGGGCATCAGGAGTGATCTCCTCTTCACCTCCGTCTGGCCGCATGATCGCCACCCGCTGGAGGATCTGTGACATCTCACCACCATGCGCACCCGCGTTGGCCCAAATTGCACCCCCGAGATTTCCTGGAATCGCCAGAGCAAATTCGGCACCGGTGAGGCCCGCGTCAGCGGCGAGCGTAGAGAGCTTGGCCATGGATAGCCCAGAGTCGGCGCTAATCGTTCCTGCACCTGCGTCAATCGTGACGCCAGCACTTCGGTTCAGCAGGACAATTCCTCGAATCCCGGCGTCGCTGACGACGACGTTGCTCCCACGTCCGAGAATCCTGAGTGGCCACCCCTTGCTCTGTGCAAGGCGAACCACCCCGCGGAGTGTGAATCGATCGCGCACCGTGATGAGAAGATCCGCGGGCCCGCCAACGCGCATCGTCGTGTGCTCAGCCAGGGGCGCGTCGCGCTCAGCACGCAGCCCCACTCTTCGCTCAAGCTCACGTGCCGCCTCGTCTCTCGCGCCCCACGTTGTCTCGGTCATCCACGCCTCCCGAGGCGCAGCAAGATCTCCGTGATCTCCTCAGCGGACCCTGGCCGGGCAAGTGACGCCGCAGCTGCGCCGACTCGTTGACGAACGGAGGCTACGGACATCTGCGCCACTTCTCGTTGAAGGATTTCAGGAGTGAGCGCCGCGTCGTCAATCACGATCGCTCCACCCACCGCTGCGAGTTCTTTCGCGTTAGCACGCTGGTGCCCACCCGCATACGGATACGGCACGATAATGGACGGGAGGCCAAGTGCCGCCGCCTCCGCAAGTGTTGATGCACCAGCGCGGCCGAGGAGTAGATCTGCCGAGATGAGGGCATCCTCCATTGCACCACCTTGAAGAAAGCGCACGGGCGTATAGCGCGGCTGCAGCGCCTCAGGGAGTGCCGCACGAATCGCTTCGGCACGATCGAGTCCGTCTGCCGCAACATGCAACACCTGCCACTGACCGAGCAGTTCGGGGAGGGAGCCTGCAAGAGCGCCT
>Ga0208227_1000387_pt1 | contig 11807 bp, 9 predicted proteins | sample LakMenEpi13Jun11_FD_150692 | JGI IMG/M metagenome (GOLD analysis project Ga0208227, IMG submission 150692) | Freshwater microbial communities from Lake Mendota, WI - 13JUN2011 deep hole epilimnion (SPAdes) | ecosystem: Environmental > Aquatic > Freshwater > Lake > Epilimnion/Euphotic zone ...
CCGACGCGTTGACTGGTGCTCGCGGCACCGGAGAACTCACTCTGAACACACACGTACTGCGTCGGGGTCGATCATCTGTCGTTACGCGTGTCGAAGTTGCCGACTCCGACGGAGCAGCAGTCGCCACGTCGTGGATGTCCTGTGCCATCCTCACACCGGCGAATGGGCCTCCTGCGTTCAACCGCCCGGTCAAACCATACGAGCGCGACGTCCCCAACGATCCAATCTTTGCGGCACCCACCCATGAGTTTTTCAACCTCTCGGCAAGCGAGATCCCCGGCGTGGTGCACCTTTCGATCGAACAACGACTTCGAAACCCATGGGGAATCCTCCATGGCGGTTCGAGCGCAGTAGCGCTTGATGCTGCCGCCCGCAGCCTTGTGGTTGGGCGATCGACGGTGGAACCGACGCCCGAGGCCATCGTCACCGATCTTGCGGTTCACTACCTGAGTCCCGGCCGAGTTGGGCCCATTGTCGCTACTGCGACATCTGCCGGCAGGAGAGGCCCCGACCATTTGGTCCGGGTTGAAGTTCGCGACCAGGGGGCCGAAGACCGCCTCATGGCCCTCGCCATGACCACAGTTCGTCAGCTCGATTGACCAGCGTTACCGACCGGTAGCAAAGCAGGCCGTCTGTCCCGTAGCGTCTCCCCCGTCAGCCGTCGGGAGGGAACCATTGTGGGAATGACATTCGAAGATGCAGTCGCGGTACTTACCGGTCCCGGCGCACCATTTGAAATCAGTGAGGCCGAGGTTCTGGGTCAGCCCAGCCGCATTTTTACCAATCTCCCCCCAACACTTCGATCGCTCTTCGAGATGCTCAAAGAGCGTCCAGCCGACGACGTGTACATCGTCTTCGAAGATGAGCGCTGGACCAATGCCGAAGTGCTCACAAGCATCAACGAAATCGCGCACGTACTCGTTGAGCGTTACGGCATCAAGAAGGGCGACCGTGTCGCCATCGACATGCGCAACTTCCCCGAATGGGTTACCGCATTCGGCGCAGCAACCTCGATCGGCGCAATTGCGGTCTCGGTCAATGCGTGGTGGACCGGTCCGGAAATTGAATTCGGTCTGGTTGACGCTGGCGCAAAAGTTCTCATTACTGATCGCGAACGAGTCGACCGAATTGGCGATCGCCTTGCCGCACTGAATATCCCCGGATTAGTCATTCGCGCAGAGGGCGAACTCCCCGCAGGCTGTGACCATCTCGCCGATGTTGTTACACCGGGCGCACCAATGCCGGACGTCGATGTCGACACCGACGACGACGCAACCATTCTTTTCACTTCCGGGACAACTGGCGTCCCCAAGGGTGCGGTTTCAACGAACCGCGCCGTGCTGTCGGGTCTCTTCGCATTTGCATGTCGAACGACGGTTGAAGCGATTCGTTGGGCTCCGGACACTCCGCCCGATCCGGCAACCGCCCCTGCGCCAATTCCACCCTGCTTCATCCTTACCGTCCCGCTGTTCCACGTCACCGGCTGCGTTCCGGTCATGCTCGGATCTGTAGCAACGGGCGCAAAACTTGTGATGATGCATAAATGGGACCCATTGCGCGCGCTGCAGCTCATTGATCGCGAAAAGGTCACGAACTTCGTTGGCGTTCCAACGATGTCGCAAGATCTCATCAGTCATCCCGATTTCGACAAGTACGACACTTCGAGCCTGAAGAACGTCGGCGGTGGCGGCGCACCGATGGCCCCCGAACTCGTTCGCAAGATCGAAGGTTCGTTTGCAGGCAAGGCAAGCCCGCAACTTGGCTACGGCCTTACGGAAACCAATGGCTACGGACCAGGAAACACTGGTCCCGACTACATGGAAAAGCCATCAAGCACCGGTCGCGTTGTTCCGATCATGCAGGTCAAGATCGTTGACCCCAACGATTCCGAACAACCCAACGGTGAAGTTGGCGAAGTCTGTCTTGCTGGGCCAATGCTCATTCGCGGGTACTGGAATCGTCCCGAGGCAACTGCCGAAACCATTCGTAACGGATGGCTTCATACTGGCGACCTTGGCTACCTCGACGATGAAGGATTCCTGTACGTCGTCGATCGCATCAAAGACATGGTGCTTCGCGGCGGCGAGAACGTCTATTGCTCCGAGGTTGAAGCGGCGATCTTTGAATACGAAGGCATTCACGAGGTTGCGGTATTTGGACTTCCCCATGACCGACTCGGCGAAGAAGTCGTCGCTGCAGTTCACCCAACGCCTGGAACCTCGATTGATCTCGATGAACTCTCCGCGTTCCTCGCCGAACGGATTGCGCCGTTCAAGATCCCTTCGCAGTGGTACATCCGTGAAGAACCACTGCCCCGAGGCGCAACGGGCAAGATCCTCAAACGAGAAATCCGCGATCGCATCCTCGACGGCAACTTCTAGGTTGCCTCGCAACAAACCATTGCAGTTCTCACTTCAGACGCGACAAAGGCCTCCACAATGTGGAGGCCTTTGTACGTTCCCCCCGGAACAGCGACGGGCCGTAACGGCCCACCATTCAGGCTGGTCGACGAGTGTTCAGCTCGGTGACGTTGTCGCGCATGATCATCTTTTGCACGGCAGGTGAGAACTCCTTGAGTTCGTCGATGTAATCAAGTGGTTCCGGCATGCCTTCGATGTGCGGCCAATCGGAACCGAAGATCACGCGATCGGAACCCATGAGTTCAACAACCTCGTGAACATCGTCTTCCCAGAATGGGTTGATCCAGATGTTGCGGCGGAAGGTTTCCGAAGGCTGCTCAGAGAACCAGCCCGGCATCTTCTTTGCGGTGTTGTCGAGCTTCTTGAGCAGACCGCGAAGGAACCCTGAACCGTTTTCGACGGATGCGACTCGGACGTTCGGGAAGCGGTCGAGCATCTTGTCGCAGACAAGCGAACCGAGGAAGTCTTCGATGGGACGATCAAACATCGTGGCCATACGCAACGGCTGCGGACGTGTTTGCTGTCCAAACCCTGCGGAGAATCCGTTGTCTTCACCGTAACCATGTGCGGTGTAGCCGGAGTCGCCGGCATGAGCCACAACAGTGATACCCGATTCATTCACAAGACCCCAGAACGGATCGAACATGGGATCGGCCGGTGAACGCTGACCGTCGACAGTGGTCGGTGCGGCCGGGCGCATAACAACCGTGGTTGCGCCGTTGTCGAGCGCGAACTTGAGTTCATTCACGGCCCAATCAACATCGACAAGCGTGATGTACGGAGCGGTGAAGATGCGATCCTTATGGTTGAACGACCAATCTTCGAGCATCCAACGGTTGAACGCAGTGAATACCTGCATGACTGCCCACGGATCTTTGTGGAGTGGTTCTTCGTAAATCATGCCGAGTGTTGGGAACAACCAGCACTTTTCAAGACCGTGCTCGTCGAGCGTCGCGATACGTGCGTCCTTGTCGCGATACGCGGGACGAATTGGTTCGCGCTGCTTCAGAAGTTCGATCGGGTTTTCGTTGTTCGGGTTGCCGCGGAAGTAATCCTTGAGCACACCAGGAAGCGCAACCGGATCGAAGGTCGGGTTGACCACTGCATGGCTGACCTGGCCGCCAATGACGTGGTACTGACGGCCATTGATCGTGCACCACTCAATAGTGCGTGATGCGGTACGAGGATCGAGATGCCGGGTGAAGGCATCGACGGCCTCGTAGTAGTGGTTGTCGCAGTCAAAGACGGGGAAGTCGAGTTCGGTCATGGGGACCAATCTACGACACAACGGGCTCTTCTGACAACCTTATGTAGTACGACGTTGCCGCATTCGCCCATTGGCTGAACTGGCGCTGGAAGACCTTTCGGGCCCGGGTCCCGATCCAGTCCTCGGGGAGCAGTTCGGGGGGTAACGAAGGGTCGACACTCAGGATATGCCGCCACTCATGCGCCATACGGGTCCGGAGGGCAAATGCTTCAGCATCATCGGCCGGCACCGCGGTTTCGAACTGCTCAACGAACGCCTCGTGCGCAGCAGCGGCAGTTTCGAGATCCCAGGCCATGGCCACGACTTCAGCCGGGGTCTCGGCCCCCTCAACGGTGGTGGCGTGGAACAGCAGTGCCTCGTCCTGGAGACCGCAGGTTGTGAGAACAACCTCGGCCCCTTCTCGCGACCCCTCGCCCACCGCGACCCACGTTCCGGTGCCAAGCGTGCCGAAACCTTCAAAGTCGAGGCCCACCGCCAGTCGTTCTCGCGACTCGCGATCAAGAGCAGTGCCGGTGAGCATCAGCAGCAAGAACGTTCCGTCCCACTTTTGATCGGCGACGATCGAACGCTGCACGCGAGGCACCGCCGAGCCGATCATGCGACGACCGGAACTTGTGAGCCGCCATCGGGTGTAACGACCAACAGACTCGCCTTCGAGCCATCCGTCGGCTGCCGTTCGGTTCACCGCTTGGCGCGCTGCCCGGGATTCGATCCCGAGTGCTTCAAGCGCGCCGACCAACGTCGCTGTCCACACTGGCGTGTCATTCGGGCCAACCCATTGACCCAAGACGCTGATGAGGAGCGATCGCGCGCTCGGGCCTCCATCAGCCCGACGACGAGTTGCAGTCGCAACAACCATTACGGAAGATCGCCCTCAATCTGACTCGGTGAAATTCCGAGATAGCGCTCAAGCGCAAGTTGGTTATTCAAGATACGACTTTCCTCTTGCGACAGGGTGATGCGCGTAAAGCCCGGTTGATGCAATCCTCGCTGCGCCGTTCGCAACATGTCGAAGTCTTGGTTGAAGACTGTACCGAAGGCCATGGAATCAAGCGGGACTTCAAGTTTCATCGGCTTGTTGCGCGGCGCGCTCGCTCCAACTCGATCGAAGTTAAAGATGTCGAGCCAGCATTCGTCGGTCGTATCGCCGGGACGCGTGCGAAGAACCGAAAGAAGGTCTGGATGGAGCAAGACCGTGATGTTCGGGAACACGTTGTGCTGATCCATCATCATGATCTGCTCATTGGTGTAATCGGAAAGATCAACACCCTTCGCCGCTTGCGCTTCGCGCACGCACGTAGCCATGACCTCGAAAAGATTTGAGCCCTCAGGAATGGCCGGAGCTGGGCCAGGTACTGCGGCATCGAGCCCCGCTCGAGCCGAGTACACCGAAGCGAATGCTTCCCACACTTCTTGGTCGGTCGGCGTGGGACGAATTCGCGGAGACGGAACGCCGTAAAGCTGACGGCTCCGGCCGACGTGATCCCAAAACACCTGATGGTTATCGAGGTCGGCGAAAACCTTGAGCAACTCAGGATGCAATCCCTGCACGTGATAGGTCTCGCTGAATCCATCGGCGGCGGTTTTCCAATTCGCCGGCACCTTCACACTGATTTCAAACCGGCAATGGAAATCGTCCATTTTGAGATAGGCCGCATCGGCCGGAGCGCCACCCAAATAGGTGGCGAGGCTCATTGCGTTCGTATCGAAGTTCACAAAAACGAGTGGCCCCCATGTGTCGACGAGAACCGGTAGAAGTCCGTAGGCATCGTTGTCGATGACGCCGAAATCTCGGCGGCTCGGGATCTCGCTCAAAGAACCATCCAGGTTCCAGCACCAACGATGAAAGCCGCAGCGAAGTTCTGTTCGTCCGGTGCCTGAGCCCGTGCAGAGCTCAATTCCTCGATGCATACAGACGTTCTGGAAGGCACGAAGGACGCCGTCTTGATCGCGAAGAATGATCGCCGACAATTTTCCAGCAGAAAACTCGACCCAGTCGCCTGGATCGCTGACCGCGTCGATCGTTGTTGCCATCTGCCAAACCCGCGGCCACATGCGCTCTTCTTCAAGAGTGGCAAATTCAGACGAGTAGTAGCGCTCTGCTGGCACCGTGATTGGACGGCGAGTTGTTGGTCCTGAACCTTCGGCCCGGCTCCGCAGTGTTCCGATGTCTTTGACGGGAACTTCCGTTGGTTCTGTGAGATCAGTCATCGTGTCGGCCCCCCGAATGGCGTGCGCCACGATCCTGCCACAGAGGAGTCAGTGCAATCGCAGGACCAAGCTCACGAGGGCGGACGCCGATGCACGGTGACCACGTAGTCCGGGTCCTCACCCAACATCTCGCCTTCCCACCCCGCCTTATGTCCAGCCGGGACAAGGCCTTCATGGGAACACCACTCATCAAACTCTTTCATCGTTGGCCACGTGGCTTTGAGTTGATTTCCCATAACCAACCACCCACCGGGAGCAACGTGCCGAGCACAGTTTTGCACTGCGAGTGAGCGGTCGGGCGCGTCGACGAAGCCGATCACGTTTCCGGCGACAACGACGAGGTCGAACTGACGACCGAGGTCCACCGTTGCAAGGTTTGCGAGTCGCCAATCGAGTTCCGGCGCCCGACGCTTTGCCCGCGCAAGTAAGTCGGAGTCGAGATCAACCCCGATGATGTCCACACCGCGAGCGTTGAGTTCGATACCAACCCGTCCGAATCCACAGCCGGCATCGAGCGCCGTCTTTGGTTCGAACTGCATCACGAAATCGACTTCACCGTGCGGGTTCTCGCCATTTTCGGCCATGCGATCCCAACGAGATTCGTAATCGTCGAGATCAACCGCCTGGCGCCATTGCGCCCATTGCGTTGAACCGACTGTTGGATCATCAGCCATTGGCGTCCTTACCTTGTTCGAGAATTTGGGTATCTACGGCATCGATCAAGCCCCATGCCAACGCAGTTGTGACGTCGATTGGCTGACCACACAGTCCGAAATACGCGGCACGATGCCGTCCGATCCGCCGGGGAATGCTCGACGTGCCGCCCGCACCCGGCACGAGGCCCATTGAAATCTCTGGCAACAAGAACGTTGTGTCCGGGTGTGCAACTACTCGCGATGCAAACGCCGGCAGCTCCACGCCAGCGCCGACACATGTTCCGTGAACATGGACCTCAACACGTTCAGCGATTGCCGAAAGTGCAATTCCAGCATTGCGTCGTGTTCTGATGCTGTGCGCTTCAACCGGCGCAGGCGCAGTTCCGAACTCATCGAGGTCGCCGCCGCTGCAGAACGATGGACCTTCTCCACGAAGCAACACACGAGTGATTGTCTGATCGACATCAACGAGTCGAAATGCCTCCACCAACTCATCGCGCATTCGCGCGCCATACGCGTTATGAACCTCGGGTCGATTCAACGTGATCCGCAATTCATCTCCGGAACGTTGCACGTTGACAACAGAATGTTCTGGTCGAGGCCTTGGCGTGCGTGATGAGCGACCAGCAAGCCATGTCGAATAGCGGTCACCGCTTTGTAAGAGGCTATACACCCAAGACTCGGCAACAACTGCTTCGGCGGCAGAGCAATGTCCGCTGACACGAAGCAATTGCGTCAGGCCAATTGCTGCATCAGGCGACGCAGCAATCGAAGCGAGCAATGCAGCAAGCGACTCGTTCAACAGTGATCCGCAGGCAACCCAGGGAGCGGGAGCGACATTTGATGAACACAACAAGATGTCGAGACCAACAACGGCCGGGTCATCGGCCACTGCATTTTCCGAAACACCAATAAGAACTACTGGTGCGGTCTGGAGGAGTTGGGTGGCACGCAGGAGGTCAGCGGAACTGAACGGTGGAGTGAGATCGACGAGAACGGCCGGCCACGACGGAACCGAGTCCAACGCGGTGTCATCAAGCCCATCGGCAATGAGATCTAGGAGGGCCGACGGCGTATGAGCAGCGATCATGAGTACACCAGCCTGCCCCGCGCCCATGTAGTGCGCACATGCGATGCACTTGGGTTGACGAGTACCTCGGCGAGCGGTGCATCAAGAAGGCAAAGATCTGCCCGGGCACCAACCTTTACGCGACGAATGGGCCCACTTGGATCGAGGGGATCAGTGAGATACCAACCAAGCGCCGTCGCAGCGTCGACTCGCTCAGTTACTCCCAAACGTTGGCCTGTGCGTGTGGTTCGTGTTGCCGCCGCAGCGATTGCGAGCCACGGATCAGCCGATGTCACGGGCGCATCACTGCCCGCCGCTACCCGGACACCTGCCTCGAGGAGCGTTCCCGCACGATGAAGGAACGGAAGATCTTCGCCATCAACAACTTCCAAGTAGTGATCGCCACGCTCGCGCACGAGGGCGGGCTGCACGATCACGGTCACTCCGCCCGACTTGAGCAAAGAGTCGAGATCCGTCGGAAGCACTGAACCATGCTCGATGCGATCACCGGGCATCATTCCAGCGAGCGCCAGTGCGGTCACCACAGTGACCGTCTCGGCTCGCGACACCGCGTGAATGGCAACAGCACGTCCAACGCCATGATGACCCTCAATTTGTTTGGCAAGCAGGTCAACATCAAGACCAACAACTTCATCGACGAGGATCTTTATCGGACCAACAGTTGCCCAACCCTCAACCGATGAGCGCTCCTCATCATTCACACCGAGCAAAGTCAGCGATTGAGGCAACGATCCATTTCGCACCGCCTGCCGAAGCAACTCGGCACGGCCCGCACCAAGGTTGTGCGTGGCGTCGGTAACACCGGTAATTCCAAATGACGAAAGTTGGGCGCCGATTTTCTGAAGTGAGGGAGCACTGACTCCAACACGTTCAGCCAACCACGCATCGAGGCGAAGAAGCCGACCGGTTGGCTTCCCGCTGGCATCGAGTTCGACTCCTGATGGGATGTCATCGCCGAGGACCGCGCCGAGACCGGCCGAAGACAACACCCATGCCAACCCAGAACGGTGCTGAACACGAACCTTGGTCCTCCCGACCAACGCATCGAGACGATGACAATCAAGCAGGCCGTGGCGATGTTCGTCGTATCCCGATGCGCGCAGCCAACCATCGCCAACTGAAGCCGCTGCGTGACTCAGCGCGAGATCAAATGCACGCTCATCCTCGAGCGCATCGAGATCCAGACCTTCATCGCGCGCTGCCATCGCCAAGAGGTGCACATGGTGATCGTGAAGACCCGGGATGAGCGCTGCGCCGTTTGCATCGATGACACTGGCTTCCCCTGAAGGTGAGCGGTCATCAACTGCGACGATGATTTCGTCCTCGAACACGACCGACACCAAGCGACCATCAACCTCTGCGTTGGAAATCACCGTGCGCATACTCACCACACAACACTTGCTGCAGCAGCCGCACTACGCGCTACTTCACGTAATGCCACATCGATCGTGACGCCGCCTCCGTGGCCAACCGCGTCAGCGACAATTGCTGCCGCGAGCAACCCAGTCAGCGGATCGGCGACGGCATCGCCAACGAAACTCGGAACTCCAGATGCGTTGAGATCCACCAATCCACCTGCAACCGCAGCATCGTCGCCGAATCCCACCCAATCGCGCCAGGGCCCACAGCGGCCATAGGCGGTAATCGACAGCCACACGGTGCCGGGACGCTTCGCCACAATCTCGGCCGGGATAATGCCGAGCCGATCAAGTGCTCGTGGGCGTGAACCTTCAATCACCACATCGGCCTGCTCGATGAGAGCAACAAGGTCTGCAACCCCTGACGGCTCTTCGAGCGGCAGCGACACGAATTCCTGTCCAGCGTGAAGCCAATCGAAAAACGCGACGTCGCCATCACGCGATACGTCGGGCCGAGTCGAGGATTCCACTTTCACAACCTTCGCCCCGGCCTCGGTAAGGATTCGAGAGCAGAGCGGTCCCGCCCAGAGCGATGACAGATCAACAACGCGCGCCCCTTCCAACGAAATGTCGCGCTGACGTGTTCCCACCCGCCGTTGGATCCACGGACGAGCGGGATTCGTCGTGCCACGGTCTCGCAACTGTTCATCATCGCCATCAGCCATTGCCGAGACGGCGAGACCAAGTTCCTGTCCCGAAGGAACAACCTCACTGGAAGCTCGCAATGAAAGTGCCTGGGCAATTGCCGCCCAGGGGATGTCGTCAGCCTCAGCTTCGACTCCCAACCATGCAGGCAAAAGATCGAGATCGTCGAGTCGAGGAAGGTGCACTGCACACCAGCCGTCGACGGTGCGAAGCAATTGACAGTGTCCGCCCATCGATACTTGTCGGTGGCTCGAGACATCGGTAAAGAGCGATCGTTGCGAAAGAAGTTCCGTGCCGGTGCCGATGGATGGGAGCCCTAACGCGACATGTCGGTCGATCGCTTGATCAGCAAAGCCGACTGCGAGCTCCCAGCCTGATGACGCCGAACTCACCGTTCAGGACTTCGATGCAATCTGAGCACGGAGCTTTGCCAACAACTCAACGAAGGCATCACCGCTCAAAGATGCGAGTTGAGGACCAAGTTCGGCTGAAACCGCGTCTTCAGAATTCGTAATTGCGTCGTTGGCCAAAATTGTTGCCTTCATTGAACGAACGACATCGGTCGGGCCAGCAGCAGCCTTCGCCGCCATCGCGTGAGCAACACGAAGAAGCTCAGCGTCGGGGACACATTTCCACGCCAACCCAATTTCCGCGGCACGAGCGCCATCGACGACCTCGCCGAACAAGACAAGTGCCATCGTGGTCTGCAGATCAGTGATGCGACGAAGCCTCCAGGTGTTTCCGCCGCCCGGGTGCAACCCGATCTGCAAGAACCGCGTGTCGAACTTTGCTGATTCGCCAGCAAGGATCACATCGCAGGCCAACGCCAGGTTGAGTCCTGCGCCAACCGCTGCGCCATTTACCGCAGCGATTGTCGGAAGCGGCGAATCGGCCAGGCGTAAGAACCCCGAATAAATAGTGCGCAACTTTTCTTCGGTATCGCACGCCGCGAGGTCGTCGAGGTCAGCGCCTGCGCAGAATGCTGGCGGCGCACCGGTGACCACAATGGCTCCGACATCGTCTCGGGATTCGAGCTCGTCCATGCCTTCGAGGATCGCAGCGTTGAGCGCAGCCGAAACGATGTTCCGACGACCCGGGTCGTTCAGAGTGATGGTGGCAACTCGGTCGGCGACATCCAAGGTGATCATGCCGTCATTGTTGCCGGTCTCAGACACTGATGCCGACCCTGTCACCGAGGAAGGCCGAGTACCCGATCGCCCAAGATGTTGCGCATGACATCCGACGTGCCACCCATGATCGTGTACGCCGGCGCATAGGCGATTTCTGTGGACCATTCCGAGAGCAACATTGCCTCGGGCCCCAAGATTCGAGCGGCAAAGTCCGCCACACGCTGTTCGTATTCGGTACAGACACATTTGGTACCGGCAGCGAATCCCGTTGGGGTCTGCCCCAACACGCTGCGGTAGACCAACAGCCGCCCCACGGTGAATCCGATTTCGAGTTCAGCAATCTCTTGACGAACAACTGGATCCGAAGTGTCTGCCCGCTCAAGCACATGGAGGTAGAGCGCTCGGTTCGACACCAAACGATCGATGCCACCGCGCTCGTGTTCAAGTTGCTTCATGGTTTGCGAGAAAGCTTTGCCCTCGACCCCAACCAAGTTGCCAACCGGAACGCGAACGTTGTCGAACCACACCTCGTTGAAGTGGCGGGCATCGACCATGTCGCGGATCGCCCGGACTTCGATACCTGGGGTATCCATCGGAACGATGATTTCGCTGATTCCGAGATGTGGCTTTCCGGGAATCGATTCGGTTCGACAGATCAGATAGCAGTAGTCCGATTCGTGGGCGAACGAGGTCCAAATCTTCTGACCATTAATGACCCACTCATCGCCATCGCGAACTGCAGACGTACTCAGTGAAGCAAGATCCGAACCGCTATTGGGTTCAGACATGCCGATGCACCATGTGACATCGCCCGCCAAAATCTCGGGCAGATAGCGCTCGCACTGATCGGGTGTTCCAAACGTAAACAAACCCGGGCCCATCTGGCGATCGGCAAACCACGTTGCCCCGATAGGCACGCCAGCAGTGATGAGCGCTTCGCTCACGATCAACCGATCGACGGGCGAACGTC
>Ga0208227_1000394_pt1 | contig 11676 bp, 9 predicted proteins | sample LakMenEpi13Jun11_FD_150692 | JGI IMG/M metagenome (GOLD analysis project Ga0208227, IMG submission 150692) | Freshwater microbial communities from Lake Mendota, WI - 13JUN2011 deep hole epilimnion (SPAdes) | ecosystem: Environmental > Aquatic > Freshwater > Lake > Epilimnion/Euphotic zone ...
ACCAACCACTGGAATCATTGAAGTGGCTGAACCAATATTTAAGATGGTTTGAAAGGCAATCCATGCACCAATACCCGCGCATGCATACTTTGACATCGGATCTTTCGCACGGAGCGCAATTCTAAATATTGAAAAAATAAGAGCACTAAAAAGTAGTAAAACAATAAGTGTTCCAAATAAACCTAGCTCTTCACCAATGACGGAAAAAATAAAGTCTGTATGCGCTTCGGCTAAGTTTCCCCACTTCTGTCGACTTGCTCCGAGTCCAACTCCGAAAACTCCACCGCTAGCAAGTCCCAACAAACTGTGAGCTGGTTGCCATCCTGCATTTTTGTAATCTTCAGGTGCAAAGGGATCTAAAACAACTAAGAATCTTTGTGCGCGGTAGGGCGCAGTTGCAATTGCTATAGCAATCAGTGAGAAAACGGTTGCGATAACGCCGCCAAATATTTTTCCTGAAACGCCAGAAACCCAGAGCAATCCAGCCAAGATTGCAGCAAATACTGCGGTGGTTCCTAGATCTCTTCCAAGCATGATTAAACCCATCACTAATACAAACCCAGGTGTAATCAGTGCTAGAACATTCGTATTGTGACGTCCCGCGTGCTCACGTGTGGCCAACATATGCGCCGCCCATAAAATCATGAGCATCTTTGCAATTTCACTCGGCTGAATATCTACAAAACCAAGGCTGATCCAATTTTGGTTTCCGTTGACGCTCTTTCCCACACCTGGAATCGCAACGATTATCAAAACTATTGCCGAGATGAGGAATCCAAAACGCGCCAAATTCTTCCAGCGATCTAGATTTTGTCGTGATGCAAGATAGCCAAGTGGAAGAGAGAGGATAAGAAAGAAGAGCTGTCGTCCAATAACTGAGAATGAATTTCCTTTATTTTCAAGAGAGTAAATTGAAGAAGCAGAGAAAACCATAACGGCGCCGAGAATGCTCAGCGCCAGCGTTGACCACATTAATATTTTGTACGAACTTGAAGGTCTTGCCAAGAACTTCTGTGTTGTCTCACTCACCGGCAATCACCTTTTTCACTGCCTGAGCAAAGCGATCTCCGCGGTCGGCGTAGTTTGTAAATTGATCCATCGATGCACAAGCCGGCGCTAACAGCACGGTGTCGCCATCAACTGCAAACCCACGCGCAGCTTCAACAACATCTTCCATGAGTGAGTTATCTGCAGAACCAATGTGATAACTCGAAGGTGTATCTATTTGTACAACTGCGATGTGCGGAGCTTTTTCACGAATCGCCTCAGCAATAAGTTCTCTATCTTCGCCAATCAAGATGGCTGCTTTAATTCGCTTGCTGCAACGTTGAATTAGTTCATCCATTCGCGCACCTTTTGCTAGACCGCCAGCAATCCACACAACAGAGAGTGCAGACATGATTGAGGCAGCAGCTGCGTGCGGATTTGTCGCTTTAGAATCATCAATCCATGTGACACCTGCATGGGTAAGTACTTCTTCAATTCGATGACGCCCTGGAGTAAATGAAGCAAGTGCGCTTCTAATGTGTTCGTGATCAATACCGGCAGCCCGTGCAAGTCCTGCAGCTGCTAAAGCATTGGAAACATTATGTGGAACCGTTGGTTTGATCTCGGTTAATTCGCAGATCATCGCTGCTTCTTGTGGATCTGCAACGAATGCTCGGTCAATTAATAACTCCTCGACAACGCCAATTTCTCCAGGTCCTGGAGTATCGAGTGAGAAGAAAACCTTTCTACCTTTCCATGCTGAACATCTCTTAACAACTTCTCCATCATCAGCATTGAGGATTCCTGTTGAACTTGAGTCCAATAATGAAATTTTTGTTCGGGCATACTCTTCAAATGTTCCGTGCCAATCTGTGTGATCATCTGCAATATTGAGTATCGCGCTGGCATTGAATTGGGCAGATTGCATCCAGTGGATTTGAAAGGATGAGAGCTCAAGGACTAAAACATCAAACTTATCCTTGCTCTCCACCGCATCAATAACTGTGTCTCCGACGTTGCCGCAAGCAATCGCATGCAAACCGCCTGCACGCATAGCTGCTGCAGTCATTTCAACAGTAGTTGTTTTTCCATTTGTTCCAGTTATCGCAAACCAACGTTGATGTGGAACTTCTTCTTGCTTAATTTGCCATGCCAAATCAATTTCATTTGTTAAAGGTGTTCCCGCAGCAATGAATTTTTGAATCAGTGGGTGTGAAGGTTTCCAGCCTGGAGAAACAATCACGCTTTCCCACTCAAGCACATCAATATCATCGGATAAAAAAGTATCAAATAGGGAATCTTTAATTTGTTTGTCATCTGCAATCGCCACAACCGCTCCACGTCGTGTAAGTGATTGAGCCAAAGCGCTTCCAGTTACCCCTGCACCTAAAATTAGGATCCGACTCTTTGAGAAATTAAGTGGCATATAAAACTTCTTACGCGCTTACCCATTGCGCATAAAAGAGTCCTAAACCAAGGGCAACGCTCAGCCCGGCAATAATCCAAAAGCGAATAACAATCGTGACTTCTCCCCAGCCCATTAATTCAAAATGATGCTGCAGAGGAGCCATCTTAAATACCCGCTTGCCGCCAGAAATCTTGAAGTACAGCGTTTGAATAATCACTGAAAGCGTGATGATCACGAAGAGTCCACCTAGTGGAATAAGTAATAACTCAACTCGCAATGTGGCCGCTAAACCAGCGAGTGCTCCACCAAGTGCAAGTGAACCTGTATCGCCCATAAATATCTTGGCAGGCGATGCGTTCCACCATAAAAATCCTGTACACGAACCAGCGAAAGCGGCAGCAAGCACAGCAAGATCGAGTGGATCTCTGACTGCGTAACAGTTAGCAGTTGTAACAAGTGCGCAGCTCTGTCCAAACTCCCATACTCCGATGAGCACAAAGGCTAAGAAGGTCATTACAGAAGCACCGCTTGCAAGTCCATCTAATCCATCTGTGAGATTAACGCCATTACTTGTAGCAACAACCATGAGCGCAATCCAGATAACAACAAGGATTGGTCCAAGAACGATCGAAGTTTCGCGCACTGTAGATAAATTCTGTGAAATAGGAGTAAGGCCGCCTAAATCTGCGAATTGGATTCCTAAATAACCAAAGAGTGCGGCTACAAATCCCTGAGAAATGAGCTTTTGTTTTCCTGTTAAACCCAAGGATTGTTTGCGAGAAATCTTCAGGTAATCATCTAAGAAACCAATCAAACCTAACGCGATCACTAAACCAATAACTAAGAGCGCAGAAATTGTTGGTGGGCGGCCAGAGAAAAGATGTGCAATTGTGTACGCAAATACAGTGGCAACAATGATGACGATGCCGCCCATTGTTGGTGTGCCTCGCTTTGTATGGTGCGAAGTTGGACCATCGTCTCTAATAACCTGTCCAAATCCGCGCTTAGCGAGGAAACGAATAAGAAGTGGGGTCCCGAAGAGTGAAAAAAGAAGCGCCATTGCTCCTGCGATAAGAATTACTCTCACTTCTTATCCTCTCTTCGTATCTCTTTCCATAAATCTTCTATCCCCTGGCTCAGCGTTTCAAAGTGCTCTGAACGTGAAGCTTTTACAAGTACAACATCACCCTGTGCAAAATGTGACACGAGAGAGAGCGCTTGCGGGATATCTTCGCAATAGTGAAGCGTAGTAGAGCTTTGCGCTGGAATACCTTCAGCAAATGCTCGTGTTCCGATACTGACTAGATGATCAATACCTAGCTTGTGTGCGTGTGCTGCAACGCTTGCGTGCAACGCATTGCTTTCTGTACCAAGTTCGTGCATTTGGCCGAGGAATGCCCACGATGCGCCACCGCGTTCCTGTGCAAACAAAAGCATTGAATCCAGCGCAGCATTCATTGACTCTGGGTTTGCGTTATAGGAGTCATTGATAATCAAAAGATCTTCAACATCATTAATCTGCATGCGCCACTTGCTCGCTAAATCAGCAGTAGACAAGCCGCTTGCAATTACTTCAATCGGAATTTCAAGTGCAGTACAGACTGCTGCTGCGGCTAAAGCATTTGATATTTGATGAGCACCGATCAGTCGCATTCCAACTGCGTCGCGACCTGCAGGTGTAACAAGATCAAAGTGCGGACGTGCTTCACGCATTTCTATGTCAGCAGCTCTCACGTCATCTTGAGAACCCTCACCGAAATAGATTGTTCTGCCTGCATGCAATGACTTCATCGCCTTTGTATGCGGGTCATATGTTCCAAGAACGGCAATTGCATCTGGATTAAGAGATTCAATAAGTTCGCCTTTAGTTTGTGCGATCTTTTCAACACTTCCAAATTCGCCAAGATGCGCTGTTCCGACGCGAAGTACAACACCAACATGGGGTTGTGCCATTTCGCATAGAGCGGCAATGTCGCCTTGGTGGCGTGCGCCCATTTCTAAAATACAGAATTTAGTATCTGCATCACATTCGAGCAGAGTTATTGGGGCGCCAAGCTCGTTGTTAAAGGATGCCTTAGTTGAAACGCAGTTGGCACGACTGGAAAGTATGGATGCCAACAAATCTTTCGTAGTGGTTTTTCCGCTAGAGCCCGTAATGCCGATAACTGTCAGATTTGGTAACTCTTTACGTACATAAGCAGCCAGAGTGCGCACGGCTTTAAGTACATCTGTAACAACTACGCCATCGCCTTTAACTTCTTTGGTCGTCAGAAAGCCCGCAGCACCATGGGCTTTTGCATCTGAAACAAAATCATGTCCATCAGAGTTATCTCCAACTAAAGCTAAAAAGAGAGAGCCATTAACTGCAGCACGTGAATCAAATACTGGCGCTGATGTAATAACTTGTGTTTTATCCCCATACGCTTTGCCACCCACGATGGTTGCAATCTTTTCGAGTGTCAATGGAATCATTTTTTAGCCTCAATGGCGTGTGCAAGAACCAGACGATCATCAAATGGATGTACTACTCCCGCAATTTCTTGACCTCGTTCGTGCCCCTTACCTAAAACAATTATGACATCGCCAGGCTGGGCAAGATTCACAGCTAATTTAATTGCTTCCGCGCGATCTTGCACAATAGCGCTGGGTTCAGAAATTTTTAATCCTTGTGTCATCTGCTCAAGAATTGATTGTGGGTTTTCTGAGCGAGGGTTATCGCTTGTATAGATAGCCACATCGCTACGTAGCGATAACTCCTGACCCATGATGCTTCGTTTTGAATTATCACGATCGCCACCACAACCCAGCACTCCAATGACTCTCTTATCAGTCATCTCGCGAGCTGCAGCGAGTACGCGAGCAACCGCATCTGGGCTATGTGCATAATCAACTAGCGCAGTGAAATTTTGTCCAAGATTTACAGGTTCAAGTCTTCCAACTGCCCCGACCAAATGCGGAATCAAAGTTTGAATATCCATGGGATCAATACCTGATTCGACGCAGATTGCTACAGCCATTAATAAGTTATCAAAGTTAAAGCCACCTCGAAGAGTTGTTCGACTATCGATTAGAACTCCCCCAACACCTCGAATTGAAATATCGCTGTACGCGATGCCTTCTTCGATTCGCGTGTAATGCCACGTTGCATTTTCATTAAAACGCGAGAGTGACTGAACCGGCAACTCTGTTTTTTCCGCCAGGATCTGACCGTAAGAGTCATCAATGTTAATAAAAGCCTGATCAGCATATTCATATGTAAATAGTCTGGATTTAGTTGCGAAGTAATCTTCCATACTTGGATGAAAATCTAAATGGTCTTGAGATAAGTTGGTGAAGCCAACGGCTGCAAAGTAACTTCCACGAATGCGCTCGAGTGCAATTGCGTGGCTCGAAACTTCCATAACCAAATTTCGGCAATGGCGCTCACGCATTGTTGCAACTAGTGCTTGCAGCTCTGCAGCCTCTGGAGTTGTCCGTGTACTTGCAAGAACTTCGTTTCCGATGCGAGTTTCAACGGTTCCTATTAATCCAGTTTCTTGCCCTGCACTTTGAAAAATTTGATGACACAGAGTGCTAACAGTTGTTTTGCCGTTAGTCCCCGTAATTCCGATGCTAAATAGATCGCGCATTGGTTCGCCGTAAAACCAAGAGGTGAGAATCGCAGCCCTCTTGCGAGGTTCAGTCACTACTAATACGGGAAGCCCTTTAATTAACTTTGCTCCCTCTGCATCAGTAAGAATTGCAACGGCGCCAGATTTGATCGCATCCTTTGCAAAAGTAGCACCGTGAACTTTTGCACCAGCAAAAGCACAGAAAAGGTCTCCCGGTTCGACATCTGAACTTGAACTCGCGATTCCTGTAACTGCGATTTTTTCTAAATCAGATACTGATAACTCTGATTTGGCATTAATAGTTGATGCAATAGATGCGAGAGATCTTTGGCTTTGCGTCAGTGGGCGAATCATCGTCCTGAAGCCTTCGATACAAATTTGGTGTTCTTTTTAAGTACTGCTTCGTTGAGTGCCACTGGCTTAATATCTGTATTAGTTGGCGAGATATGTCGCGATTGCAAAACAAATGACATCACTTCTTTAAAAACCGGTCCGCCTAGTGCACCGCCCCAGTGCATTCCTTGTGGGTTTTGTATCGTTACGCTGATGACGTATGCAGGTTTATCTGCTGGAGCAAAACCAATAAAGGAAGCTGTGTAACCGCTGTAGCACTTACAGCTATCGTTATAGCGCTCAGCAGTTCCTGTTTTACCTGCTACTCGATATCCAGGGATTGCAGCACTTGGAGCCGTTCCGCTAGCAGAAACAACACTCTCCATCATTAAACGAACCTGTGCTGCGGTTTCTGCACTTAAAACTTTTTCTGATGTCCGAGATTGCGCGGGAGTGAAGTTTCCAGATGCATCACTTGTTCCTGCAATCACTGTTGGAGAAACACGAATTCCATTATTGGCAATAGTTGCAAAGACGCTTGTGGCTTGCATCGCTGTTACTGAATATCCATGACCAAATGCAATTGTTGGGGCGGATGTTCCGGACCAACTCTTTACAGGATGGAAGATGCCAGCTGATTCACCAGGTAAGCCCGAACCCGTTGATTTTCCAATGCCAAATTTGCTGAGATAACTATGAAGAGTGTCATTGCTCAACATTTCACCAATCTTGATGGAGCCCGTATTGCTTGAAACCGCGAGAATTCCAGTTGAAGTTAAACGCTGAACTGGATGAGGCTCATGATCACGAAAAACAGCATCACTGCGCTTGAGAGCATACGGAACAGTAAAGACTGTTGTAGGTGTAATTTTTTTCTCTTCAAGGGCCGCAGCCAGAGTCATAACTTTTCCAGTAGATCCAGGCTCATAAACTTCTTGGACAGAAGGGTTGCGCATTAAATCAAGAGTGACATTTTTTGTGTTATTCGGATCAAAAGTTGGTGCAGTTGCGTGCGCCAGAATGTGTCCTGTCTTTGGGTCCATGACAATTACAGTGCCACTTACAGCACGTGACTTACGTACCGCATCTGAAATGGCTTTGGATGCAACCCACTGAACATCACGGTCAATAGTTAAGCGAACGCTTGTACCTTTTTGCGCAGAGACAATTTCAGATTGCGATCCAGGAATTTCTGCTCCAGCTGCTGCTGCATATGAATATCTACCTGGTTTTCCCGCAATCATCGAGTTCATGCTGGACTCAAGTCCTGTAGCGCCAACTCCATCATTTCTTACAAATCCAATGAGAGATGCCAATAGAGAACCAGATGGATAATCGCGAATGTAACCGCGCTCTGCAAAGAATCCAATTATTCGTTGATCTATTTCACGGGGAGCAAGTGCGGCATTGTGAGTTGCCATTGCATCTATGAGTGCGCGCCAAATTGCAGGCTGAGCATTAGGTAAAACCATGCTGTAACGAAGTTTTCCTGTTATTGCTTCTTGAACTTCTGCAACTGGCATTTGAAGAATTGGAGCTGCAAAAGCTGCAACTCGCGCAGGATCTGAGATTTGCGTTTGATCAACCACAATGTTTATTGCGGAAACGCTTCTAGCGAATGTCACACCATTGATATCTGTAATATCTCCGCGTTTTGCTGGAATTGAACGCGTATTTTGCATCTCATCTACTGCGCGGATCTTGTAATCTCCCGCATTTATAACTTGAACTTGAACCAGTCTGCCTGCAAAGAGAACCATAAAAAAGAGTGAAAATATTGTCAGTACAACGATGCGCGTTCTAGATAAGTTGAAGTTACCCACGCGGCACATCCAAATTCAAAAACGTTGGAGTCAGCGATGGCTTCATTCCTAATTTTTGCGCTTCTACTGAAAGTACAGCCGGTGATGAAATTCGTTCAATTTCGCGAGTCACTGCTTCATATTGATCGCTTGAAAGTTTTAAATCTGCCTGTAACTTTGATAATTCGAACGCATCTTGCGCAAGCAAAGTGTTGATAAATAGCAATGCAAGCAAAAATACAACACCGATTGCAGTTATAAAGAGTGCATAGGATCTGCTGGTTGCCTGGTTGCCCGCTGACACATCGGCGACAATCCGCAGGGCCGCACGAGTGGATTTTTGTGCAACACGAGAAGTTCGCTTGGTGATTGCAGGCGCTAGCGCTGTCATTGCCATTTATGCCGCCACCCTTTCGATTGCGCGTAATCGAACTGATGCTGCTCGTGAATTTTCTTGAACTTCTTTTTCACTCGGGCTTTGGCTGCCGTTAAATACAAGGGCGAATTTTGCAGCGAGTTCTGCAATCTCAACTGGCAACCCTTGAGGCGTTCCTGAAGTTGTTGCTTCTTGGAAGTAGTTCTTAACGATTCGATCCTCAAGGGATTGAAAAGACATCACGACAAGACGAGCATGCACATCAAGTAGTTCAAGAGCTTGAGGTATTGCGCGAGTAATAGCACCTAGTTCGTCATTTGTTTCAATACGAAGTGCTTGAAAGGTTCGTTTAGCTGGGTTTCCACCTGTGCGACGAGTAGCTGCGGGAATGGCGTTTTTAACTAACGTTGCAAGATGAGTAGTTGAATGAAGTGGAGCTTTTTCGCGTTCTTTAACGATTGATTCAACGATGCGAGTTGCAAATTTTTCTTCACCATATGTGCGAAGGATTCGAACTAATTCACCTGGTGCGTAGGAGTTAAGAATATCTGCAGCAGTTTTTCCTTGACTCTTATCCATACGCATATCAAGTTCTGCGTCATGGGCATAAGAGAAGCCACGTTCGCTTTCATCGAGTTGAAGGGAAGAAACACCTAAGTCAAAGAGAATTCCTTGTACTCGAGAGTGCCCATGGCCCTTTGCTACATTTGCAATCTGATCAAAAACACTGTGGTGCGAAATAAATCTCTCTCCGAATTGAGATAGTCGTTCACTTGCTATTTCAATCGCCTGCATATCGCGGTCGATTCCAATAACAACTAATTGTGGGAATTTATTGAGCAAAGACTCTGTATGTCCACCTAAGCCAAGAGTTGCATCAATAACAACTGGGTTTGCATGAGATAAAATTGCGGGAGAAAGCAAATTAATACACTCATCGCGCATTACAGAAACATGTTGCGTGTTAATCATCTTCTCCCCCTTCTTTCTCTAGTTTGGTCTCAATCGTTCGGTCTTGTTTTTTCTGCTTCTCTCATCTCTGGTCACTGCCGGCCGACGGATCGTTTTATGCGGCGCCGGGGAAGGGGCGCCGCAGTCGTAGGGTCGGCAGTGGCCACAAATGAGAGTTATGTATGAAGGACTAGAACAGTCCTGGGAATACCTCCTCAGAAACATCAGCAAATCCCTTTTCACGATCTGCTAGATATTGATTCCATGAAGTTGAATCCCAAATTTCAACGCGTGTGTTTGCACCGATAACAACGCACTCTTTTTCAAGTGCTGCATACGTGCGCAAACTTTGCGGAATTGTTATACGACCTTGACGATCAGGAATTTCATCGTGCGCACCTGCAAACATCACACGTGAGTAATCACGTGCAGCTTTTGCAGTAACAGGTGCTTGTCGCAACGTTTCAGTGATGTGTGCAAATTCAGTTGCAGGAAAAACATAGAGACAGCGTTCTTGGCCCTTTGTAATAACCAAACCTGGAGAGAGTTCATCGCGAAATTTCGCAGGAAGAATGAGTCGGCCTTTTTCATCAAGACGAGGTTCGTGAGTACCCAAAAACATCTGTGCTGGCCCCCTTCCCCAAGGTGTCCTGTGTGAGCCTGAAAGATACGGCTCATTCCCCACTTTACTCCCTTTTTCCCCATTTTCAACCACCTTTCCCCATAACTATCCCCACCGCTCCCCACCTGACCAGGTCTCCACATGGAGATAAAAATGGGCATAAAAAAAGCCCGCCGAGATCGGCAGGCTTGGAAGGTGCTTGGCTAGAGGTTAGTTATCGAAATTACGCTCATCCCAGCGTTGTTCTAGGCGGGAGCGAAGACCAGAGTTCTTGCTCTTTTTCATCGTTTGTGGCCCACGGCTAATGCCGGCTATAGCTGAGAGAACGGTGAAGAGGCCGCTGAGGGCAATGACAAAGCCCGCGATTCCCACTGGAACGGTCTGAGAAACCAAGCCACCCAAAAGAATTGCCAAACCCGCGAGCAACGCACCGACTCCGGCAAGGACTCGGTTGCGGCCAGGAAATGTGCGATTACCTGTCAGGGTTGAAGAAAGGCGTGGGTCATCAGCCGATAGAGCTTGCTCCATCTCGGCTAATAACTTGCGCTCGCGATCTGAAAGTGGCACGGGGTAACAATAGAACAACTTTTGCTCGTGGGCTACTCGTCCCCTGAATTGGGCTCTGTATTGGGCTCGACCAACCGCCCTGGCCGCACACTAGAGCGCCCAAATCAGGCGCGTGCCCGGTCAATCGCGCGCTCTGCATCGCGCCATCCCTTGTCACGAGAGCCCAAGACCAATTGTTCGGGTGCTGCACTGACTAAGTTTTCTAGGCTAACTCCAACTAAACGTAAACGTGCACGTTCTATTCGTAGGGCTGCATACAAATCCTTGACCACTTCATATGCATCGTGCGCACTATCTGTCGCAAGTGGCAGAGTTTTTGAGCGGTTGATGGTTGTGAAATCTGCGAAGCGCACCTTAATTGAAATAGTTTTAGCAAATAATTCTTTATCCCTTAATCGCGCCGTCGCTTTTTGAGTTAGACGCAAGAACTCTTGCAAAATCTCTTCCGGGTTATCTAAGTCCTGAGCAAATGTTTCTGCAGCGCTGATGCTTTTATCTACATCTTCAGGCGTTACATCGCGAAAGTCGCGGCCCCACGCAAGTTCGTGCAACGTTTCACCGGCTGCTTGACCTACTGCTCTAATCAGAGTTGCACGTGGCAACTTTGCAACATCTTCAACCGTTCGAAGTCCCAGTTGTTCTAAAACTTCAGCAGTCTTTGGGCCAACTCCCCACAGTGCAGATACTGGCAATGGATGTAAGAAAGTAAGTATTCGATCGGGTGCGATTTCCAATAAACCATTTGGTTTGCAGTGTCCTGAAGCTAATTTTGCAATGAATTTAGATGGTGCAATTCCGACTGAACAGGTAATACCTTCTTGTTCAAATATTCGCCGCCGAATCTCTGTTCCGATTTCGCGTCCTGTACCAAGCAAGCGCCGCGCCCCGGTGACATCTAAGAATGCTTCATCGAGTGAGAGTGGTTCGACGAGCGGAGTGAAGTCAGCAAATATTTTCATGACGGCATCTGACACTTCTGAATAGCGTGCGTGATTTGGCGGCACAAAGATTGCGTGAGG
>Ga0208227_1000397_pt1 | contig 11628 bp, 7 predicted proteins | sample LakMenEpi13Jun11_FD_150692 | JGI IMG/M metagenome (GOLD analysis project Ga0208227, IMG submission 150692) | Freshwater microbial communities from Lake Mendota, WI - 13JUN2011 deep hole epilimnion (SPAdes) | ecosystem: Environmental > Aquatic > Freshwater > Lake > Epilimnion/Euphotic zone ...
ACATGATTAGGTAAATCACTGCGATACCTGCGATAGCGGTCTGGAACGCTGGGTTGATTAGGTATCCAACGAATGAGATACCGGCGATTATTGCCGCAGCCCAAGCTCCTGGTACGCCCCACGGTGAAACGTATGGGCGCTTTAGGTTTGGTAGCTTCTTGCGAAGGATTAGGAAGCTAACTGCCTGCATCATGTAGGCGAGCATGGCTCCCCAAACAGCGATGTTTAGCACGATAGCTCCGGCAACTGCTCCGGCACCCTCAGCATCCACTGCAGTCAAAATCTCGATAGATAGAAGTGCAGCAAAACCAATTACCGCACCAACTACAAGTGCCACAAATGGAACATTCTTGCTGTTGGTAACCGATAGACCGCGAGGGTAGTAGCCAGCCCTGGAAAGGGAGAACATGTTTCTTGCGTAAGCAAACATGATTCCCTGTAGGGAAGCTAGTAGACCAATCAACGCGATTAGACCCAGAAGGGCAGCTAGCTGATCGCCAACCATCAAACGGAATCCATCAAGTAGAGGTTCTCCGGCTACGCGAAGCTCCTCGGCTCCATTGATTCCAGTGTTCAAGAACAGAATCAACAAACCAGTTGCAATCAAAGTGGTACGTGCCCATAGTCCAGCCTTTGGAATATCTCTTGCTGGGTTCTTGGCCTCTTCAGCAGCAAGAGGAAGTTCCTCGATGCCTAGGAAGAACCAAACTGCAAAAGGAATAGCCCAAAGAATTCCTTCGATACCAAATGGTAGGAATGCGGTTTGGCCAGGCTCTGGTGCGATGTTGAATAGCTTGTCAACACTGAACAGTCCTGAGAATGCAGCCATCAGAGAGAAGATAACGATGATCGCAAGAGAAATAATCGCCACGATAATTGCAAATCTAAATGCTGTGTGTGAACCAGCGGCATTTAGCGCAATGAAGACCACGTAAAGAATGATCCACCATGCCCACATCGGCAGTGAGACACCAATGAGAGTGGATGCAATTCCGTCGGCGTAGCTTGCGGAGAAGAAAACAATTACGGCTGTTGTTGCAACGTAAGTGATTGTCTCAGCGAGTCCGGTGATGAAACCACCCCAGGGACCAATCGCTGTTCGCGCAAATGAGTAAGCACCTCCGGTGTGAGGCATGGCTGCTGCCATTTCACCGATGGAGAACATCAGACCGTAGTACATGATTACCAAAATTCCGAAGGCAATCAAAAGGCCACCAAAGCCACCTACGTCTAGACCGAAGTTCCATCCAGAGAAATCCCCTGAGATAACTGCAGCAATTGCAAGTCCCCAGAGACCCAAAAGGCCAGCCGCGCGAGTCAGCTGGCGTTTTTCAAAATATCCATCTTCAGGCTTTTTATATGTGACGCCTGAGACTTTCATGTTTTCCGAAGCCATTCGGTTTCCTATCCGCCGCTTCAGAATTTCGCCTCGAGGATCGGGGCGCTTCCATCACGGCATTGTGATTGGTTGTTTCCCTTCGAACTTTAGACCTCTTTGGGGGGCTAAGAGCAACCTTTAGCCAAAAGAGTTTTGTTTACCTTCTGAACAAGCTAGCCCGCCTTTATGGGGCCTAGCCCCTAGTTCTAGGCTCACTTAAGGGGAGCCATCGGCTCTAAAGTAATCTAAGGGTTGGAAAACCAACCTCAAAGAAGAGGAAATAACTTATGGCCACCAAAGGCTACATTTCGATGGATCAGCTCAAGTCCCTTTATAAGGCTGGTGAAATCGACACCGTCATAATGGCCTTCACCGACATGCAGGGACGGCTAATCGGGAAAAGAGTTGCCGCCCGACATTTCCTAGACAACATCGCTGGCCATGCTGCCGAGTGTTGCAACTACCTTCTTGCTGTTGACATCGAAAACAACACCATCCAGGGCTACGAGATCTCATCATGGGATACCGGCTATTCCGACATGGCAATGGTTCCGGATATGAAAACCATGCGAATGGCTCCCTGGCTTCCAGGAAGCGTTATTGTCACCACCGATCTTCACACCACCTCGCACGAAGTTATTCCTCAATCCCCTCGTTCAATCCTTAAGGCCCAGACCGACAAGTTAGAAAAACTTGGCATGAAGGCCATGGTTGGAACTGAACTAGAGTTCATCGTTTTTGATGACACCTTTAGAGAAGCCTGGGCCAAGGGATACAAAGACATTAAGCCATCCACCGATTACAACGTCGACTACGACCTACTGGCTTCAACTAGGGTCGAGCCGATGCTTCGTGAAATTCGAAACTCTATGGACGATGCAGGAATGTACTGCGAAGGCGTAAAGGGCGAATGTAACTTAGGCCAGCAAGAAATTGCGTTTTTGTACGACGAAGTAATGACCACGTGCGATAACCACGGCGTTTACAAATCTGGTGCCAAGATGATTGCTGAAAAACACGGCAAGTCACTTACCTTCATGGCCAAGTACAACGAGCGCGAGGGAAACTCCTGCCACATCCACATGTCGTTTAGATCTCTTGATGACAAGGCAGTGTTTGCTGACAAGTCTGATGCTCTTGGAATGTCAGACACTTTCAAACACTTCCTAGCCGGTCAGATTGCTCTGATGCGCGAGTTCGCTTTGCTCTACGCGCCTCAAATCAATTCCTACAAGAGATTCGTCGAGGGAAGCTTTGCTCCAACCGCTGTTGCCTGGGGAGTCGATAACCGCACAGTTGCCCTGCGAGTTGTGGGTCAAGGACTTGGTATGCGAGTAGAAAACCGAGTTCCTGGAGGAGATGTGAACCAGTACCTGGCCACAGCCGCCATGATCGCAGCCGGTATTTACGGAATTGAGAACAAGCTTTCCTTAGACGAGATAACAACCGGAAACGGCTACGCCTCGAATAAGCCCCACGTACCAGCAACCATGCAGGAGGCCATGGAGCTATTCAAAAACTCCAAGGTCGCTAGAGCCAGCTTTGGAGATGCGGTAGTAGATCACTACCTTCACTACGCCAAGAACGAGATCCAAGCCTTCAACAGTTCAGTCACAGACTGGGAGCGGGTGCGCGGCTTTGAGCGGACCTAAACCTCGTATTGGTCTGACCACCTACCGCCAGCAAGGAAAAACCGGCGTCTGGGATACCGAGATGGCCATGATCCCGGCGTGGTACATAGAAGGCATCACAAGAGCCGGAGGATTGGCAATAATGCTTCCTCCTCAGAAGCTTTCGGATGCTGAAGCCAAAGACATAGTTTCATCCCTAGATGGATTAATGCTTTGCGGAGGGCGAGACATCGATTCTGCTCGCTACGGGCAAAGCCCGCACGCTGAATCCGAGCAGCCAGACAAGCTTAGAGATGACTTAGAAGAAAAGATCTTGAGCGCAGCAATTGATGCCGACTTACCGTTTCTTGGAATTTGCCGCGGTGCACAGATGCTAAATATCAACCGTGGTGGAACTTTGATTCAGTACCTGCCCGACGTTGTTGGCGATAATCGCTACCAGCTAGGAAACGCGCAGTTCACTCCGGCAGATGTAGAAGTTGAGACCAGCTCAATTCTTGGCTCTTTAGTTGGCGACAAAGTTTCCAAAGCGGCTTTGTACCACCACCAGGCAATTGACGAGCTTGGTAAAGGACTCAAGGTCACAGCCAAATCCGAGGATGGGATTATCGAGGCAGTTGAACTAACCGATCACCCATTTGGTGTGGCAGTACAGTGGCACCCCGAGCAAACACTGGATGACCTAAGAATCTTTGAAGGTCTAATCGAAGCTGCAAGAAAGTATCGAGGAAATAAATGAGCTACACCCTAATCAATCCAGCAACCGAAGAGCAGATGGAAACCATTGCTCACGCCGATCTGGCGCAAACCGATGCTGCGATTGAACTAGCCGCCAAGGCTCAAAAGAAATGGGCTGGACTAAACCCAGCCGATCGAGCAATGCTGCTTCACAGATTCGCTTCGACCGTTGACCAAAACATCGAGCAACTTGCTCAGCTGGAGGTTAGAAACTCAGGTCACCCAATCTCCCAAGCTCGCTGGGAAGCAACCCACGTCAGAAACGTACTTGAGTATTACTCGGCGGGACCTGAGCGACTAATCGGTAAGCAGATCCCAGTTGCTGGCGGAATTGCCGTGACTTTCAATGAACCAATCGGTGTAGTTGGAATCATCACACCTTGGAATTTCCCAATGACTATTGCAAGCTGGGGCTTTGCCCCAGCCCTTGCTGCTGGAAACGCAGTGGTGCTAAAGCCAGCGGAGTGGACCCCGCTTTCAAGCATCCGCATCGGTGAGCTAGCGTTGGAGGCCGGTTTGCCAGAGGGGCTATTCCAAGTCATCCCAGGCAAAGGATCAGTTGTTGGAGATCGATTCTTGACCCATCCAAAGGTTGGAAAGATTGTTTTCACCGGTTCAACCGAAGTTGGAAAGCAAGTCATGCGCAAGGCCGCAGATCAAGTCAAGAGAGTGACTTTGGAGCTCGGTGGAAAAAGCGCAAACATCGTTTTCGCAGATGCTGATGTTGATAAGGCCGCAGCCGCTGCTCCAAGCTCAGTGTTCGAAAACGCCGGCCAGGACTGCTGCGCAAGATCTCGAATCTTGGTTGAGGCTTCGGTCTATGACCGGTTCATGGAGGGTCTTGAAAAATCAGTCAAGGCCTACAAAGTTGGCGACCCATCTAATGAAGCAACCGAAATGGGTCCACTGGTTTCGAAAAAGCATTTCGATAACGTCGAGCAGTACCTATCCGATGGAAACGTTGCCTTCCGAGGTAACGCACCGACGGGCAAAGGCTACTTCATGGCACCGGCGGTGCTCACACCTGGCAAGCTCTCAGATCGCTGCATGACAGAAGAAATCTTCGGTCCCGTTGTTTCGGTTTACCGCTTCAAGGATGAAGCGGAAGCGTTGGAGATTGCAAACAGTTCTGAGTACGGGCTAAGTGGCTCAATCTGGACACGCGATCTCGGAAGAGGTATTCGCGTATCAAGAGCACTGGAGAGTGGAAACCTTTCAGTTAACTCCCACTCCTCCGTTAGATACAACACCCCCTTTGGTGGCTTCAAGCAGTCCGGTCTAGGCCGAGAGCTTGGACCGGATGCACCACTGCACTTCACAGAAGAAAAAACCGTTTACTACCCAGCCGACTAGGAGAATGAAAATGACAATCACGAAAATGGATCTGACCCAGCGTCTTGCTGGAAAAGTAGCGGTAATCACCGGAGGCGCATCAGGTATCGGACTTGCAACCGCCAGGCGCTTTGCCGCCGAAGGGGCAAAAGTTGTAATCGGTGACATGGACCCAACTACTGGCGAAGCCGCTGCGGCTGAAGTCGGTGGCAGCTACATAAAGGTAAACGTTGCCGACGAAGCCGAAGTCAACAACCTTTTTGACGAAACAGTTAAGCTTCACGGCCGGGTAGATATTGCTTTCAACAATGCTGGCATTTCGCCTCCAGATGATGACTCAATCGAAACTACCGAGCTACCGGCTTGGCAAAAAGTTCAAGACGTGAACCTAAAAAGCGTTTACCTTTGCTGCCGTGCGGCGCTTCGTCACATGACTAAGCAGGGCTCGGGTTCAATCATCAACACCGCTTCCTTTGTAGCGGTTATGGGAAGCGCCACCAGCCAAATCTCCTACACCGCATCCAAGGGTGGAGTGTTGGCCATGAGTCGCGAGCTTGGAGTTCAGTTCGCTAGACAGGGAATTCGCGTAAACGCACTTTGCCCAGGACCGGTAAATACTCCCTTGCTTCAGGAGCTCTTTGCCAAAGACCCAGAGCGTGCTGCGCGCAGACTTATCCACATTCCGATTGGACGATTCGCACACCCCGAAGAACTAGCTGCAGCTGTTGCATTCTTGGCATCTGATGACAGCTCCTTCATTACTGGATCAACCTTCCTGGTTGATGGTGGAATCTCCGGCGCTTACGTAACTGCCCTATAGAAAAATTGCTACTACCAAGCCAGCTGAAGGATTAGAGCATCACTACTTTGGCTCTTTTGCCCCAAAGGTTTTTTCTTTAGGGAGCTTGGCAGTATGGGTCAGCAGCCGGCAGTTTGCCGCTGATAAAAAACGCATCCACTACATTGTCAACACAGTCGACTTGCTGCCCATAGATGGTGTGCCCCTCGCCGTCGTAGGTCAGCAAGAATGCATCATCAAGAATTTCTCCTGCTAGCGACTGCGCTTGAGCGTAAGGAGTTGCCGGATCCCCGGTTGTTCCAACGACCAGAATTGTTGGCGCACCCTTTGCCTTATAAGAAACCGGTGACTGCTTAACTTCAAATGGCCAACTTTCACACCTAAGAGCACCGAACTGCCAGTAGCGACCGAGTGTTGGAGCTGCTTCTAGCAGAGCACTGTTTTGTCTGCGCATGCTAAAGATATTTGAGCTTGAGCGTGAATCAAGGCAGCTGATTGCGTAGTTCGCAGCTAGGACATTGGTGGAGTAAGTTCCATCTTCACCTCGGTCGTTGTACTGATCGGCCAGTAGCATGAAAACATCTCCTTGGCCTTTGTTTAGAGCCATATCAAATGCTGTTGCAAGGTATGGCCAATAGCTTTCCGAGTAAAGCGGCATTATCAATCCGGTCACTGCAGCCCAAATGGTTAGCTCACGACCTGACTGTGTCGGAAGAGGTTTGCTCTCAAGCTCTAAGAAAAACTTTCCAATGGTTTCTAGATCGCCCTCAACAAATCCAGTGAATGGACAGTCCGTGTATTGCTCACATGCTTCAAGAAAAGCCATCAGAGCCTTCTCGAATGCTTCGATCTGGAACAGAGTCTGCTGCTCATCCGAAACGGTCGGGTCAATTGCCCCATCAAGAACAAACTGACCGACTCGGTCAGGAAACATTGTCGCGTAAGTGGTTCCAAGCAGTGATCCGTAGGAATAGCCAAGGTAGTGAAGTTTCTCCTGCCCCAACACAGCGCGAAGAACATCCATGTCCTTTGCAGCGGAGACGGTGTCGACGTGAGCTAGCAGTTCCCCAGTTTCCTCAAGGCACTTGGCACCAAAGTCCTTTATGGCTGCCCTGGAAACCGCAAGGTCCTCATCACTTCCTAGCTCAAAGCCGCTAACGTCGTATAAAAACTCATCGGTCTCAGCATCGGTTAGGCAAGATACTGCCGAGCTTCGCCCAACACCTCTTGGATCAAAGCCCAAAATGTTGAAGTTCTCACGAAGCTTTTTGGTGCCCAAAAAATCACTGGATTCAAGTACCCAGTCATAGCCGGATGCTCCAGGGCCTCCGGGGTTGAAAAGCACAAACCCTAATGGTTCTTTCTTATCCGCCTGACGATAGGCAGTTGCAATTACAATCGGCTCACTTGCCGGATCATCCCAGTTCATCGGCATTTGAACATCGGCACAGAAAATTCCCTCGCCGCAGTTTACGAACTCAACTACCTGCTCGTAGTACTTCTCGAACCCTGCTGGAGCTCCCGTTGCAACTGGGCTTATTGGCTCTGGAGAAGAAGTGTTGCTCACGGATACACATCCGGTTAGAACAATTGCGGAAGAAATAAAAATAGCCAATGGGCCTAGTTTGGTTTTCAAATCTTCCTTCTAAGTGAGATAGCTAATGATTCAAGAACCATCAGGTCTCGAACGTTTGAGCTGATCCTAACTCGAGCCTGTGACATAGCTTCAAGCTTTGCAATGGTTTGGGCGGGTGAGGAAGTTGATGCTACCTCCTCTAAAGAACTGGCAAGATCTTGATTCACAAGCTCGGCTTTAGCAGCTAGCTGAATGGTCATCACGTCTCTATAGAGCGACATCAAATCAACCAGAATCCGATCGATGCCATCGCGCAAACTTCTAGTTGAGCGCCGCTTCTGTGCCTCTTCTAAGGCTTTGATATCTGACCTCAGGGCAGGAGGAATTGTTCCACCCTCTGGGATACCTAGGGTTGCCAATAGATTGGCCCGCTCTTCACTGTCTTTTTCAGTTGTCAGTGCATCGGCATCTTTTTTGGCAAGTTCTAGCCAGCGCTCAGCGGTGGACATAGCTTTAGGAATTGAATCAATCTGCAAAGCAGCAACAAGAGTTTCTTTGCGACGAGCCCTGGCATCCGTGCTGGTGGCAAGCCGAAGGGCCATTCCGATATGACCCTGGGCTTCTGCTGCAACCTGCAGAGCGATTTTTGGCTCAATGCCGTCGCGGGCAACTAGCAGGTCCGCAACTGTTTGAGTTGATGGTTGCTTTAGGGCAACTCGTCTAACGCGAGAGCGAATTGTTGGAAGCATGTCTGCTTCACTTGGAGCACAAAGCAACCAGATGGTTCCAGCCGGTGGCTCTTCCAGGGCCTTTAGTAAAACGTTCGAAGAGCGCTCAGCCATTCGATCAGCATCTTCGATAATCATGATCTGGTATTTACTCAGCGATCCGCCAAAGTGCGAGGTTGAAACCAGTTGCCTGATTTCCTCGATTGAGATGATGACTTTCTCGGTAGCCAAAACTGAGACGTCCGGATGAGACCCTGATTGCACCATGCGGCAGCTCTTACATTCACCACAGCCAGCTTTTTCACAAAGCAGAGATGCTGCAAATGCCATTGCGGCATTAGAGCGACCCGAACCTGGAGGTCCAGTGAGTAACCAGGCGTGGTGTAGTCCTTCGTCTTTTGTTGCAACTGCTTGGCGCAGTTGACCAACCGCTTCTGGTTGACCGAGTAGCTCAGACCAAATTGGCTCGAAATCTAGAACGGTGCTCAAAGTCCTTTGCTTTCTAGGACTTGATCAAGGCGAACCACAATTGCTTCCCAGATTTTCTCTGGAGCTTGGTTGGCATCCACCACGAAAATTCTGTATGGTTCAGCTTTTGCTAAATCAAGATAGGAATTTCTGGCTGCTTCGAAAAACTCAATCTTCTCTCGCTCCAGGCGATCTGGGGCTTCGCCTGTTTGACCGCGACGCTTGGCTGCAAGGTGCGCATCCAAATCAAGAAGCACGGTTAGATCAGGCAAGAGATTGTTCACTGCCCAAAGCGAGAGGTTTCTAACCTCGGTCAGATCTAGTTCTCTCCCGGCACCTTGGTAGGCAACGGATGAATCCAGGTATCGATCTGTTATGACAACTTGGCCTTTTTCCAGTGCTGGCAAGATCTTGCTTGCCACATGATGTGCTCTATCGGCTGCATATAGAAGTGCCTCGGACCGAGCAGAGACTTCACCCTTGCGGTGCAATAAAAGATGTCTAATTTCTTGACCAAGCTCAGTGCCACCGGGTTCTAGAGTTCGAACTACTTTTAAGCCTTTTGAAGCAAGGTAGTTTTCCATCAAGTCAGCTTGAGTGGACTTGCCAACTCCGTCGATTCCCTCAAAGGAGATGAACAGTCCGTGGCTCAAATTACTTCTTCTTTCTAGCGGTGCCAGCCTTCACAGTCTTTTTAGGGGCTGCGGCCTTTCTGGAGACTCGACCTGCCTTGGGGGCAGCTTGGCCTGGCTCTAACCCTAGTTTCTCACGCCTGATGGCCAAAAGTTCAAAGGCCTGGTCAGGGCTTAGTTCCTCAAGCTTTTCATCCTTAGGAATGGTGGCGTTGATAGCTCCATCGGTGACGTAATCACCGAACTGCCCAGTTTTGGCAAACACCGGCAAACCGCTGGCTGGGTCTTCACCGAATTCGCGCAGCGGTGTGGCGGCAGTTCTGCGACCACCGTATTTTGGCTGCTTGTAAAGCTCGAGAGTTTCTTCCAGAGTCAGCGAGAAGATCTGGTCTTCAGTAGCAAGTGATCTGGAGTCAGTTCCCTTCTTTAGGTAAGGACCAAACTTTCCATTTTGTGCAGTGATTGGAGTTTCAGTTTCTGGGTCAAGACCAATTGTCCTTGGAAGAGATAGCAGCATAACTGCTTGCTCAAAGGTGAAGGTATCTGGAGTCATCGACTTGAACAGTGACGCAGTCTTTGGCTTCTCGGCGTTTGGGTCTTCCAATAAAACGTAAGGACCGAAGCGACCGTCCTTGAACAAAATGTCGTAACCGGTAGTTGGATCCTGACCCATCTTGCGGTCAGTGATAATCGGTGCATCGATAAGCTCCTGCGCCTTGGCAACAGTTAGCTCATCGGGTGCAAGTCCTTCGGGAATGTTTACGATACGTCGACCGTTTTCATCAGCGCCTTCGCTACCTGGTTCAACCATGGTCTCGATGTATGGCCCGAACTTACCAGTTCTAAGTGTGATGTTCTCGGCTAGGAAAATTGAGTTCACGGCCTTAGGGTCGTGCTCGCCAACGTTTTGCACGGTGTCGTGAAGACCATCTTCGGTTTCAGTTCCGAAGTAGAACTTCTTTAGCCAGTCGCTTCGATCAAGTTCCCCTGCTGCAATCTGGTCTAAGTTTTCTTCCATCTGAGCGGTGAAGGCGTAATCAACTAGTTTTACGAAGTTCTCTTCCAAGAAGCGGGTCACAGTAAAGGCAATCCATTCTGGAACTAAGGCCTGGCCACGCTTTACGACATAACCCTTGTTGATGATGGTGGACAAGATAGCTGCGTAGGTGGAAGGTCTTCCAATGCCGTCTTCTTCTAGCGCCTTCACAAGGGAAGCTTCTGTGTATCGAGGAGGGGGCAATGTCACGTGGTCTTTGGCGGTGACCTCAACAACCGATAGTTCCTGGCCAACTTCCAAAGCTGGAAGCTTTAGCTCCTTTTCGCTGTCCTCTTCTTCTTCGCGCTCAACGTCATGGCCTTCTTCGTAGGCGGCCATAAAGCCCTTGAACAAAACGACGGTTCCCGATGCTGAGAATTCAGCAGATTTGCCACCATCGAGTGGTCCAACAGAAATCTTTGCTGTGGTGGTTGAAACCTTTGCATCAGCCATCTGAGAAGCCATGGTTCTTTTCCAGATCAACTCGTAAAGATCTTTAGACCTTGATGACATGCTCATCGGTAAATCGCTCGGGTGCAGGAAGGTTTCGCCAGCTGGGCGAATAGCCTCGTGGGCCTCCTGAGCGTTTTTGCTCTTTCCGGTGTAGACGCGAGGAGAATCAGGAACCGAGTCTTTGCCAAACATTTCAACCGCTAGGTTTCTTGCAGCCTGAATAGCTTGGCTTGATAAAACCGGTGAGTCGGTACGCATATATGTAATGTGTCCGTCTTGATACAAAGACTGAGCGGTATCCATAGTCTGCTTGGCTGACATGCGAAGTTTTCTAGAAGCTTCCTGCTGCAAGGTAGAAGTTGTGAAAGGAGCAGCCGGGCGGCGAGTAGAAGGCTTTGACTCCACCGATTCAACTTTTACCTTTATATCGCTGCTTCGCATAGCAACGGCAAGTTTCTCGGCGGCGTCTAGATCAAGAAGCAGTACACCGTCTTTGATTTCACCTTTGTCATTGAAGGCATCACCTGAAGCGATTCTCTTGCCGTCAATGGAAAGAAGTTTTGCTTCAAAGTCCTGTTCTTTACCAACGCCAGTTGTAAACAGCGCTTTCACATCGTGATAGCTCGCGGAAACAAATGCCATGCGCTCACGCTCACGCTCAACTACCAATCGCATTGCCGGCGACTGAACTCGCCCTGCACTTAGACCGCGGTTGATCTTGCGCCACAAAACCGGAGAAACTTCGTAGCCATAAAGACGGTCAACTACTCTTCTGGTTTCTTGAGCCTGAACTAGGTTCTGGTCAACATCTCGGGTTTTGCCCAAAGCTTCCTGGATGGCGGTTTTTGTAATTTCAT
>Ga0208227_1000406_pt1 | contig 11525 bp, 10 predicted proteins | sample LakMenEpi13Jun11_FD_150692 | JGI IMG/M metagenome (GOLD analysis project Ga0208227, IMG submission 150692) | Freshwater microbial communities from Lake Mendota, WI - 13JUN2011 deep hole epilimnion (SPAdes) | ecosystem: Environmental > Aquatic > Freshwater > Lake > Epilimnion/Euphotic zone ...
CTTTGTCCGCAAGCAGTCTTCTTGTCAGGCGACTACGCCGAGTATTCAAAAGTCAGCACTCAAGTGCATACGATTTTTAATCAGTTCACGCCGTTCATTGAACCAATTGCTCTCGATGAAGCTTTCCTCGACGTGACTGGTTCTGCGCACCTTTTCGGTGACGGTACGGCGATTGGTTGGAAGATCAAAGAACAAATACAGAACGAACTTGATCTCCCATGTTCAGTAGGTGTCGCCACATCAAAGTTCATCGCCAAGTTGGCCTCCAAAAAAGCTAAACCGATCCCAACGAGTAGCGGGATCAACCAAGGGCATGGCGTTTTGCGCATCATGCCAGGTGAAGAATTGAATTTTCTGCATCCATTGCCAGTTCAGGCGTTATGGGGAGTCGGCCCGGCGACTTTGGCGAAACTCGAGCGGCTCGGAGTTCGCCTGGTTGGTGACCTTGTTGAACTAGGTGAGGAAACTTTGGTACGTGCAGTCGGTAAGGCGCACGGGCGTCACCTTTTTGCCCTTGCCAATGGGATTGACGACCGATCTGTTCAGACAGCACGTGACTTGAAGTCAATCGGACATGAAGAGACCTTTTCGCACGACATCACCGACCGAGTTGCAATGCGTCGTGAAATAGTTCGATTAACCGATGCAGTGTCGTCGCGATTGCGCGCGCACGACTGCGCTGCCCGAACTTTGACTCTCAAGATTCGGTACTCAAATTTTGAAACCATCGCTCGCTCAATTACACCGGGCAGTCCATTGGCAAGCGCTCCAGCAATGGTGAAAGCTCTTGATCCAGTGATCGAGAAGATTGACCCAACGATCGGTATCCGGTTGATTGGAGTCAGCGTGTCGGGATTTGTCGAGCCCGTTGAGCAGTTGTCGCTGCTCAATTTTGGTGGGGACGGTAGCGAACAGTCGGCTGGGACTGCTCGGACGAGTGCCGATCTTGAACGCGAATGGAGCCCCGCAAGTCAGGCGGTCGACGAGATTCGGGAGAAGTTTGGAAAGAACTCGATCAATCCCGCAAGTTCTTTGGCTGCGACCGGTCGACGCGAGTTGGGACAATCCCCGTGGGGTCCGAGTGAAGAAAAACCTGGGGATGCTTTGCCTTAGGTCGTGCAGTCTGTGAGACTATGAGGACGATCAATAAAACAGATCAGCGAAAGCAGGGGGTGAAACCATGGCATTGTCCGAAGACGAGCAACGCATATTGCGCCAAATTGAAGAAGAGCTGCAGACCGACTCAAAGTTTGCGCAAGCGGTTTCGCCGTCGGGCTTGTATACCCATTCGGCGAAAACTGTGCGATTGGCCGCCGTTGGCCTGGTACTGGGCCTCGTGCTTTTAGTCGTCTTGTTGCAAGTTCACTACATCGCAGCATTCGCAGCGTTCGTTGGAATGCTTGCTTTACTTGCCGTCATCGAGCGCAACGCACGAGCCATGGGCAAAGCCGGAATTCAAGATATGGCTGGAGCCATTCGCAAAGCACGATCCTCCGCAGGTCGTCGCCTTCAGTAGTTAAACCTTCCGCCCGCCACCAGCGAGGCTCCATGCCAAACTGGGAGACAGTCGACGTAGGGTCCTGATCTTCCAAGGCAGTTTTGCGGCATGGGTGGCAACGAATGCAAGTAGTTCACTGTTTGGAACATTTGTGTTTGGGTCGTGCGTGTGCGATTGCGGTGAAAAGAGCAAAAGCGAGACCTGTTCGACCACTTGTTCTATCTTTTCTGGACGATCCCAATTTTGTTCGATGAAGCGGTCGCCGATTTCGCAAACCGTGAGTTGTTGGGGGAGGCGACCGTATACCGATTCATACTGAGCAACAGCGCACCTCCAGTTGACAAGGTCAACGCTCTTCTCGCGACGTAGAACTAACGCCTGCACAATCAGGGGCATGGCAATTGCCCAGAGGGCAATCAAAGTCAATGCGATGGCGAGGTAAACAAATACTTGTGACAACTGGTTTGAAGTCGCAGTTGCTGTCGTCGGAGTTGTTGCGGGCGAGTTAGTTGGAATAGTTGTTGGAGTTGTAACAACGGTTGTCACAGGAACGTTCGGCGAAGTTGTTGTGACAAAGGTGGACGGCGCCGAATCATCTTGGGCTGGCGCAACATTTGTGTAGTCGGCCGATGGCGCACCTCGGCCGGGCGTTGGTTCAAAAAGCACCCAGCCGATTCCGTCAAACCAAACCTCGGGCCATGCGTGTGCATGTTGGCTTCGAACATTAAACAGTTGGACGTTGGATGTGCCTATCGGAGTTGCTTCTCCTGGTGTGAAGCCAATCGCGACACGCGAAGGGATTCCGATCAATCGGGCAAAGAGGGCGAACGTTGAAGAAAATTGCTCACAATAGCCAGACTTGCGCGTGAGAAAATCGATTGTCGCGTCGCCAGAAGTGCTCGCTGGTACATCAAGCGAATAGGCGAAATTGTTGCGGAAATAACTTTGTATCGCCAACAACTTTTCGTAATTGCCAGTTGACCCCTCAATGATTTGATCGACAATCTGTTGAATCTCTGAAAGTTCTTGGTTCTGAGGTAACTGCACATACTGTTCATCGGGAGGCGACGTGGATGACGAAGTTCTGAGAGTGTCAGCAGAAGGAACGATGACAGTCGAAACAATTTGGTAGTTGTCGTTGTACTTGAGTCCCTCTTTGCTCACGAGCAAAGTTCCACTTTCGGGTTCGAAAAAGAGGCTGCGAGTAGCAGAACGAAGTTGTGTGGGGCGATCGGCGACAGGAGCAAATGTGCCGGCGAGGCTTTGGATTGTGAAGAGTTGCATGACATCAGTTGTTGCAACTCCAACCTCGGAGAGCGACGACAGATTTGCGAGTTCCCCTGCTGCTGAATTAAGTAAATCTTGTGAGACTGTCCATGTGTTGCCATCGAACGTGGGAAGCGATGTCATGCGCCAGTATGAAGGAACTTCTGAAGCGACGCTGAAGAGAACGTCGTCGGTTGGGTCACTGAGGCGACCGCGTATGTCAACGAGTGGATCGAGTTGAGACCCTGATTGGCCAGAGCGGGTCTTGAGCCACGATTCATCAGCGGCTCCAGGAATTCGAGGGCCGACAATTGATGCGATCAAACTGGCGACAACTGCCAAAACAACAATAGATGAGGCTGACAGAATTGTTGTTCGACCTGGTCGATATCCGAAAAGTTTGCTACTTCGTGTGAGTTGATGTCGGAGACGTAAAACAGCGACAGAAACAATTGCGGCCGCCACCCACAGCGCCGTGATGATTGTCCGATTCCGATCAATACCAACGGAGGAGATGACGACGAAAACAATGGTTGAAGGAATGAGCGATTCAACTCGACCAGCGAAACGAAAAGCAAATGAGTCAGATAAGAAAGCAATGAAGGCGAGGCTGATAAACCCGACAAATCCAAAACCCGAGCGAAGCGCAATAGGAGGGACGGCTTCGCCGATGAGTTGCCAAGAGTTAGATAGTTCTTGCCACAGGTACGACCATGTGCGTCCAAGGGGGAGTCCGTTGGTCAGCGATTGGCGAGCGTAGAAGTAGGCGACGAGTACGTATGAAGATGCAGACACCAAGAGGAGCGATGCGAGAAATGGAATTCTCCAGCGGCGAAAGACAAAAGATAACCCGTGGGCGAATGTGGCGATTGTGAGATAAGAGGTAAGGAAACCCCAACCGCTAAAGATTCGGCAAAATGAAATCGCCGTCACAATCGTCAGTATCCACAGACTCGCAACACCAAGGAAATCGCGAACCGCGCGATCGTATGCGAGCTCTTGCTGCGTGGGAAGTGAGATGTTGTCAGTCACGGTCATACGTTTCAGACGAAGGGCTCAGCGGATTGCGAGGATAGGGATCTCCAATTTTCGGCAAATTGCTCGAGATGTTGGCACGAGAGAACAAACCAATGTGGTGGGAGATTCACTGGTGAAGTTGAATCTTCGCAAAAAATGACAGCAACTATTCGGGCCGATCCATTGTGCGTCCAGATTGATTTAATTCTTTGAGAATCTTTTTTTCCCGAAATGATGATGTCGACCTTGAGATGTGCTGGTTCGCGTTGTGTCGAACTGAAAACCTCGTGAGTGCTTGTGTCAACTTCAGCGAGATGTTTCAAGACTTCTTCAGACTGAGCAACTGTCGTGATGTCAAAGTGGCGCGACCCACATGTGAACCCGACTTTCATAAAGTTGTCATCGTCTTGGCGTGAAACCGAGCGAGCAAATGAAGCCGCGACCGAGACGGCGCGTTCGAAGCCTTCTGGTGAATATGACTGACTCTGTGTATCTAGGACAACTTGTAGGTCTAGTTCTAGTTCGTTTTCATATTCGTTGACGACTAAATCTTCGCGTTTGGCGCTGACTTTCCAATTGATGCGGCGTGGGTCATCGCCGGTTGAATATTCGCGTATTGATTTGAATTCTGAACTCGTTGGTTGGTGGCGAATTGCGCGACGGATGAAATCAACGAGGTCCCCGTTGCTAGTGACGGGATGAGGAAGGTCAATAGTGACTGATTGGGGAAAAACTGTGACCTCAGTTGTCTGCCCTAATGGTTTTGAGCGGCGCGAAAGTCCAAGAGGGTCCGAGAGTTCAACGATTGATGGTCCGAGAATGAGATTGCCGCGGTGATGCGTAGCGATTTGGTAGTTGGCTCGTGCGACTTGCCCAGAAGGAAGGGGAGCCAACGCGATATGAACTTTGCCGCCGTCCTCAACGAACTCGTAGACATCACACGCGGGAACTCGAGAATTGGTGTGAAGACTGAGTCCAATGTGAAGAGTTTGTCCAGCTTCTGGTTCGGCGGGTTGAACGAGCCTCCCGATTTCAATATTTGGGCGTTGAATGCTGACCAAAAGTATCGCAACGATCACGCACGTGATGAGAGCGGCACCCATGATGAAGAGTTCGGCCAACCCAAATAGGCGACCAACCGCAAAGGTAGAGAGACCACCAACGACAAAGACCATTGATTGCCGAGAGAACATGTTTAACGGCCAGAGGGAACGGGAACCGACGCCAAGATTTCTTGAATGACATCGCTGTTGGTCAGGCGCAGACCGGAGTTGTTGTTTCGCAATACCAGGCGATGAGCCAAAACTGGTACCGCAAGTTCTTTGACATCGTCGGGAGTCGAGTAATCGCGACCTCGGGCAGCGGCGAGAGCCCGGACCGCCCGCGCTAATTGAATCATGGAGCGGGGCGATAGTCCGAGTGCGACCTGTGGGTGTTTGCGGCTGACATGGGCGATATCAACGAGGTAATTCTTGAGGGGTTCAACCATTGAAACTTGCGCGGCGGCAGCGATCATGTCTCGTATGTCGTGTGTTGTGACGACTGGCGATAACTGATCGACGAGTTCGGTACCGGTTCTGGGTTCAAGAATGTCAAGTTCGGCTTGTCGGCTTGGGTAGCCGATTTCCATGCGAATCAAAAAGCGATCAAGTTGACTTTCGGGCAACTTGTATGTTCCGTCGTGTTCGATGGGATTTTGTGTCGCAATAACGATAAACGGATTCGGTAGGGGGCGAGTTACGCCGTCGATAGATACTTGACGTTCTTCCATGGCTTCAAGTAAGGCCGACTGGGTTTTCGGTGAAGCGCGATTGATTTCGTCGGCGAGCACAATGTTGGCGAACAACGGACCTTCTTGAAAATCAAAGACTTCTCGTTGTTTGCTCCAAATTGAAACTCCGATGAGGTCTGATGGCAACAAATCGGGGGTGAACTGGACGCGCTTCCATGAGCATTCAATAGAGGCCGACAGCGCTTTGGCCAAACTCGTCTTGCCGACACCTGGTACATCTTCAATCAGAAGGTGACCATCAGCGAGGAGGCAGACAACCGCAAGTTCGATGGGGTTTCGTTTGCCTTTGAGAACGATCCCGACGTTGTTCACGATGGATTCAAACATGCTGGCGAATGATCGGGAGGAAGTTAAAGACACGCTGACACGCTAGACCCTAGATACGGTTGTTCATATGTCAACAACTTCAGGAATTCTTGCGGTTGATATTGGGGGGACAAAATTGGCGGCCGCGGTCGTCACGGCTCAAGGGGAAATCATCCGTCGGGATCGTGTGGCGACTCCAGCTCGGGCCCCCTGGGCCACACTTTCGACACTGATTAAGCGCATTCAGGCCGCAGCATCTGACATTGACTTAGTCGCCTGCGGAGTCGCTTGTGGTGGGCCGATGAAAATCGGTGGCACCGAAGTGTCCCCATTGCATATTCCGACGTGGATTGATTTTCCACTCTTGGCATCAATTTCAGAATTGACTGGATTGAAGACGTATATCGACAACGACGCGAAGGCTCTGGCACTCGCTGAAGGTTGGAAGGGTGCAGCCCGCGATTGTGCGAACTTCATGGCGGTCGTCATTGGAACGGGTGTCGGCGGCGGTTTGGTCGAAAACAATCGATTGGCAGTCGGTCGAAGCGGTAACGCTGGCCATTTTGGACACATCGTGGTTGGAAGCGGCATGAGTGGTCTTGATAATCGTTCGTGTCGATGTGGCGGACGAGGTTGCCTTGAGGCATATGTGTCAGGTCCAGCGGTCGAACGAGAGACTGGCCGCGACCCTATGTATGCGCCGATGAACTTGAAAGTGCGTAACGGGATTTTGCTCGGGCGGGCGGTGGCCACCGTTGCCGCAGTGGCTGATATTTCTCGGATTGTTGTGGGAGGAAGCGTTGCTTTGGGATGGGGTGAACCCTTTTTCCAAGCAGCCAATGACGAACTCGCTTCTCGATCGAAGTTGCCGTTTACGACAGGTGTTTCAATCGTTCCGTTAGGCCTTGGTGAATCATCGGCATTGATCGGAGCGGCTGCGGTTGCTCTCACCAGTATCGCTAGCTAAAAATTCACAGCTGGTTCCGAATGCGAGTAGGTTCGCAAGTATGCGTCCGATGTATGACTCCGAAGTAGAAGTCTTTCGTCGTCAAGTACAGGCGTTCTTGGCGTCAAACCTCCCATCAGATTGGCGGGGAATCGGTGTATTGCCCGCCGACGAAGCCCATGCGTGGGTGATGGACTGGCGCAAGATCTTGCATCGTGAGCGTTATCTGGCGCCAGGTTGGCCAGCCGAATACGGCGGTGGCGGAATGTCAGCGCTTGAACAAGTGATCTTGGCTGAAGAGTTCGCCAAAGCCGGAGTTCCGACGGGCGGACCAAATGATGGTTTTGGTATCACGATGTTGGGTAACACGTTGTTGACATGGGGATCTGAAGAACAAAAGAAGTATTACTTGCCGCGTATCTTGTCGAACGAAGATGTGTGGTGTCAGGGCTACAGCGAACCGAATGCTGGCAGTGACTTAGGAAGTTTGGGCCTGCGAGCAACTCTCGATGGCGATCAGTGGGTATTGAATGGCCAAAAAATTTGGACGTCGGCCGGACACTTGGCTGATCACATTTTCACCTTGGCACGAACCGACCCCGACAGTCCGAAACATAAGGGAATTTCGTTCCTACTTGTCGATATGCGCCAACCCGGCATTGAAGTCCGACCAATTAAAATGATTAACGGCGAAAGCGAATTCAACGAAGTCTTCTATACGGATGCAGTGTGTCCGAAAGACGATGTGATTGGCGGCCTGAATAATGGCTGGGCGGTTGCAATGACACTTCTCGGTTACGAGCGTGGGGAAGGTGCCGCAACTGTGCCGGTCCGATTCCAGGCCGAACTTGATCGTCTGTTACTCCTCGCCAAAGAATGTGGGGTCGATCAAGATCCGCGGATTCGTCAGAAGTTGGCGTGGGCATATTCGAAGGTTCAGATCATGCGTTTTCTCGGACTGCGAACCTTGACGAAGTTTCTTGCAGGGGGACACCCAGGGCCTGACGGTGGAATCTTCAAGCGATATTGGAGTGAATACCATCAAGCAGTCACCGAACTGTCTATGGAAATTTTGGGGGCATCAGCGATGTGTCCAGATGGTCGTCCACCATTGAATTCATTTCAACCAGACGACCGCAGTGCTCCGAACACAAGTGGTAGTTGGGTCGGGGCATTCCTCAACGCGCGAGCAGGAACTATTTACGCTGGCTCATCACAAATTCAGTCAAATATCATTGGCGAGATGGTGCTCGGCTTACCCAAGGAACCTCGCTGAGTCATGAATCGAATTCGCCGAGCACGCGCGATGCTGAGCATCGGGTTCGGTGTGCTGGTGCGACCGCGCTATTGGATGGTCGCTATCCGAGTTGTTCGTCGTATGGTGCCGACTCAGTGGTGGACGCGGCGACCTTATCTGCCACTGCCGACACATGAATATGTGAAATTCCGTCTCGAAACCCAGTACGGCGGAATCTCACCTCAACCAACCTTGCCTGATGTGCTGAAATATTTGCAATGGGTTCGTCAATGGGATGCAGCATCGTGAACATTGCTTATTTTTTCAATAGGGATAGATAATTCATCATGAGGAGCGCACTGGTACTGAATGCAACGTATGAGCCGCTCAGTGTTGTGCCGTCTCGCCGGGCAGTTTGTTTAGTTTTGAGTGACAAGGCAGAAATGGTTGAGCACGATGGTGAATATGTTCGTAGCGAACGCCTATCTTTGCCGTCTCCATTAGTTATTCGTCTGCGTTATGTCGTGAGGGTCCCGTTTCACCGCAAGACCTCGTTATCGCGCCGCGCTGTTTTTGCTCGAGATAACCATCGCTGTCAATACTGTGGCGGTGTAGCCGAGTCTATTGATCATGTGATGCCACGATCTCGCGGTGGCCTGCACACTTGGGACAATGTCGTTGCGGCATGTCGTAAATGCAATCTTGGTAAGCGTGATCGCACACCTGATGAAGCTGGGATGCGTTTGGCAATTCCGCCGATGACACCTCGTGAATTAGCGTGGGTGACAGTTGAAGCGGGGACTGTGCCAGAGGCGTGGAAACCGTACTTGTTGAAAGCCTCGTGAATTATCTTGCCGCCTCATATTTTTAGGGTGACTGGGTCGTGCAAGGAATTTCACAATCGTCCATTTCCGCAATCAATGGTGCCGGTTGTTTCGCAGTTCATTCCGGCTCGACCAGCGATCGTCCTCGGTTCGACTCAAGAGCGAACTTTGATTAATGAGAGCGCTTGTTTGGAGAACAACGTAGAAATCGTCAAACGACGAAGCGGTGGTGGCATCGTTTTGCTCTCAAAAGAATCAACCCTGTGGATCGACGTTGAAATTCCTCGCCAACACGACTTGTGGTTGGACGACGTAGGTGATTCATCGCTGTGGCTTGGCGAAGTCTTTTTGCACGAACTCACTTCCCTCGGTCAAGAAAATCTTGAAATTCACCGCGGTGCTCTGACGAAAAGCAAATTGTCATCGCTCGTCTGCTTTGCCGGAAGGGGACCAGGAGAGGTCTTTACTCACGACGGGCGCAAGGTTGTCGGTATTAGTCAACGACGCACGCGCGAATGGGCAAGATTTCAATGCGCAGTTTCATTGAAATGGGATCCGTATTTGTTACGAAAGTTGTTACAAGCACCGCAACCTGAAATTGAAGAATTGGTGCACTGCGGGTCTGACATTGAGTGTGATTCAGAAATGATGGCTACGAAATTGATCGAGGCTATTCAGGCCACATTAAGCAGCCAAGCATGAATTAGGCGGCGGGAGCCGCGGCCGGAATCGTCGTTGCGGGAATTGTCGTTGGTGGGGTTGTGCTCTTGCATCCGTCGATGGCTTTGATGAGCGGGTATGGATTGACCGCCGCACCGCCAAATGGGTGATACTCGAAATGCAAGTGCGGCGTTGAGCTACTTCCGGTGCTCCCGTTATATCCAATGACTTGGCCAGCAACGACGGTTGCACCCAGTCCAGCTCCTTCAGCAAAAGCCGACAGGTGGGCATAGTGGAAGTAAGTGCCATCTGCTGCTGTGAGACGAACGGCATTGCCTCCGAGTGAACCAGGGCGATCAAGGAAGACGCGGGTGATGGTGCCATTCGAAACTGCGTAGATCGGTGTTCCTGATTTGGCGATGATGTCAACGCCCTCGTGATGACGGCCGCCTGACCGTGGGGCTTTCCAAGTATCAGAGAACCAACACGGTCCAAGCATGGGGAAAACTGTTGGAACAACCGCAGGACCACTTGGCGCTGGTGTCGTTGTTGGAGTTGTTGTCGTTGGTGTTGGGTTGATCGCGGGGTTCGTCGTCAAACCCGGAATGAATCCGACATACAAAGCTGTTTGTAAATTCAGTGATCCGGTGGTGGTGAGCCCTTGTGCTTTTTGAAAAGCAGAAATCGCATTCTTAGTCGCTGCGCCAAATTTTCCGTCGGCTCCACCTTTGACCGTAATGCCAGCGGTGATCAAAAGATTTTGTAATGACTTCACAGACTCACCTGCGTCGCCCATTTTGGGAAGAGTTGGAGCGGGGGTTAAGCCGAGTAATTGAGACGTGAGTTGATCGACGACGCCAGTGGCAGCGATGCGCATATTCTGTTGAAAGGTTGTCACTGCGGTCGTCGTGGCTGAACCGAAGTGGCCATCGGCGCCGCCCCTGACTGAAACCTTCGCCGCGATCAAGGCTTTTTGTAGCGACTTCACTGCTTCGTTTTTGTCACCGACTACAGGAAACTGACCGGGCGTCGTACTGGCCGGAACTGTTGTTACCGGAGCGGGTGTCGTTGATGTTGTTGATGGCGGTGTTGTTGATGGATTGGTAGATCCCTCAACAATTCCCAGGGAAATTGCGGTGGCGATATCAACAACGCCAGTGGCAGCAAGTCCCCGACTCGTTTGATATGCCGAAACAGCGGCAGTCGTACCTGCACCAAAAATTCCGTCGACGCCGCCGCGAACAGAAATTGAAGCGCTCACCAAAGATTGTTGCAATGAGGTCACCAGGGCTCCGCGCTGACCACGTGCGGGCAAGGCGGGGGATGGGGCAAGCCCTAAAAGAAATGCCGTGGTTGAGTTCACTTCTCCCGAAGCAACGAGGCCTTTGTTTGACTGGAATGTCTTGACAGCATTGAGCGTGCCCTGACCGAAAATTCCGTCGACACCTCCGCTCACCGATACTCCTTGTGCGACAAGGGCTTGTTGGAGTGAACGGACAACTTGGCCTTTGTCGCCGAGGCGAGCAAAAGGTTTTGCAGTTTTCGTAGTTGAAGCGTTTGCGGGTGCGGCTAGTGAAAGTGAAGCGGCATGAGCGATTGATGCTCCGCTCGTTGTTGAGAAAGTGACAAACGAAATCATCGAAATCACCACTGCGCTCACAGACATACGTGTCCGCAAGAGCGACGGCTGGTTCGAGCCGGTCTGGGTGGTTGGTTTGACGATGAGCACCTATGGGTATCGGCGCGGACCTTGGGCGAACTTGAGGATTTCGTGAATTTTTCTGCCGATTCGGGCGGATCGCTGGGCCGAGGGCCTCCGTGAGCGAAAAAATTTGAAAAAAGTGGCGCGAAAAGGGGAAAAGTGGTTGACAAAGGGGGGTCGTGGGGTGCAAAGTGGAGGACATAGGGGAATTGTGGAGGCAGAAACCACATTTTCTTGCAGTTTCATCACGGCACGAGAGGCAGATCAGTGGAAGGTT
>Ga0208227_1000419_pt1 | contig 11323 bp, 8 predicted proteins | sample LakMenEpi13Jun11_FD_150692 | JGI IMG/M metagenome (GOLD analysis project Ga0208227, IMG submission 150692) | Freshwater microbial communities from Lake Mendota, WI - 13JUN2011 deep hole epilimnion (SPAdes) | ecosystem: Environmental > Aquatic > Freshwater > Lake > Epilimnion/Euphotic zone ...
AGAAATGATCAACTGCAACCACACTCCTGGTTTCACATTCGGAATAGTGATGTTTACAGGATCACCGACTCTGTAGGAAACGTCATTTCGCAATGGCGAATTAGCGGGGGCTAACGGCACTGCACTAAGAGCAGCAGCGGTTGGCGTTGTCGTTGGCTTCGGATCGTTCACCGCAACCGTTGTGGGTACCCCAGCAACGGTTGTTGTGGTTGCTGCAATAGTTGTTGTGACTGCAGGTGCAGGAGCTTCACGTTCTGCAAGCGGTGCAAGACCAGGCTTTACTGCCGTAGGAATGAGTTCTTCCACTACGACGGCTTCAACATTAGAAAGGTTGACTTTCTCGGTAGTGGTTACTACTGCTCCGGTATCGGTTGTAACGATTACCTGAGGTGCAGCTTCGTTAGCTGTAACTGTTGTGGTTTCACCATTGATAGTTGCGTCAACCACAATTGAAGTTGCGTCAAAGTTAATGACAGTTGTGTCAGCAGTTACCTGTGTAGCGAAGTTGTTAGCAGCAAGAGTCACTGTTGTGCCTGGGTCACTAGATGTGACGCTTGTTTCAGTGAACTTAATCGGCTTACGAGCTTTCTTGCCCTTTGTCTGAATTTGAACCACGGATTTTCCGTTTGAAATATATGCGGATGCAGTTTCGGGAAGAGTCAATTCAAATTCAGGAGTATCAACAGACAAGATGAATTCAGGAAGACTGACAGTCTTGCTGCATGTGGCACTTCGGAGTCCTCGAGAAGTCGTTCCATCAACAAGAGTGCCATCCGACGGAGAGAATGTTCCATTCTTTGTTTTGACTTCCCATTCAACGCCAGTCGAACGAATAAGGAGAACAGATTTTGCAACTGTTGACTTGGTGCCACAGAACGGGCACGTGGCAGACGTACGAACTGACATCGGTGTCAAGTCAATATCGCCAGCTTTACCTGTCCATGCGCATTCATCTTTTTGTGGGTCTTGGCCATTGAATGAAAAGAACCATTTCTTTTCCGCGAGATCAATTACTACGTAACGCTCTTTGCCTGGCCAGTTTGAGTCATAAACCTTGATCACTGCAAGGTCTTTTGAAGGAAACTCCACTGCATACGGAAGCACTGCATGGCCACCAGTTGGTGTGTAGATGCCCAATGAATATGCAACTGAACCTGTCTTCATTGAAGAGACAAGTTCATTCACAATGTCGCTGAGTGATTTCTTCGCCCATGAGTTTGTGGCGTCTTGCACTTCAGGAAGGAACTGAGTTGCAAAGGCACGCATGATGCCGTGTGTGACATCTCCGGCGTTCAACAATGCACCTGTTGCAGGAGTTTGCTTTGAATCGAAACGTGCTGCTGCTTGCACAGCTAGACCTTCACAATGGCCAGAGGCTCTTGCTTCGTTGACCATACGTGCCCAGGCAGCAGCCTGAGTAGTAGGTGTGCATGGCGTTTCTACCCCGCCAACACATGCCTCTTTGCCGAACATGGTGACTAAGTCGTCGGTGTTGAACACCTCTTTGGTGGCTGATGAGCCGAAGTTTGCGAATGTGAATCCGTCGTCAGTTGGCAACAATCCCGAGTCCGCTGGAGTCGCTACAACATCAGTCGAGCCACTTGATCCACCACTGCAACTGGCGAGGGTGGCCACTAATACAAGGCCCGTAACGATTCGACGGGTGCGGCTAAATGTTGAGTTCATGAATTTTTTTCCAATTGGATAAATGTCGCCTAATATTCGTAGGGCCTAACGAGCTACCTACACGGACGGTTCAATTAGACCATATATACAGATAGATTTCAAGTACATGAGAAGAGTTTTCACAATGGCTACCCCAAAGACATCTCCAAAGCGCAGTGACGGAATTGAAACCATGGCGCGCCTCATGACACAGGCGCGCATTGAATTGGCAAACAACGGCGTCGATAATTTTGATGTGGAAGCTGTGCTCGAACGATCCGAAGCCGCCCGCAGTTCCTTGTATCACCACTTCGGTAGCAAGTTTGACCTTATCTATACGGCGCAGATGGAAGAACTTGCTGAAGGCCTCAATAACGACAATCAATTTTTCCGATTCTTAGTGGAGACCACTTCGTCTGAAGAAGAATTCTTTAACAAGTTGGCAGAACTCATGCATGCCACTTCTACGAAAGAATTCGCAGAGTTCCGTGCGCGGCGTATTCAGGTACTTGCCTCGGCAACACACAACAAGAAACTTGCGGAAGCTATTCGCATCGCACAGGTCGAAGGCAACCTCTACTTCACCGAATCGTTAGAGATTCTTCGTAAACGAGGATGGATCAACCCGAAGCATGATCTTCACACTGTGACGTACATGCTTCAGGGTCTGCTATTTGGCCATGTCATGTTGGACTTTTCACAATTGCCCGACCTTGAAGAAGGCTGGGTTGATGTTGCTATGCAGACAATCGTCAACCTGGTGGGTGGGTCAGAGAAATTCCAGACCTTGGCTGCGGCGCCGAAGAAAAAGACAAAGTCAAAATAACTTTGCGTTGGCCCCGTACATAGAAGTGGGAGCCACAGGAAAATCCTGCAGCCCCCAAATCTCAATCTTCCATGAAGAGAAGAACGTACTTGTTACTTAGTAGAAGCTGACTTCTTCTTGAAGAAGAATCCTACAATTATAGCCAGAATCACAAATCCCAAGATGTACAACAAGATGTTGTTACTTGATGACGACTCGGGTGCGTCGGTTGTTACCGGAGCTGTTGTGTCAGCTGGCGCCATTGTTGTGTCTGAATCAGCAACTGTTGTGTCAGTTGACTCTTCAGTACGAACGATTGCTTTTTCAGAAACAACTTCCTCACCATTTGTCTTCGTGACACGGATTGCCATCTTTGACGCAGCTTTCGGAATCTCCAATGCTGCACCAGGAGTTACAGCAGTCCATGATCCAGCATCAATCTGATACTCAATTGACTTGACATCACTTGCCGACACATTGAAGCCGGTGTACACATCTTCAACTTTGACAGTGACTTCAACTGCTGCTGGTGGTAACTGAACTTCAGTTGCGGTTGCTGTAACAATCGCAGTCTTCGCTGTTTCTTCCACCACTGGTGCAACCGTTACAGCAGGAGCATCAGTAGCTTTTGGTGCCTCTGTTGTATCTACTCCAGATGCTTCGACAGTTGTCATCGTTACATCTGGCACTGTTGCAGTTGGTTCGTTTGGTACTGTTGGTTCTGGGGCAATGATTGCACAGTCAGTGAAATCCTGGTCAGGATAGTTAAAGCTGACAACAGCTACCAATTGATCATCACTCTTTCGTGTGACGATGAATTGTCCGACATCGATACAACCTGGATTAAGAGGAGCCGAAGTAAATTCAGCCTTACCCTTAATTGAAACTGCATCACCATTTTTCTCGTTTTGTTTAATCACTACTGAATACACTTCGTTGTCAGCGGCGTCAGGTGTCCATGTGAGCTTGGCTATTTTTTCTGAGCCGGCACCTGATTCGTAGCTCAGGTCAATGGCTGGTGATGGAATGACTGTCGAAGCCACAGTTGTTGTGGGGCAACTCGGAATTGCATTGATCTCTTCGATGACTTCTTCTTTCGTTGCACCCTTAATTTCGTCGCGAGCGAGAATTTCTGGCTGAGCGGCTACTGCGGCCTGTGCCTTGATTTCTGGCTGTCCCACAACGGCCGGAATGGCTTCTTTCAGAACATAACCCTTTGGATATGCAGGGCTGCCCTCCACTGCGGGTTGCCCCTCTATTGCTGGTGTCCCCTTGATTGCTGGTTGCATCGGTGCGGCATCAATAAGTGTGAAGGTCCATCCAGCTTGGCCTTTTACATGATGATCATCAACCCATTTCCATTCGCCTCCTCCATTGTTGGCCATCCAAGGAATATCGACCCCATCTGGCACTCGGTCATTGATGTTGTCGAAGCGCCAATATGCAGCGCGCGCTGGCACTTCCGGTTGATCAGGAATTGCTGCACGTGCAGGCACTGCCGGCTGCGCTATCACCGCAGGAATATCTTCAGTTACAACTTCTGCCGGCACAGCATCACGTGCCTCAATTGCTGGCTGACCGATTACTTCTGGTTGCGCAGGAATTGCTGCGCGATACTCAACTGCGTCTTGTTGTTCACGTGGCACTGCGATTTCAATCAACCCTGCCCGCTCAACATCGGTGAAACAGATTGAACCATCTTCTAGTGTTGTGTTGCGGTTGCGACTGCTTGAGTCTGAACCACCGCATGCCGCAAGACCGACGAGTCCCACCGCTAATGCAATTCGAATAAATGACTTATTGATTTTCATAATGTTCCTTCTGTAGACGATTCGAACCCTGCGAGAGTTGACGATTGACGTAGGTAGCCCTATTGAGTAGTAGGTACAATTAGAGCATAATTTCAAGTAGTTCGCTACTCCATTTAGGTGAATTCATGGTGATTCCTAGATTTAGAAGAACGACAGCCTGCTAGAAAAGCAAAAACCCCCTACAAATGCAGGGGGTTTTTCTATTGGCGCGCTCGGCAGGATTTGAACCTACAACCTTCTGATCCGTAGTCAGATGCTCTATCCATTGAGCTACGAGCGCTTGTTATTAGGAAGATAACTCTACCTGTGAGATTTAATTCCAGGCACCCCAGCCATTTGATCGCTTATATATGGCGTATCCGGCCTTGGCATTCACTCTGGCATCCAGTAACTGACTGGCCGAAGTGACGCCGATGTCTTTCAGCCAACTGCGGTGCGCGAGCCAGTGAATTTGAAAAAGCCCTAGGCAGCAACTGCCGTTATAGTTCGCGGCGTTCAGCTTGCTTTCCCGTTTGGCAATGGCAATTGCCCTGTCCTCCAGCTTGTCTGGCCAGATCTCGCGAATAATGGCAATCGATTGCTTCACCGAGTACCGCTTCTCAGGTGCCTTCAACTTCAGAGCAGTCGACGTGGCCTTGGTGGTGGCTGACTTCGGAAGGCAAATAACGTCACCTATTAATAGGAGCGATTTTGTGTTGGCTTTATTGACCTTCAGCAACAGGCTCATGGCTACGTTGACCTTGTTGGCTATGCGATTCCAGGAATCATTCGGCACCACGGTGTAGGTCTTGGCGCAACCCGTCGCCACTTTGGCCCCTGCCGGGGCTGGCCCGCTGAAAACCAGCGCGCCTGCAACCACAAGGGCTGCCAGGGGTTTGCGGAGCAAACTCATATGGCGGAGAGGGTGGGATTTGAACCCACGGTCCGCTTTAAGACGGACAACGCCTTAGCAGGGCGCCCCATTCGGCCACTCTGGCACCTCTCCTGGGAAGGGTTGAAGTGTACCTGCGCGCACCCCCCTGCAACTCTCGCGGCCAGGTTCGTTTGGGTGGCCATACTCTTTGTTAAATCAGGGTTTCGGATGATTTCGGCCTGTTTCGTGACGAGTAAGGTTTTTCAATCGGCGCTGCTTGCAGTGCCACAAACCCAGGGAGACCAAATACATGAAGAAAATGTGGAAGCTTGCAGCAGTTGCAGCTACAGCATCACTTCTCGTCGCAGCGTGCGGCGGAAGCGATTCATCATCAGACACAACAAGTGCACCAGCGGAAGCAACCGACGTAAAAGTCGCTGTTGTCTACCTCGGTACTGCTGAGGACAAAGGCTGGACATACCAGCACGAACAAGGCATCTTGCAACTTGAAAAAGATCTCGGTGTTGAAGTAAAGCGCATTGAGAATATTGCGGACAACGCAGATTCTGAAAAGACTTTTGAACAACTCGCATCAGAGGGTTACGACGTCATCTACGCAACCTCATTTGGTTACGGCTCACCAATGGCAAACGTTGCAGTGAAGTACCCAGACGTGTGCTTCCAGTGGGCAACCGGTGCAAAGTTCCTTCTTACTAAAGACGGTGGCGGCGCATTTGCTGACTTCGCAGCAGTGCCAGCAAACCTCGGTACATACTTTGGTGCAGCTGAAGAAGCTCGTTACCTCAGTGGTATCGCAGCAGGTAAGGCAACAAAGAACAACAAGCTTGGCTATGTTGCTGCATTCCCAATTCCAGAAGTAATTCGCGGAATCAACGCATTCACATTGGGTGCACAGTCAGTGAACCCAGATGCAACTGTTCAAGTTTCATGGACAAAGACATGGTTCGACCCAACAATTGAGAAGCAGGCTTCAGAGGCACTTCTTGATGCAGGCGTCGACGTTCTTGCACAGCATCAAGACACCACTGCTGCCGGAGTTGCAGCAGAGGCAAAGGGTGCCAAGTGGGTTGGTTACAACAGTGACGTAAAAGAAGCAGCACCTGCTGCTTGGCTCACAGCACCAACATGGAACTGGGGTCCTTACTACTCAAAGACCTCAAAGGCAGTTGCAGATGGCACATGCCCATCAGATGAGTACTACGGATCAATGGCAGACGGCATGGTCACACTTGCTTCATTCGGCGATTCAGTTGATGCAGATACACAAGCATCAATCACCGCTAAGGGTGAAGAGATCATTGCTGGAACATTTGCTCCATTCACAGGACCAATCAGTGACCAAGACGGAAAAGAAGTTCTTGCAGCTGGAGTTAAGGCCGAACTCGGCGCACTTCTCAGCATGAACTACTTCGTTAAGGGTGTCATCGGTTCCGCTAAGGGCTGATCTCACAAATGACTAACGCCTCTCACGAGGTAGCGAAGGGGCCGCATCACGCAAGTGGTGCGGCCCCTAGCGCACTCTCGGCACACTCCATTGTTAAACGCTTTCCGGGCGTTCTTGCTAATGATTCTGTTGACTTCGACGTTCTCCCTGGCGAAGTACACACACTCCTTGGTGAAAACGGCGCAGGAAAGAGCACGCTTGCTGCCATGTTGTGCGGTTTGTATCAACCAGATTCGGGCTACATCTCGCGTAATGGTGAACGCATTGCATTGTCATCACCACGCGCGGGCCTTCAACACGGCATTGCCATGGTGCATCAACACTTTCGCTTGGTGGAACGCTTCACCGTTGCAGAAAACGTCATTCTCGGAAGCCGCGATCTTTCATACAAACTGAATCGCTCCGAGCTTGAAGACAAGGTTGCGGCCGTTGCCGAGTCGTACGGTTTGCCAATTGAGCCTGGCGCAACAGTAGGAGACCTTTCAGTTGGTCAACGTCAACGTGTAGAAATCGTGAAGGCGTTGTACCAGGGTGCAGAGATTCTGTTGCTCGACGAACCAACTGCGGTGTTAGTCCCCGCCGAAGTTGAGAAGCTTTTTGAAAATGTTCATGCCATGACACAGGCAGGAAAGTCGATTGTTTTCATCAGTCACAAACTTGGTGAAGTTGTGGAGATTTCTGATCGTGTCACTGTGTTGCGCAATGGCCGCGTTACCGGACATGTATCTGGTCGCGGTACTACCGACACCAAAGAATTGGCTCGCCTCATGGTGGGCAGAGACATCGAACTAACAACACAACGTGCATCACACGCAACGGGGCATGAGATTTTGCAAATACGTGATCTGTCACTTACCGTTGCCGGCGTCAGTGTGTTGTCAGATATTTCTTTCAATGTGCACGCAGGCGAAATGGTGGGCATCGCAGGTGTGGCCGGAAACGGCCAACGCGAACTTGCTGACACTATTGCTGGTCTCATGTCTCCTACCAGTGGTTCAGTTGCAATCTCTGGTTCACTCACAACAGATCGCGGACCAATCCATGCACGCGAGCTTGGTTTGGCATACGTGCCGGAAGATCGTTTAGGTATGGGCCTTGTTCCATCAATGTCGATTCTCGACAACCTGTTGCTTACTCGCGACCGTCGTGTCGTTGTTGACCGCACAACCGTGCGCCCAGAAGCAACACGCCTGATTGAACAATTCGAAATCAAGGCAAACGGACCAGACCATATGGCTCGCAAACTCTCTGGCGGAAACGCTCAGAAAGTTCTTCTTGCTCGTGAATTGTCTGGTGGACGAACCGCAACCAAATTGCTTGTGGTGTGTTCACCCACTCGCGGACTTGATGTCGGCGCAATCGAAACTGTGCGTGCACTGCTTGATGATGCGCGCAGTGCCGGGCAAGCAATCTTGTTGATCTCAGAAGACCTCGACGAAGTGATGTCGCTGTCTGATCGAATCTTCGTTCTGTATCGCGGAAGTGTCGTTCATGAGACACCAGGTGAATCAGCAGAACTCGCAACTGTCGGTGCAGCAATGGCCGGGCTTAAGCCAGAAGGAAAATCGTAATGCGCTCCCCCATTCGTATTGTGTTCGAACAACGCAGCGAGACACCAAAGCACCTTTCAGTTCTTGTGCCGCTTCTCTCTGTAGTTGCGGCACTCGTTGTCGGTGCGTTGTTCTTGCTTGCAACGGGCTATTCGCCCCTCGAGACATATTCCAACATGTTGAGTGACGGCTTCACGTCGTCACGCGGCATCACTGACACTCTTGGTTTATCAACCGTGTTGATCTGTACTGGCATCTCTGCTGCGTTTGCATTTCAAATGAACCTGTACAACATCGGTGGCGAAGGCCAGCTGTATCTGGGAATGATCGGTGGCGCGTGGGTCGGACTCGCAATCGGCGACCGTCTACCAACATTCGTCATGATTCCCGTTGTGCTTCTTGTTGGTTCACTAGCCGGAGCATTGTGGATTCTGCTGCCAGCGTTTGTTCGTTCACGTTTGGGAACAAGCGAAATTGTCACCACATTGCTGTTGACATACATCGCAGCCAGTTTGGTCAAGCATTTCGTGTACTCACCAGGAAGTTTCTTTGTTACAAAGAATTCCGCATTCCCTCAAGGACGTTTAGTACCTGACTCTGCGTCCTTGTCTGGAATTGGAAACACGTCTCTGTACCCTTCATTTTTCTTAGTCATCCTGATAGCAATTGTGCTGTTCTGGGTAGTGAAGAAGACTGAATACGGATACCGCATTCAAGTCATCTCAGATTCACCACGTGCAGCTCACTACGCAGGCATCAACGCCAATCGCACCACGATGTCAGTGATGCTTATCTCTGGTGCGCTGTCTGGCCTAGGCGGTGCAGTCCTTATCGTCGGTCCATTTGGTCGACTTGATCCGGGCATCATCTTGCTCGGCTACGGCTACGCCGGCATTGTTATTGCAGCACTTGCCCGCAACAACTTCACGGCAATCATTGTTAGCGGCATCTTGTTTGCTGGCCTTCGTTCCGGCGGAGACAAACTACAAATCTCTACAGACACGCCAATTCACATTGGAGTCATGTTGCAAGGCGCAATCTTGCTCTTCGCACTAGGCGGTGAGGCCTTTCGGCGCTATCACATCCATGCCGTACGCACGGAGAGGGCCACACAATGAACGGAAACATTTGGGTCTTAGCGTCTGCTGACTCGGTGGCTATTGCCACCACACTTATTCTCGCTGCGTTGGGTGCACTCTTCACAGAGCGCGCTGGTGTTTTGAACTTAGGTATTGAAGGCATCTTGCTCTCGTCTGCAATCTCATCATTCCTCGTTGCTGATTCTTCAGGAAACATTTGGCTTGGTCTCATTGTCGGTTCGCTCGTTGGTGCGTTACTTGCAGGCATTCATGCCGTGCTGTCTGTTGTTCTACGTGCGAACCAAATTGTTGCTGGTCTTGCATTAGTAATTTTCGGTACTGGTCTTGCCAACTTCCTCGGTAAACCTGCTGAAGGAAAAACAGTTACCACCCTTATCAAGCCGCTGTCATTTGGGCCACTGTCTGATATTCCAGTTGTCGGACCAATCATCTTTCGACAAGACCCCATTACATACGCATCAATTGTGATTGCAGTTTTGGCTTCGTTGTATTTGTTCCGCAGTCGTCCAGGTTTGGAATTGCGCGCTACAGGCGATGACCCAGCAACAGTTGATGCACAAGGTTTGTCCGTTGCATCAATTCGTATTCGCTACACACTGTTCGGCGGATTGCTTGTCGGTCTCGGCGGTTCGTGGCTCATGCTTGCGCAAAGCGCCGCATGGCATCAGGCAGCAACAACAAACGGTATTGGCTGGATTGCATTAGCTCTCGTGGTGTTTGCCGGATGGCGTCCGATACGTCTGATCTTCGGCGCAATCTTGTTCGGCTTCACATTGCAACTGCCGTTCACACTGCAGGCTGAACAAATCACGTTCATTCCATCTGCACTGATGCAAATGCTTCCCTACTTGGCAACGTTGATTGCACTGATCGCATTAAGTCGGCCAAGTACACGCAACAAGCTAGGAGCTCCCAAGTCATTGGGAATCCCGTTTGTGCGTGACGAGCGCTGACGTATTTTTCTGGCGGAACGGAAAGGATTTGAACCTTCGGGGCTATTAACCCTCTTGTTTTCAAGACAAGTGCATTAGGCCGCTCTGCCACCGTTCCGCCTGACACGCTATCGGGCTACAACCCCGAGTCAGTCACGAATTTGGGTGCGTAAATGGAGCACCCAGTCGTCGGCATCCTGCCAACGAGCATCGGCATGTTCCCGTGCCGTATGTGCTTGATCCCCGGCTGCGGGGTACGAGCCAAGGAATTTCACGCCGCCCTGCTTGGTGTGCAGGTCACGCAATACGTCCGCCATTAGTTCGTCGCCCACGTGGCCGTCAGCGTAAATAATGAAGCAGTAATCACCAAGACCGCCAGCTTTTGTGGGGCGCGACGACAGAAGCGACAAGTTGATTCGGCGAGCTGCGAATTCTTGCAAGATCGAAATCAGGCTGCCCGGTTCATCGGCACGTTGAAACACCACGATGCCTGTTTTGTCATGACCCGTTGGTTGAGGAATGCCCTGTTGCGACACCAACACGAAACGTGTTTGGTTTCCGGCGTGGTCTGCAATATCGCGTGCAACAACAGTGAGACCGTACAACTCTGCGGCGTTGGCAGGCGCTAACGCTGCTAAACCTTTTTCGCCAGCAGCACTTCGCTCGCCCACACTGCGCGCAGCATCAGCAGTGGAGTTTGCTGCATGTACTTCAGCGTTCGGCAATGTGTCGCGCAACCACGCACTGCACTGTGCCGTTGCAACAGGAATAGACAACACAACTGAAACATCAGACAACGTTGTACCGGCAGACGCAAGAAGACAATGTTCGATATCAAGAACTACTTCGCGTTGAATCAACAATTCATAGTCAAAGATCAGCGCATCTTGTGTGAAGTTAACTGTGCCTTCAATGGAATTCTCAATGGGAACAAACCCAGCATCAACATCACCACGCGCAACAGCATCAAGCACGTCAGGCACGCTGCGATACGGCACCAATTCAGACGCAGCAAGATCAGCCTGCGTCAGCAGAGCTTGTTCGGTGAAAGTACCGAATGGGCCAAAGAACCCGATGCGTTGTGGTGTTGATGTCACGAGAAGAAAGGTTACGCCGTGACCTTCAAGAGATCAGGCTGATTT
>Ga0208227_1000420_pt1 | contig 11309 bp, 8 predicted proteins | sample LakMenEpi13Jun11_FD_150692 | JGI IMG/M metagenome (GOLD analysis project Ga0208227, IMG submission 150692) | Freshwater microbial communities from Lake Mendota, WI - 13JUN2011 deep hole epilimnion (SPAdes) | ecosystem: Environmental > Aquatic > Freshwater > Lake > Epilimnion/Euphotic zone ...
TCATTCTTTTCAGTAAATAAAAATCATTATTTTCTAAAGAGAAATTTTTCACTTCTTTTGTTGTTGAAAGTTTAGTAGAATCAATCAACATTTCATTAAGTCTAAGAACTAGTCTATCTTCTCTTCTAATTGAGTTTTATTTTCTTCTCTCTTGATATTTTTCTTTTCTTCTAATTTTTAGAAATAAATTCTTTTTCACAATGTCTTATTATTTGTTTCAAAAACAAATAATAACCTTGTTTTAAAAATTTTTAGTGTTTATAAAAATGGAATTTAATAATAAACAATTAATTAATCAATCTATAGTATTTGAAAATAGTCAATTTCCTTTTCGATTCTTTGAAACAAATATTTTAACTGATGAACAAAGATCTCATTTTCCTTATACAAATTGGTTTAGAGGAGAATACATGAGCTGTTTTCCAAAAATTTTAGATAGAGAAGCTGGATTTAGACCAAGAATTTTTCAACAAAAAAATATTAAAATTAACAATGATTTTAAATATCCAAATCATTGTTTTAGAGGAAGTGTAAAACAATCAAAACCTTGTTTTACAGATGATGATGATGATGTTTACAAAGTTAAATTTGATGATCCAACTTTGTTGGATGATGATAATTTTTTTTTGTTTAATTAAATTTTTTATTAACTTTTTAGAAATTTGTTCTAAAAATTTTAAAACACTTTTGTTTTAAAATAATGAAATATAATGAAATATAATGAAATATAATGATTGATTTTTATTTTATGTCAATAAGTTATTGGATTATTTGTTTTTGAAACAAATATTATATATATGGATGCCTTATTAATTCTAAAACAATTTAATCAAATTGATAAGAAATCAATTTGAAATAAAAAATTTTTAATAAAATAAATACTTTACTTTAAATTTGATTAGAATAAAGTTAAAAAATTAATAAGAAAAGTTATTTTAAAACAAAACCCGAAGGTTTTGTTTTTTTTTGTATTTTTGTTTTTTGTATTTTTTTTGTATTTTTGTTTTTTGTATTTTTTTTGTATTTTTGTTTTTTGTATTTTTTTTTGTATTTTTGTTTTTTGTATTTTTTTGTATTTTTGTTTTTTGTATTTTTTTTGTATTTTTGTTTTTTGGATTAAATGTTAGTTTGAAAAATTTTGGTTAAAAAAGAATTTAAAATTAAGACAAAAAATTTTTGGAAAATTTAAAATTTAGATTGTGTTCGGATGATGAAATCTTTTACACGTTCCATTTTATGAATTTTGAAACATTTATGTTCAACAGCATTTTTGTATCTTAAAATAGTTTTTGTTTTTTCTCCAATTACTTTTTGTTGTTTTTCAACAACAACACCTCTACATTTTTTGAATTTCTCTTCAAACATACATTTAAAATCCGAATTTTCAATAAAATCACGAACTTCTTGCCAGCTATGAGAAAATCTACATTTATTTCCAAAGCTGCATTCTCCAATCTTTTCAATTGATTCTGAAACTTTGAACATGTTTCTACATAAAACAAACTTTTTCTCATCAGTTGTCATTTTTGGTTCTTTTTCAACCAATTTTTGTTCAACTTCGTTTGAAAAATTTTCATTTTCAGATTTTGGATGAAAAAAAGTACATTTTTTGTTGGAACAATTGATTCCGTTTCTGCAAAGAGTACGCACTTTTTTTGGAACAACTACTTCATGAGAAAATTTGCAAGTGTTTTCATACTTACATATTTGACCAGAAAGAAAAAATTTGCAAATTGGTTTTATTTTTTGCTCAATTTTCTCATGAGAAAATTTGCAATTATTTTCATACTTGCATTGCCCAGCAAGAAAATATTTACAAATTGGTTTTGAAATTGGATTTTGTAAAATTTCAGTATTTTCTTCATGAAGAAACTTACAATTGGAATTTTTGCAATTTTGTCCAAATTTACATGGTTGCGTAGGACGAGGATGAAAATAATCACACTCTTCACCTTTTTCACATTTTCCAAGAGAAAAAAGTTTACATGGAACCGGAGCAAATTCGATAAATGTTCTTGGACCAATGATTACTTTGATACTTGAATTTGGTGGAAAAAGAAATCCTCCTCCTGATTTTGAATTTTTAGAATTTTTCTTCGATTTTGATTTGTTTCCAAGTGATGGGTACAAATTTTCATCTGGTAAAAAATCTTTATTTTCCAAATTTTCCAAACTTTCTTTTTTTTCAAGCCAATTTAATTTTGGTTTCAAAACAAAAATTCCTTCAAGCTGTTTCAAATCTTGTTCTTTTTGCATTTTTTCTCTAAAAGCTTCTAAAATTTGAATGTCTTCATCATTTAATTTTGCATTCATGTTAAAATTCTCAGAACAATCAGATTTTTCATCAAATTCATATTCACTTTCAGATTCTTCTTCATCATCTGAATATCTGACATTCTTACGTGAAAAAATGTTTTCACGAGAAAATTCATCATCGTATTCAAAATTTTCCATTGTTAGTTTTTTAGTTTTGTTAACTTTCTCTTCGATATAATTTATGAAATCGAAAAATCAATTTTTAAACAACTTTATTATCTCTAGAGCATAAAAAACCACTGTTAGAAATAAAACTTTGAAATAAAAAATAAACTTACATTTTAAACACCCTTTAAAAAAAGCATGAAAATTGACGGAGAAGATTTTAAAATTTATCTTTTAGATACACATGTTTCTGTTTTAGAACGTATTGCTGTAAAAAAGAAAATATTACCAATATATTTAGAATTATCAACTAAAATTGATAGTTCTTTTGTTATAAGTTCAGATGTTAATATTTTAACAAAAAATATTATGGAACCATTTATTAATCAAAAAAGTTTTAATTTTCCAAATGAAATTACAACAAATCTATCAAGAAGAGAAGCAGAAGAAATATTTATAATGTATCACTCTATTCTTAGAAAACATCCCGATTATATATTTTTGATAAAAAATATTACTATTCAAGATTTAGAAACAATTTGGAATGAAAGAAAAAGTTGGCTTCAAAAAAAAGAAATAGAATTTAAAAATTTAGAAGAAAAAGTTTTAAAAGATGTAGAAAAATTTAAAAATTTCGAAAAAATTGAGCCAATTCCTTCAATTGATTATCAAGAAATAAGTACTCGATTTAATATAATTTTTAATTCTGACATGTCTTTATCAGAAATTTTTAATTCAATAGTAACATCACATACTGTTCCATATGTAAATTTTGGAAAATTTTATAAAATTGTTCATAATTTTCAAATAAATCCTTTATGGCTAGATTTAATTACAGATGAAGTAATTTTATTAAAAATAGATTGTGATATTGGATTTTCTTTAGAAGATAATGTTGAAGAACATTCAAAATGGTTAAAAAATTTAAATCCAATTTGTTTAAACAATGAAATTTCTGATTCATCTGAAATTAGTAAAAGATTTTTTAAAAGATACACAAATGTTGCTATTGCAAAAACTACTTATTTAGAAAAAGATGTAATAATGGCAACATTAGATATGAATGTTGGAATAAAAAATGTTAGTAGACAAGTTTTTATTGAAAGATTTTATTCAGCAATTACATGTTTATCACAAAATGATGAAATAAAAACTGAAGAAAAAAATAGTGTAGGTAATGTAATTTACCCTAATCAAACTCTTTCAGTTCCTGTTTGGGCGGATTTATGTATGACTAATTCAATTTTTTATAATATTTTAGCAATTGATGAATCTATAAGAGCATCAAAAACTAGACAAAATTTATATTTTCATGTCTTGGATTCATCAGATACAATATCTATGATGATGAAAGAAACTGAAAAAGCTTTTTTGTTTGGAATGGAGGAAGAAGGAACAAAATATACAAGAATAAAAATAAAAACAAAAACTTTTCTCGAAGCATTGAGATATCAAAAAATAATTGGAATTTTAACAACAATTTATAATTCTGAAATAAATTCTATTTTTGAAATATATAAAAAATATATTCCTGTATTTGTTTCAGAAGAAGAAGCTAAAATTCTTCAAAGAAAAAGAAACAATGATAAATTAAATTTAAGAGCAATTGCACCAGATATTTTTTTAGCAACGTATAGTAGAAAATGTTTAAAAAGACCAACAATTATTTCAGATAAAGAAGCTGAAAAACTCATAAAAAAAAATGAAAAATTAGTAATGCCATTTCCTATTTTTGGAGAATCTATAAAAAGAAATTACATATGCGAACATAAAACTCATCCTTTTCCAGGTTTGAGAGAAAATCATTTAGAAAATAAAAAAAAATTTCCACTAGTTCCTTGTTGTTATATAAAAAATCAAGATCGAGAAGGAACAAAACTTCGACATTATTATAATCAAACTCCGATTAAAGATCAACAAACTACAGTTCAAGATGTATTTCTTTCAGGAAAAATACTACCTGTTGGAATGTCTGGAATTTTACCTGAAAATTTAAAAGAACTTTTTTCAATTTCAGATTCAAATCCAAAACATCAATTTTTTAGATTAGGCATAAATTCTAAAAATTCTTTTATGGAAGCAGTAATGATGGCTTTAAACAACAAACAACTTCAACATATAAATTCAAATTCTCGTGAAGTAATTGTTGAAAAACAAATGTCAGTTTTAAAAAAAAATGCAAAATTATATGCTATGGCGTCAAAACAAGAACTTTTTAACTATTCAATAGAAACAATTGTTAACAAAATAGAACAATGTAATTTAGGAGCAAAAGAATTTGTTCATACACTTGAACAATTTTTTGATTGTAATATTTTTGTTTTTTCATACAGTAAAAAAGAACCAAATGGAACTCTTGTAATTCCTCATCATTCAAAGATGTATTTAAAAAATTTTACAAATAGAAAGACTATTTTTATTTTTGAACATTTACAAATGAATGAAACTCATTGTGAATTAATTGTTCAAGGTTTAGTTAATAAACCTAAAACTCTTGAATATTTAAATACTGTTTTTTCAAAAGAAGATGATGTTGTAAAAAATATTTGGAAAGTATTTGAAACACTTAATCTTTCTTTTAATCATAATAAAAAAGTTCCTATGATACAGATACCTTTAATAAAAGGTTCATCACATGGAATTGATCCTCAAGAAAAAATTTTAGTAATATCTCAAAGTTTAGACAAACATGGAAAAGCAAGAATAGTAAATATTAATTTTAAAAATAATTTAATGACATTTATCAGCGATCCTATTCCACCATTTTCAGCTTTAGAAGCAAATAAAGTTTATAGAAGTTCTATAAAAATTATTTTAGAATTATGTAAATTACTCAACGCTAAAATTTTAGAACAAAGAATTTCAAAAGATTTAATTAGAGAAGTTGTTGTTAAAATTAATCAAACTGAATTTGTTTTCTTATGTAACGATAAAAATAAAATTGAAAATATACCAGAAACTTTTGATACAATGGAATTCGAAAACCTTTTTACAAAAATAAAAACACCTTTGATGTTATTTGATTATAATAAAAAAATTGCAAAACTTTTGTTTCAAAAATCATTATTTTTATTTTCTGAATTTTTACATAAAAATAATGATGAAGATCCTAATGATTTATTACTTTCACAATGGGCACAGGCGCACATTATTATCGATCCTTCTCTAATGAATCGTTTAGAAAAAGAAAATTTGTCAGAAAATAATCAACTTGAAAAATATAAAACATTTTCTAGATTTAATTTTGATCATTTTTTTATTCAAAAAACTAAAACATTTTCAAACTTAATTGTTCCTTCAAAAGAAGCACTTTTAAGAATTGTTTTTATGATTCGTTTATATATGAACGGGCATATAGAAAAAATAAAAAAATATTTTTTAAAAACTTATATTGATAATTTTTATGAAGAATCTGAAGATTTTTTTTCATATCCAAATCAATTTGTTTTTGATAATTTAGAAGTTGTAGAAGGATTGTTAGAAACTTATAAAACAGATAATTTTGTTACAAAAAATCTTAGATTTGAATCTAAAGAACCATATTTTATTCAAACCTCAATTTTCCCTAATCAAATTTTTGTTGCAAGAAATATATTAACAAAAATTCAAAATCGACAAGATTTCAGAGGAAGACCAAAAAAAAGATCAAAAAAAATAAATAAATTAAATAAATTAGAAATTAAAAATAAAAAAGAATCTGAAAATGAAGAATCTGAAAATGAAGAATCTGAAAATGAAGAATCTGAAAATGAATATGATGGAGATGAAGAAGATGATGAAGATGAAGAAAATGAAGATGAAGATAAAAATTTTGAAATGTTTATAGAAAAATACAAACCATTGAATATAGCAATTTTTATTGTTCGTTTTTGGGATATGTTTCAGTTTAATCCTACCAAAGAAGAATTATCTTTAGAAATAGAAAAAGGTTCTCTCAATCAAGGAGATGTAGATATTTTTAATTGGAAAAGCTCTCAAGAAATTATCAATTTAACAAAATATTCAAATCCAATTTCAACAGGAATGATTTTTCTTTATAAAATTGAAGGAAACATAAGATATACATCTGTTTTAAAAATTTAAATTTTTAAAAAATGTTTATAAAAAATTTCAAAACGTATTATAAAATTTTGCAAATCATAAATGGTATTCAACAATTGTTAGAAAAAATTTTTTAAAAATTTTCTTTAAAAAAATATATTTTTATTAAACAAGTTATAAGTTATTCAATTTTTCAAAAAAGAAAATTGAATTAGTATTTTTAAAATTTAATAAAAAATTAAATCAAAATGATTGAGGAAGAAATATTACAAGAACTTTCGCATCAATTAAATAAAAAATTTAATATTGATGAAAATCAAACAAAACTTTTTTTGTTGGATTTTTTTTCGAAAAAATCATTGATATTTTCTCCAAAAAAAACAAAAGAAGATTTTAAAAAAATTGGAAAAGAATTAGGAATTGAAATTCCAAAAAATTGTTCAAAATTTGAAACAAGACTTTTGTTAGAAAAAAAGAAAAAAGAAATTTTTGATCTTGAATCTAGAATAAAAATTTCATCACCTGAAAAAAAAATAAAAGAAAAAAATAAAGAAGATTCTCTTGTCGGATTGAATTTTGTTTCAGCTCAAAAAAATTATTGGAGTTTCGGAAATTTAATTGGAAAAGGAGGATTTGGTGCAATCTATCAAGAAAAATCACATCCAGATCTTGTAATAAAAACAGGGAATCAAAATGTTGACAAAAATAAAAGTGGAATTTTTTTCGAAAAATCAGTTTTGTTAAAATTAAAAGATGATTCAGATTCATTCGGAATTCCACAACTTATTGATTCAGGAAAACTTCCTGAAAATATCAAGGATGATTATTTTATTGTTATCCCAAAATTTCAAGATTCATTGGAAAATATCATGAAAAACAAAAAACTTTCATTGAATGAAATTAATCAAATTATGATTCAGATTTTAAACAGTTTATCATATATGAATTCAAAAGGATATATTCATTTAGATATCAAACCAGAAAACATTATGAAAAAAGATAAAAAATGGTATTTGATTGATTTCGGAATTGCTTCTAATTTCAAAGATGAAACAAAAATTGATCCTTCTAAAGCAGGAAATGGAACTTTATGGTTTATGTCAAGAGATGCTCATAGAGGGCAAATGAGTAGAAAATGTGATTTAGAAAGTGTTGTTTTTATCTTGGCTTTGCTCGATGGAGAAACTTTAGATTGGCAAGTAAAACTAAATAAAACTGAAGAAAATAAAAAATTAATTTTAGAGAAAAAGAATGAATTTTTCGAAAATTTAGATAAAAGATTGTTAATTCCAAGACAACATAAAAATTTCATGAAAAGTGTTGATAGATTTATTCCTGGAACAAATCCAGATTATAAAAACTTTCAATCCATGTTTTATTAAATCATTTTTATTTTAAGAATTTTTTCTTAATTTTTAATTCTTTTATAAACCAAAATTTTTCATTCTAACATTTAATTTTAAACAAAAAAACAAAAAAACAAAACCTTTGGGTTTTGTTTTTAAATAAAAAACATTTAGAATGTTTTGTCCTCTGAAATTTAATTTTCCAAAGATTTCTCTTTGAGAAATAATTTAAATTATTTATGTTATTCTTACAGGAATAAATTCATTATCTTTTGGTTCTTTTCCAGTTAATCTTTTGAAAATTTTTGCCCATTCATTCATTTTTTTCTCAACATTTTCATTACATTTAGAGAGTTGCTCGCTTTTTTTTTTATGTAATTCCAATTTTAATTTAATTATTTCTGAATCAATATTTGATAATTTTGTTTGACATTCAGTTATTTGTTCATCTGTGATTTCAATTTCATTTTTAACATTTTGATATAAAATTCCATTCAATTTCAGTTGATCATCACATGAAATTGAATATATTGCAAGGTTAGCTACAATGATAATTAAAATTATCAAAACTATGATAAAAGAGTGGTTCATTTTTATTAAAGTAATTTTTTTTCAAAATAATTTTTTGATTTTTCATCAATTTGAAAGAATGGTTAATATATAAAAATAAAAATAAAATGTATGCTAGAGCAATTGATATAAAACCGTTAAACATGCGTATTACAAGTTCGAATACAGGTTCTTCATACGATCCTGATGTTTTTGGTCCTGCTTTGTGGTTTTCTTTACATAACGCTGCAACAACATATCCAGATTATCCAGATTTTACAACAAAATCAAAAATGAAAAACTTTTTAATTAATTTAGATCTTTTAATTCCATGTCAATTATGTAAAACTCATTGGAATGAAAATTTAAAAAAATATAATCTAGATGTTGTTGTAAATTCACGAGAAAATTTGTTTTCTTTTTTTGTTTTTGCTCATAATCATGTAAATTTTATGTCAAACAAATCACAAATGACTGTTGAAACTGCAAAAAATATTTATGGATTTTATCGTCCTGGATTTGGTTCTTCAATAAGAATTTCTTATGACTAATTTTGATTTTTTAAAATCATTTTTCTATGAAGAAGAATTATATAACCTTTAATAATTTCAAAAATATCAATGGTGGAAAAAATAATTTCGGGAGATAAAATATAAACAAAAATTTCAGGTTCTTTTTCAGGAACAGGTGATGTTTCTGGAATTCCTAAAATATTTTCAACAATAGAATTTCTGAAATTCCAAATTTCAGAATTATTAAAATCAATCGGAATAACAATTCTTTTTTCTAAAATTGTTTGAGGAAGAAAAAATATATTATCATTTTCTTTTTTTACACAAATGCTAGAAATAACTGAATCTTTAATTTTTATTTTTGCATATGGAAATTTAAAAAATGAAACAATTTTTGTTTGAATGTTTAATTCTTGAATATTATAATTTTTAACTGTTTTAAAAACATTTGTTGGAATATTATTTGTTTTTTCTGATAAATTTGCACGATCAGACATTCCTGATTCTAGCAAAGAAACAATTGATGGATTTTCAGATGATAAAGTTTCTTTCAAAAGTTTTGAATAATTTTCAAATGAAATAAATGGAAGTTTTATTCTATATTCTATCATTTTTCATTTGAATTTAATAAAACATTTATTTAGATTAAAATAAAAAATTTAAATATTATTTTAAAACAATTTTGTTTTAAAATATTCAAAACCTTATACAAAAATCAAAATATCTAAAATTTTTGATTGTGTAATAAATATTTAGTTGGTTTTTCAATACAAAATTAAATGGATTTTATTTATTTTTTCATTAATTTTTGAATTGAATCAATAATCTTCATTTGAAAATATATTTTCAAAATTATTTTCACAATATGAAAAAAATTATTCAAATAATTTTTTTCTTGTTGAATCAATTTTTATTTTTATATCCAAAACAAAGTTGTTTTGGATATGCATTTTATTTAAAAATTCAATACAAACTTTATATATTTGAATACAATAATTTAATATTTCATATTAAACATTAATGATTGAGGTTTCTTTTTTCTTATTTTTATAGGTGCGTGAGATCTTAATCCCAAAGAATTTTGATCACCAAGAACTGAATTCCAAATATTTAATTGAGAATTATTGTTTTCCATTTCAATATTATTTTTTACATCATTAACAATTACAGATACTGTTTGATTTATTAAATCATTAACCATATTAAAACTAGAAAAATTTCCAGGAATTGTATATCTTGAAAAAATATCACCAGTTGCAGGAACATAATTTTTAAATATTGAATTCATAACTTCTCTTATTCTAGGACATGTTACAATTACACCTTGTGGAAAATCACATTTCAAAAGTTCATTTACTTTTTGTTGAATAAAACTTAATGAATCATCACTAAAAAAACCACATATTGCTTCATTTCCAGAATCTTCATATCCAACATGTGTCATATACATTTCATTATTCATTTTTGTTTTTGAACAATGATTAAATTTAAATTGTTTCATTGAAAATTTTTTAAAAATTTAATCAAATTACGAAAAATACATTGTAATTGAAAAATTATTTAAAGTAATTTGTGAATTTGTTAAATTTGTTAGACTAAAAGAAAATCCATCAGTAATTAAAATATCATTATTGGAAAAAACTGATGAATTTAATCTAAAAGTTCTTTTTTGATAATCTAAGTAAGCGGTTGTAATAAAAGAAGAAGATTTTATTATTGTAGAAAGATCTGCTTTCATAAAATTAATCAGAATTTCTCCTGTAGTTCCACTTGATGTAAATGAAATAACAAATTCTATTATAAAATTAGAATAATTCAATAAAGATTCGTTTGAAAATGGAGAAATTTTTAAAATATTATTCGATGGATTTGAAACTGTGAAAGTTGGAGAATTTATTCCATATTCATATGTTGTTGTAATTCCACTTTGAAAAGATGGAGATACTAAAATAGTAGAAGAACTGTCTGCTAAAATTTCAGTACCAACCCATGAAAAATTTACATTTCCTTTATATGATGAAAATCCAGTTGGTCCAGTTGGTCCTGTTTCTCCAATTGGTCCTGTAAAACCAGTTGGACCAGTTGGTCCTGTTTCTCCAATTGGTCCTGTAAATCCAGTTGGTCCTGTTTCTCCAATTGGTCCTGTAAAACCAGTTGGTCCAGTTGGTCCTGTTTCTCCAATTGGTCCTGTAAAACCAGTTGGTCCTGTTTCTCCAATTGGTCCTGTTGAGCCAAGTTCACCAGTTGGTCCAGTTGGTCCTGTTTCTCCAATTGGTCCTGTTTCTCCAATTGGTCCTGTAAAACCAGTTGGTCCAGTTTCTCCAATTGGTCCTGTAAAACCAGTTGGTCCAGTTGGTCCTGTTGAGCCAATTTCACCAGTTGGTCCTGTTGAGCCAATTTCACCAGTTGGTCCTGTTGAGCCAATTTCACCAGTTGGTCC
>Ga0208227_1000431_pt1 | contig 11110 bp, 10 predicted proteins | sample LakMenEpi13Jun11_FD_150692 | JGI IMG/M metagenome (GOLD analysis project Ga0208227, IMG submission 150692) | Freshwater microbial communities from Lake Mendota, WI - 13JUN2011 deep hole epilimnion (SPAdes) | ecosystem: Environmental > Aquatic > Freshwater > Lake > Epilimnion/Euphotic zone ...
CGGCTGCCCAGTTCCAAAAGTCACTCGCAGGGGCGGCGGAGCAGCGCTTCCTTGGAAGAAAGACCTTTTCGAAGCAATTGTTCAATCGGCTGTGAAGGCTGCAGGCAATGTTCCTGTGACTGTGAAGATGCGAAAGGGCATTGATTCCGATCATCTAACTTTTCTTGATGCCGGAAAAGCCGCTCGTGACGCCGGGGTTGTAGCCGTTGCTCTTCACGGAAGAACGGCTGCCGATTACTACTCAGGTCAAGCAGACTGGGATGCCATCGCCCAGCTTCGCTCGGCTCTGCCAGATGTTCAGGTACTTGGCAATGGCGACATCTGGAGTGCTCAGGACGCGGTAAACATGATGAAGCAAACCGGTGTTGATGGAGTAGTTGTTGGACGTGGCTGCCTTGGACGCCCATGGCTTTTTGCGGATCTAGAGAGGGCTTTTCGTTCATATATGGCTAACCCCAATGCCGAGATTGACTATTCGCAGATTCAGCCAAATTTGGGTGAAGTTGCTGACGCATTCAAGAAGCACGCAGTTTTGCTGGTGGAGTTTTTTGAAGACGAACTTCGTGCCTGCAGAGATATTCGAAAGCACGTGGCCTGGTACTTCAAGGGCTATCCGGTAGGTGGCGAGTTCAGGGCAGCACTAGCAAGCGTTGAGAATCTTGATCACATGGATCAGCTTCTTGGAACACTCGATCGCTCCATGCCTTACCCTGGCGAAGAAGCTGAGGGACCGCGCGGTCGCGCAGGCTCGGTCAAGAGCTGTGCTTTACCGGAGCACTGGTTGGACTCGAGAGAACTTGGCGAATCCGCCAAAGCAACCCTTCTCGAAGCCGAGCTAAATGTATCGGGGGGCTAAGTGAATACCCCCGGATACTCTTCAGCTGACACCGAGAGATTTGTTCCTGAGGATAGAACTAATTCAGCAAAGCGCGGTGAATTTGCCAGAGACCGCGCACGCGTGCTCCACTCATCAGCACTTCGTCGCCTGGGAGCAAAGACTCAAGTTCTTTCGCCAACCAATGGGGATTTTGCAAGAACAAGGCTTACTCACTCTCTAGAGGTAGCTCAAGTTGGTCGCGAAATGGCTCAAGCCATTGGAGTCGATCCAGATGTTGTCGACACCGCTTGCTTGGCGCATGATCTAGGGCACCCGCCATTTGGACACAACGGTGAAAAAGCACTTAGCGTCTGGGCAGAGGACTTTGGTGGATTCGAAGGTAACGCCCAAACACTCAGGTTGCTATCTCGAATCGAGCCAAAGGTTATTGACTCAAATGGTCAAACTCGTGGTCTGAATCTAACTAGAGCGAGCCTTGATGCCTCGTGCAAGTACCCTTGGGCTCGCTCCGAAGGCGTTGCTGAAGCCGGCGGTAATCAGTCTGTGAAGTTTGGTTACTACGAAGACGATGCAGAGGTGTTTGAGTTCTTGCGTAAAGGCTCTATCTCAAACAGAAAATGTATTGAAGCAGAGGTAATGGACTTTGCTGACGACGTTGCGTACTCAGTGCACGACTTTGAAGACGCTGTAGTTTCCGGCTACGTGGATCTTGCAGAGCTAGCATCAGCATCCAACCACAAAGATCTGTTTTCAAAGATTCAAAGCTGGGCAGCACCAGAACTGTCAATCGATGAAATCCAGGCTGCCTTTGGCAGGCTTAGCGAGAATCTTTACTGGCTGACAAGTTACTCATCTTCTATGGCCGACCAAGCAACCTTGAAAAACTTAACTAGCTACCTAATTGGCTCTTTCGTTGGTAGATCAACAACAAGCACCCTCGAATCAAATGCTTCAGCCCACCTAGTTCGCTATAACGGCTCTCTTGTCGTGCCGAGCGATGTCAGGGGCGAAATTGCAGTTCTCAAGGGTATCGTCTCGGTGTTTTTGATGACGGACGAAAAGCGTCAGCCCTACTACACCTGGCAACGCGAAGTTCTTACCGAGTTGGCTGACGCTCTGTTGGCTTCAAATGGAAAGCACTTGGATCACTATTGCCAGAGCGTCTGGGCGGAAGCTAAGACGGAGAGCCAGAAGTACCGAGTGGTAGTGGACCAGGTCGCTTCACTAACTGACGTTTCAGCTTTGAACCTGCACGCTGAACTCAAGGGTAAATAGGATTAGCTGATGGCGGGAAAGATTAGCCCTAGGGACATCGAGGAAGTAAAAGCTCGAGTAAACATCGCTGATGTTGTCGGCTCCTACGTTGCCCTAAAGCCTGCAAGCGCTGGAAGCCTCAAAGGTCTTTGCCCTTTTCACCAAGAAAAATCGCCATCGTTCAACGTGAGACCTCTGCAGGGCTTTTACCACTGCTTTGGCTGTGGAGCAGGTGGGGATGTCTATAAGTTTCTGCAGGAAATGGAATCGCTTAGTTTCTATGAAGCGGTTGAAAACTTAGCAGGCAAGGTCGGCTACACCTTGACCTATGAGGCTGGCGCTAAGGGTCCAGATCAAGGCCAGAAGTCAAGAATTTACGAGGCCAATGCGGCAGCGGCTAAGTATTTCCAAGATCAACTGATGACTGATCCCGCAATTCCAGGTCGAGACTTTTTGAAATCTCGCGGCTTTGACAAAGCAGCCGCAGAAATGTTTGGGGTTGGCTTTGCTCCAAAGGGTTGGAACAACCTTACGGATCACCTAAAGTCCATCGGCTTTACAGAAGAAGAGCTAATCACCGCATCTCTTTCGTCCAAGGGCGAGCGGGGGCTCTACGACAAGTTTCGCGGAAGACTGATCTGGCCGATCCGAGATACCTCCAATCAGGTGATTGGGTTTGGAGCTAGAAAACTCTTCGATGACGATCAGGGACCAAAGTACTTGAACACTTCTGAGACACCGGTTTATCACAAGTCAGCTGTGCTCTATGGAATCGATCTAGCCAAAAAGGAAATCTCCAAGTCTCAAAAAGTTGTTGTCGTTGAGGGGTATACAGATGTCATGGCTTGCCATTTGGCGGGAGTTACTACTGCGGTTGCAACCTGCGGCACCGCGTTTGGCGATGAGCATATCCGCATCCTCAACCGCATGCTTTCAGCAAACGTTGATAATCCAGCCGAGGTCATCTTCACCTTCGATCCCGACGAAGCCGGCCAGAAGGCGGCTATGCGAGCTTTTGCCGACGCAGATAAGTTCCACGCCAATAGTTTTATCGCAGTGGGTCCCGACGGGCTTGACCCATCAGATCTTCGAGTCCAAAAAGGCGACGAAGCTGTTACCTTGATGATTGAGAACAAGAAGCCCATCTATGAGTTTGCAATCAAACAGAAAATGAAGAACTTCAACCTAGATTCTGTTGAGGGACGAGTCGGTGCCGCAAGGGCATCCGCTTCTGTCATTGCAACAATTCGTGATTCTGCACTTCGATCGGTTTACATCCGAGAACTAGCTAACTGGGTCAACCTTGACTTATCTGAAGTCAGCGCCCTGGTTGATAGAGCCATCAAAGAAAAAGTTGTCTCAGCAGTTGCACCGCTTCGCCAAGATTCGATTCCAGAAGCTCCCGTCGAAACCGCTTTTCAAGCCCCTGATCTAAAGGACCCAGCCGTGCGCTTTGAGCGTCAGCTCCTTGAAGTTCTTGTTCAGCAACCCACGATGGTCGCAGCCGAAGATCTAAAGCAGCTTTCGTCGGGGGATTTCCTTGCTGGAGCACACGGCGCAATTGCAAAGGCTATTTACTCAGCTCTGGAACATCGAAGTGACACTAACTGGCTGCCAAGAATTGCTGAAGCACTTGAACCAGCTCTTCACTCAGCCCTCCGCTCTTTGGCTGCAACTGAACTGCCTGCTAGAAATGAGCAGGAGCTGGAAAGGTATGTCGCCGGTGTTGTGAACGCCGGATTTATCGCGTTGCTTACTAGGCAGAAGCTTTCGATGCAGGCAGTGCTTAGGCAACTTGATCCTGCTGAGACGGCCCAGATCGAACAGCTCCAGCGTGAGCTAATTTCAGTTGAAGAGCGCAGAAGGAAGCTTCAAGGTGGCTAACAATCTAATCGCCATCGAGCCTAAGAGTTTTACTTCTTATGAAGAAGCTGTGGTTTCAGGCGGGGGACAGGTAGCACCGCTTTCGAAAGAAGTGAAAGCACTGATTTGGACTGATTACTCAGCACCGGAGCTGTTATCTAAAACCTTGTCGGAGAATCCTCAAATTGAATGGGTGCAGCTTCCTTTTGCTGGAGTGGACGCCTTTGCCAAAATTCTGTCTGCTCCAGTTAGATTCACTAGTGCCAAGGGTTCATACAAAGAACCCGTTGCCGAGCACGCACTTGCTTTGGCTCTGGCGCTCGGAAGAAAACTTCCTGTTCGAATAAAAGCAACTAGCTGGGGCAAGCGCGAGGCGGTTAGCTTCTACGATTCGAACGTTTTGCTGATTGGGGCAGGCGGAATCACAGAGGAACTAATCGGGATGCTAAAGCCTTTCAGGGCAAAGATTTCGGTTTGTAGAAATCAAGAAGAGGTCAAAGTACCTGGAGCAAACGAAGTGTTTGGACTTGCCAATTTGGGTCAAAAGATTTCCGTTGCAGACCTAGTAGTTGTTGCGTGTGCTTTGACAGATAAGACCCGGGGGCTATTTGACTTGGAGCTTTTCTCCAAGATGAAATCAACTGCATTTTTGGTGAACGTAGCAAGAGGCCCAATCGTAAACACAGCCGATCTACTTACTGCTTTGGATCAAGGACTGCTAGCTGGGGCTGCGGTGGATGTCACAGAGCCTGAACCACTACCTGACGGGCATCCGATGTTTGGCAGAGATGACCTGATTGTCACTCCTCACACTGCTGATACCAAGGAGATAGTCGAAAGACACTTCGCCGTTAGGGTTCAGAACAACGTGAAAGCCTTTTTGGGTCAAGGCCCCTGGATTGGCCAAGTAGACCCAGAGCGGGGCTACTGAGGGCTCTGGAAGCCCCAAATTTTGGTAGTGTTGGTCTCTGCGAAAGCATTCCTCGGTAGCTCAATTGGCAGAGCAATCGGCTGTTAACCGATAGGTTCTTGGTTCGAGTCCAAGCCGGGGAGCCACTTATTTTAGGCGACAAAATGGCCACTTTCAGGAGGTCCCGGTGATTCGGTGGATCCAAAACAGAAACTGGCTTCCAGAAGTTGCTCTCGCGGCATTCGTATTTCTTACCCTCGGTGGGCTTGATCTTGCCACTCAAGGCATCATGGCCATGCTTGGCTCACTTGCAATAGCGGCAAGCTTTCTATTTGTTCGAAAACTGAGTTTTCTAGCCTCGGCACTTGTGCTTGTGGCAAGCGTTGTCCAGGTTAGCTTTACCTTGTTTCCAATTTTTGGATCAATCGGAATTGTGCTTCTAGCTTTTGTGGTTGGAGCTTTCAGCCCAAAGCCCTGGCGCGAAATCAACTTCGTGGTTGCCATTTTTGGCGGCTTGGTATTTGCCGCGAACGTTGGATTTAACCCGACGATTAACCTGGCTTTGTTTGGTGGAACGATCCAACTTGGTGAAATTGGTCGAGTTGTCATCTTCCTAACTCTGGCCTTACTGGCACTTAGCTTGGTATCGCTTTCATGGATTTTGGGTCAACTTCTAATGACCCGTATGGTGCACGTTGGTACAGAAATCGACCGACTTGTCTATGAAGAAAAACAACTTAAACTTTCCATTGAGGTATCCGAGCAATCCAAGAGATTTGAAATTGCCAGAGATATCAATGAAAACGTGGTTCAGAAACTTTCCTCAGTAATCACCAATGCTGAAGGTGGCATCTACTCAGCAAAGGCAAATCCAGATGCAGGTCTTCGAGCTCTAGAGAAAGTGCTGGATAGCGCCCGAAGTGCCCACACTGAACTGCGAAGGCTTTTCGACATGCTCAACCGAGGCACTACATCTTCCATCAAGCCACCAACCCTAGAAGATCTTGAGTCACTAGCTATCAGCATGAGAGAAACCGGGCTTGATGTCTCTATCTCCCATTTTGGGCAGCGGTTCGCGCTAGATCCGTCGGCTGAGCTGACGATTTATCGGATTATCTTCGAGGCACTGAAAAACGTTAGACAGCACAACCCAAAAGGCACTCGGGCTGCCGTTGAAATTTCCTGGCTTGAAAATGGCTTGCAGGTCATCATCAAGGACAACGGGGTCGAAATTGTCAGGCGCGCGACCTTAGGCCCCAATGGCTTGCCTTTGCCTTACGAGGCCAAAGACGACCTAGACACACTCTTGGATAAAGTCTCGGGACCTGGACTCACAGCTATGCGTGAACGAGCCGAGAGCTATGGTGGCTCGCTAGAGGTTCAGCGTGTGGTTGGAATTGGATTCACGGTTTCTGCAATGTTTCCTGCAAGCGGAATTGGCGTCAATTTGGACTCCGCATCCTAAATGCCTTCCACTATTCGCATTGGCTTGCTTGATACGGACTCGGATGTTCGATTTGGCCGAAAGCTGGTCCTATCCTCAGAACCTGAGTTTGAAGTTGTGTTTGATTCCGATGGATCACAAGATGACCTTGAGGCAATCGAGCAATCTCTAATTGACGTTTTAGTAGTAGATCAAAGGCTCTTTTCTGGTGCAGGGGTAAGTTTCTACTCGAGTCTTAGAAATTTGGTTGGCCCAAAGCAGGCCCCACCGGCGGTTTTGACTGCCTCATTTGCGCAACCTGATTTGCTGCTTGATGCTCTGCAGGGAGGAATGTTTGATGTTGTTTCAGTTGACCAAGGCGCCCAGGGTTTAGTGGCTGCCGTATCCAAAGCCACTACTGGAGTAACTGCTTATTCGCTTAGTGCTATTTGGGAACTGGTTTCTTCGCAGCCTGCTTATCGCGCGGTCGATTTGAATTTCGTAAGACAAGTAGACGAATTACCCCAGAAGCTGGCCAGTGGCGTAAAGAAGCTAAAGGATGTTTGGACATCTTCGGATTCGGCCAAGATCGCTAAGTTCGATATGGCTTCTTTAAATGCACTAGTTCCACGCTTACCGGTATCGAATTCGGTGGAGCTGATACTTGCTATGAATCGATCGGGGCTACTAGATGTCGAGTAAGCAGCAGTCGATCACTGCAGTATCTCTAGGGGTGGGTTTCGCAACCGGCGTCTATGCAATATCTTTCGGGGCACTCTCGGTTGCTGCCGGGCTAGATCTTTGGCAAACCATGGCGCTGAGTCTTTTGATGTTCAGCGGAGGTAGTCAGTTTGCGTTTATTGGGGTGATAGCAACTGGCGCCGGAGTTGTTCCAGCAATTTTGTCTGCTTGGCTGCTGGGGGTTAGAAACGGTTTCTATGCGATTCGGATGAATCCAGTTTTGTCTGTGCGCGGTTTGATGATGCCGGTGGCAGCCCAGTTAACTATCGACGAGTCGAATGCCGTTTCCTTGCTTGGAGAACCAGATCGTAAGCAGGAGCGTTTGGGTTTTTGGCTCACCGGTATCGCTGTTTTTGTGTTCTGGAACTTCTTTACTTTTCTCGGCGCAGTCCTTGGTTCCCAGATTGGTAATCCAACCGACTGGGGCCTTGACGCAGCTGCTGGGGCCGCTTTTCTAGGACTAATTTGGCCACGCCTAAGCCAGTCCAAGTTCTTAGCTTTAGCCGTTGCTTCAGCCTTTGTTGCAATTTCGCTTTCCTCTGTTCTGCCAGCAGGGGTACCGGTACTGCTGACAGCACTTTTGGCCGTTGGTTTTTGGCTGTTCGGAATGCGGGGTGGCAAAAAGTGACTCTTTGGTCTGCAGTTTTGCTATCCAGCGCGTTGGTTTACTCCTGGAAGTTGTTTGGCTATTTGGTTCCGGAAAGATTCGTATCCAACCCAAGAATCAAAGAGCTGGCGGCGCTACTAACGGTTGCGTTGCTGGCTGGTTTGGTTGGTATTCAGACCTTTGTCTCTGCTGCAGGAATATCAATTGATGCGAGAGTGCCTGCTTTGGCTCTTGCGGGATTGCTTTTTTACCTACGGATCCCTTTTGTGGTGGTCGTGGTTGTTGCGGCCGCTATTGCAGCGTTACTTAGACTCTTTTTCTAGTCTTCTAAATTGTCAGTGCCTGGCAACCAGGAAACCCCAGGTTTGTTCCAGCCCAACTGCTCCATAACTTCAAAAGCTTCTTTTCGGGGTTCGAACTCCAGCTTGTCTACGTAGATGATTCCATTGAGGTGATCAAACTCATGTTGGAATACTCGCGCGAACCAACCTTCGGCTTCTATACGCACTGGTTTGTTTTCTAGATCGACGCCTTCAACTATTGCGCTTGCTCCTCTTTTGAGAGCGAATCTTTCACCGGGAAAAGAAAGACACCCTTCGCTCTCGAGTTCATCATCCGCCGGACCGGCTTCGATAGGAGTGTGGGTGAGGGTGGGGTTGATAACAACGCCTCGTCTGGGGTTATCGTCATCGTCGGGATAGCTGTATACGAACACGCGCAAGTTAACACCGATCTGCGGTGCCGCCAAACCTACTCCAGGAGCCTTGTCCATGGTGTCAAATAGGTCCTGGACTAACTGCTCGAGCTGCTGATCAAAAGCGGTCACTTCAGAAGCCAATTGGTGCAATGCGGGGTCTCCGTAGATGAGAATTGGCCTAATCACCCCATAAATCTAGCTGTTTAGCTAAGAACTTCGGGCAGAAACGGGGTTAGGCTCGAATTTGTTGATTGAGGTATTGATTTGGGACCAGAACTAAGAGAACTCGCAATCGTGCTAGCAATACTCGCTGCAGTAGCACTGGCCTTTGGCGCACAGTTTCAGAATCAAGCAGTTTCCAAATCCACCGAGAAAGCCCCTAGGCGTCGAGGTTCACTTTCACTAAAGGAGCTGGGGCGACTTTTTGTCCGTCCGCGTTGGATGACAGGTCTTGTGCTTATGGGTTTGGGAATGGTGTTGCAGGTCGCAGCCCTAACGCTTGCACCACTTATAGTGGTGCAACCAATCGGAGCTATAGCTTTGGTTATCACTTCGCTACTAAATGCCAGATCAACCAAAACCAAACTCAATCGCGGAACCATTCTGGCAATCGGGCTTTCAACTTTCGGCGTTGGTGGGTTCGTCATCACGGCATCCCAGGTGGCTTCCCAGGTAGAGCTAACCGATGCGAACTTGCTTCGTGTGCTGGGTCTGCTAGTGATTATCCTGATAGCTTTCGCAGTGCTGTTTTTCACTTTCGGTAAAAAAGCTAAAGCCCTCACTTACATCCTTGGCGCTGGTGTGCTTTACGGATTTGTTGCAACTTTGGCCAAGGTGGTTATTCAAAGGCTCTATCAGATGGACTACGACGCCCTTACAGCTCTTGCACTAGTGAGCATGATTGGAGCAGTGTTCTTGGGTGGCTGGTTTGTTCAAAACGCTTATTCTTCTGGGCCACCGGATCTCGTGATTGCGGGCCTTACAGTTGTCGATCCGCTAGTTGCGGTTGGAATAGCCATCGGAGTGCTGGGAGAGGCTCAGCAGGCAAGTGGGTTCTCTATAGCGGCCTTTAGCCTAAGCGGAGTAATCGCAGTATCTGGCGTTTACCTGCTATCTAGGGTGCATCCTGAGCTGCGTCCTAGGAAAAAGGTGAGTCAAGTAAACTTGAGCTAAGCAAACTTTCTACCTGCTTCGCAAGGCAAACAATTGACTGAGATTTTGAGTACTTCAACGCCACTTCGAGTGGTGATTGCTTGCGATACCTTCCCGCCGGACATCAATGGGGCTTCACGGTTTGCTGAAAGACTCGCTTCAGGGCTGGTAAGAGCAGGTCATGAGGTTCATGTGATTGCGCCGGCCCACAATAAGACCTTTGGTTCCTTCACTGAGGTTCACGATGGAAGCTCGATGACGGTGCACAGAATCAAGAGTTATCGAGTGATCCAACACAAGACCCTTAGATACGTCTGGCCCTTCACTCTAAAGAAAAAAGCTGACCGGCTACTTCGCACCATCAAGCCGCACGCTCTCCACATCAATTCGCACATGATTGTTGGAAGATTTGTGCTCAAATCAGCCCAGGAGCTTGGCATTCGAGTTATTGCAACCAACCACATCATGCCTGAGAACTTAATCAAGTATTCACTTGTGATTCCACGCTGGGCGGAGAAGTGGGTTATGGATCTGGCCTGGAAGGATGCTGGCCGAGTGCTTAGAAAAGCAGACGTTGTCACAACCCCCACCAGACGTGCAGCGACCCTTTTGGAAGAAGCATCAGGACTAACAGGTGTGTTGGCTATTTCCTGCGGAATTGAAGCATCCAAGTTTGCAAACCGCACTCCAACTTCCAACAAGGAGCCAAGGATTCTATTTCTTGGTAGACTGGACTATGAAAAGCACATTCATAACCTCCTAAAGGCAGTTGCCTTGCTGCCAAGGAATCTCAATGTAAAAGTTGAGATCGTCGGCGACGGGGGAGAGCGCGAGTACCTCGAGAAACTAGCTAAAGATCTCTCCATTGATAACAACGTTGAATTCCGTGGCCACATCACAGACCAGGAGCTGCCGAAGGCGTACGAGAGAGCAACCCTGTTTGCTATGCCTTCTATCGCTGAGCTACAGTCCATCGCCACCATGGAGGCAATGGCCTCAGGCCGCCCGGTAGTGGCGGCTGACGCTATGGCGCTGCCTCATCTGGTGCACGATGGCGACAACGGCTACTTGTTCCCACCGGATGACGTCGCAGCATTTGCCGACCGGTTGCTGAAGGTTCTTACTGCCAGCCAAGAAGAGCTGGATCGTCTTTCAGAGAACTCACTTCACTTGATTCAGTCGCACGATATAGAAACCACCATCAAGATTTTTGAAGGTCTTTACCGCGGAGATGTTGAAGAACCTGAGGAGTCAGCTGACAACCTCGCTACCTACAGCCTTCCAATTGGACAGCTGAGTAAGCGATTGAGTAGATCGATCATGCTCGCCCGAAAGCGTTCTGCTGAACTTCGAGCCCGCGCCGAAGAAGCCGGTGCAGAGCTTCGTGAGAGAGCAGGGGAAGCTCGCGAGGACGTCATCGAGAAATTCGAAGAAGTGCGAGACGATGTTGTGTTCGCAGCAAGACGAATAGAGATCCGGGTTCGAAAAGGCGTTAAGAAAGCCGCCGAGAGGCTCCGACGCGAGGAGCAGTAGGCTTGGAATTGGCCAGAGGGGAGTTAGCTCAGCTGGTTAGAGCAGCGGACTCATAATCCGTCGGTCACGGGTTCAAGTCCCGTACTCCCCAC
>Ga0208227_1000437_pt1 | contig 10971 bp, 6 predicted proteins | sample LakMenEpi13Jun11_FD_150692 | JGI IMG/M metagenome (GOLD analysis project Ga0208227, IMG submission 150692) | Freshwater microbial communities from Lake Mendota, WI - 13JUN2011 deep hole epilimnion (SPAdes) | ecosystem: Environmental > Aquatic > Freshwater > Lake > Epilimnion/Euphotic zone ...
ACCTCCATGAGTCGGCGATCCAGATCGTCCAGTGCGGGGCGGTCCTGTCCCTTCGCCATTGATCCTCCTGCGCAGAAGGCCCTGCGCCTGGTTTCGCCGGATGGGCGATCGGTGTGAAGGCTACCATCAGGAGGTGATCAGAGGCCCGCTTCTTGTGGTTCGCGCGCTCCTGGCGAACGTGCAGTTCGCCATGGTGCAGATTGCGGCGGTCACGATCGCTGCCAGCGTTGGCGTGGCCCTGCAACAGCTTCCCGACTATGCGCTGCTCAGTGCATCCGACTACGCACTGGAGATGGGTCAGTTACGCGCACTCTACGAGCCCACCCTGGGACCACTCGTAGACGTCTTTGAGCGGCTCGGACTCTTCCGCATCTTCACCGCACCCTGGTTCACCGCGCTGCTGGTGCTGCTCACCGTTTCCATCACCGTCTGCACGCTTGACCGTCTCCCCAAGATTCGTGCCGTCACAGCGCGCAGTCGCGTGGAACAGCCCAACTCCTTCTTTGACGCGTCACTCCCCGGGCGCGGTGCGGTTGAAATTGCGCAGCCACTCGAGAGTGCGGCGAGCGCGCGAACTACCGATCACATTGCGCACCTCGTGCGCAGCGCTGGTTGGGAGACGAGCGTTGCCGCTGACCCAGATTGCGACGGCGGTCAGATCGTGCATGGCGATCGATTCCGTCGCTCGTATCGATTCACGCTGGTGATGCATACCGGCTTAGTGCTGCTACTCGTTGGTGCGTCACTCTCGGGCATCCTCGGGTACACGCAGGGAATCTTGCTCACCGACGGCGAAGCGCTTCCTGTTGGGAGGATTGGCAGTGCCGGTGGGCTTGTTGTTGAGAATCGGGGATTCAGTGCGCCGCGCACGCCAACCGGCGCGTTTGCCGATTTCACAACCGACCTTGCGGTCTACAGAGACGGGACCGCAGTGGCGGAAAAGACGATCCGCGTCAATGACCCACTGACCGTTGACGGATGGAGCTTTCACCAGAACTTTTTTGGGCCAACCGTCACGCTGGAGATCAGAAGCGTGGCAGGGGACCTGCTCTGGTCTGGAGATGCGCCGCTTACATCCGTTGTAGGAGGGGCGCCGTACGCCACACTGCCGATCCCAGGTAGCCGCGCGGGCCTCGAGCTCCTTTTACAGCGAGATGCATCTGATGCGCCAGCACTTCTTGTGATTGCGAGCGAACCGGTCCGCGAAGGGGGAAGCGAGGTGCGTACGATCTTTGTGTCAGTGCTGGCACCCGGTGAGGTCGCGAGCGCACCAGGAGCCGCATTTAACGTGCGCCTTAGTGGGATCGGCTCATACACGGGGATCATCGCGCGCCGTGACCCGGTCACCCCAGTGGTCTGGCTTGCTGCGGCGTTGATCATGATCGGCTTGACGCTGACGCTTCGTCGACCGCGCGCACGCATCTGGATTCGTGTGCGCCCTGGCGAGTCACAGCTAGATGCCGCTCTCCTGCTGGAGCGAGGCGCAGAGGCACAGGTTGCGGCGCCAATCTTGACGCGCCTTGCCGCGACCGTTGCGCGTGCGACCACAGAGCAAAGGGGCGTGCACGCCTGATGGCTTCACTCCGAGAGCTCCTCCAGACGCTGCTTCCTACGGCTGAGCCGCTGGTGGACGCGCGCACGGAAGCGATGGCGCGCACCGTCACCTGGGTGCGCCTGTTGCGCGCCCGACTCCCCGCGTTTGACGGGATGGACGCTGGAGATCTTGCGCTGATTCCGTTACATACACTTCGCGCGGTGGCGCCCGATGAGGCGGCGCGCCGAGAGATGGTGGAGTATCTCGCCGATCATAATGCCACCGGTATCTTAGTGATCCGGAACGGTGAGCCGAGCCGAGATGATGATGTTGCACTCAAGCAACTCGTTGACGCGGCGTCGGTGACGCGACTCCCATCACTCCTGGTCCGCGATGTGGAGCCTGCGCAACTGGAGCGCAGCCTCATTGGCGCGGTGGTCAACCGTCGTGCTGAATTGGAGCGGCAGACTGTGGCGCTAGAGCGGCAGATTGCAGCACTTGCGCTCGACGGCCAGGGACTCGACGCACTCCTTGGTGCGCTCGCGGCATTCATTGGCAGAGCGGTTGCACTGGAGGCGCGCGGCGGCACATCGCTCGCGGTTGTTGCGCCCGCCGGGCTACCAGGAAGTGCGGCAGCGGCGAAGGCGGTGTCGCGCTATCTCGGGAAGCATCGCGTGCATGGTCAGCGCATTCCACTCCCCGCCGTGCCTGGTGCGCCAGACACGGAGCGTCACGGCGATGGTGAGCGCACCGAGGACGAGGAGTCGCCACTAAGCGACGACGGCGATGAGCGACCAGGTTCCATTGTCTTACTCGGTGATGAGCCGGTTGCCGAACGGGACCGCATTGCCTGTGAACGCGTTGCACCGCTACTCGCGCTTGAGATTGTGCGCGTGGCGGCGGAGCTCCCCGCTAATGCGGGACGCGGCGAGACACGAACACTCCCAGCTGAGGGTCCACCATGGGTTGCCATTGCGGCGCGCCAACCACGACCGCATGAGGCAGACGTCCCCGCGCTGCGTCGCGAACTGCGCCTACTCGCCGGACCGCGACGCTTCATGTTGCGCGGCAGCAACGAATCGCTGGAGGTGCGCATCATTGCGGTCGCTGATGCGTCTGACCCTGGCGCGCAAGAGATCGCCAAGAAGGTTGCAAAGCGACTCAGCCGGCCAGTTGCCGTCTCCAAGCCGTTCAGCGATCCTGCGGCGCGCCCGGCGGCGGAGGCAGAGGCGCGCGCTGCGCTTGAAGCGCTAGAGCGCCGCGTGGGCGGCCGAAGCGGCAGTGGTGGCGCCCAGGTGGTGCGTGCCGACCTTCTCCCGGCACATCGACTCCTCGGTGCGGTCACCGCGCTCCCCGAGGGCCGTCGCCAGGCGCTGGCGCTGCTGGAACCGCTCCTCAGCGGCACACCAGCGGCGCGGAAGCAGCGCATTGCCACACTTCGCGCCGTCTTGGACACGCCGGGTGCTGCCGAAGCGAGTAGTTCGCTCGGTGTGCACCGCAATACCACCGCCTACCGCGTCAAGCGCATTGAAGAGATCACCGGCTGGGATCTCCGCGAGGCGGATCTCCGTCTTGCGCTCTCTATTGCGCTCAGGATCTTGGATGCGGATGGAGGCCTAGAGGCACTCAGTTAGCCCTAAGGATTTCATTCACGCGCAACCGCTACAATATCTTTATGCAGATTAGCCAGACTCGCAATCAAAGAGAGCAGCGTCCGCACCGTGTGCTCGTCGCACTCCTGCTCGGTGCAGCGCTTCTTCTGCCGAGCACTGTGTCTCCTTCTCCCACAACCGCCGCAAATACACCCGTCTCCTGCACGGGCTGGGATTCGCTGATCACGCCACCGAAAACGATTCGCGTGCTGCGCACGCGCACCGGCCTTGTTGAAGTCGTTTCGTTCAAGACATATGTGTATCGCACCCACGTGGCAGAGTTTTGGTCTGAGTATCTGTCCCAGCCGTACTCCGACGCGCTCCTTGGCGCGGGTGCCGTGGCGATCAAGCAGAATGCCTGGTCCTGGACGATGAACTCCCGCAACTGGTGGACAGTCTCTAGCTTCACCAGCACGCAGGCTCAGCGGGTCCGCGCTGACTATGCGGACGACAACCAGCTGAATGGCTCTGTCGGGAATCAAAGTTTGACGCGGCAGGAACGCGCGAGTACACATGCAGATATTGCACTTCGAATGCGCATCAGGCTTGGTGCGGATTTGGAGGACGACGGGATTGGCGGACTTAAGTGGGATGCCGAGACCTCTACTTACACCGCGCCGCTTGAAGTCCTTGATGAAAACGGTAATGCTGAGAGCGTCACGCGCAATTCAAAGCGCAGCTGCTTTGACGTAGTTGACCACCCAGATATGAACCAGTACTACACACGCGGCGGCATCTATGAGCCGGGGTACAGCAGCGGGAGCCGGAACAACGCGCGCTACAACGCCGCAGTGGATTCAACCTGGGGAATGACAATGCAGCGCTTCTATTCTGGTTCAGGTGAATGGCGTTTCTGGCGCCCTGGCTTCTATGGCAGCTTTACAGTGAACCGCGAGTGCATGCTTCCACCGAAGGTGGGTGACACAAACGTACAGATGCGGCATCCGTCACAGCCGAGTCACTGGCGTGGTTGGTCGTTCTTCCCTGTCAATGCTGATGACTGTGCGCGCACACGCAACCTCTCTGTTGAGGCTCTACTGCGTGCCTCGTTCTTCTCGTTTACCTCTGACCAGGTGGCGGGCGCTGGCACGGACCGCGTGAGTGACGACCGCTTTAACATCACCGCCGTGTATCCGATCCGTGTCCTCTCGCCGCGTGGCGACCTCACTGGCGATGGGAAAGGCGACCTTCTCGCTGTCTCTCCTGCGGGTGTGGTGCGCCTCATCTCCACCGACTCGAATGTGGATAGGACCGGCCGCCTAAGCGGCAAGGTCCCCGGCAGTGTGACGGTAAGGAAGACTGAGACGCTGCTGAGCCGCATCGTGGCGCGCTCCACGAGCGAAGGGCAGGCGGCGGTCGTGGACTTGCGTGAAGCGGCCGGCGGCAGATTCACCCTCGTGGAGACACCGTACGTACGGGGCGTACTGAAAGAGCAGGTCGTCAGGTTTAGCGACTATGCCGGCTTTGATGCGAGCGCCACACTCCGCCTATACGCCGCGGATACGGCCAGTGACGGGATTGAGGATCTTTTCATCAGCGAAGTCGTCCCTGAGGGGGATAGCGGCGCACCACATGTGCGCATCTATGCAGTGCCGCAGACTGGTCAGCCAGTGCTCGTCGGCGAGGTTTCTGCTGGGCCCAACGCACGATTCCTGATGGGCGACTTCACTGGCGACGGTAGCCTTGATGCACTGGTGCTCTGGCGCGCAGCGGATGGATCGCTCGCCGTATCACTCGCAAAGGGTGCCGGTGTGCCGCCAGTCAGCGCATGGAGCCTCGGTGAATTCAGCAGCGCAGGTGCGCTCGTCTGGCCGATCAGCAACGCTTGGAGTGCAACCGTGGGTGACGTGACAGGCGACGGCGTGGCAGAGCTCTACGTGCGCTACCGCGACCCGGCTGGCATCGTGCGAGTGCAGTCGTTCAACCTAGATGGTGCACATGCAACTGCGAACCCCGACAAGGTGTATGTGCCAGAGACGGAACCCCTGCGCAGCACGACGGTGCGGCCAGGCGAGCGCACGCTGAAGCTAGTCGCCAAGCGGCTTGGAGTGAAGTTGCGTGCGTTGGTTGCCCTTAACTCAGGCCCAACATATACGATCACCATCCAGCCAAACGACACGTATACAAAGATCGCCAAGCGCGTCAAGGTGAGTGAGGCATGCCTGCGCTCAATGAACGGCAACAAGACCTTGGTGCGCAACAGGGCGCTAATCATCCCGCGCGATCTATGTGTTTACTCCAAAGAGAGCGTGATGTTCCGTGCCGCTCCAGTGCGCATTGCGGATAGCGAGTTTGATTGGCTGCGCATTGCAGACACGTGGGAGATGGTTGCCGCACGCGCCGCGAACATTGGTATCAGCACCACGAGTAGTGCCCTTGCCTCACTCAATCCAGATGTGAGTCTCAGTGCCGCAGCGAGCGCCGAGCAGGTGGGTACCAAGGTGCGCATTCGTGCGCCATGGGCGCCGCAGGTAAGAACACTCGCCGCTGCAGCAGCGATTAATTCGCCGCTCACGATGCGTTGGAATTCACCGTTCGAGGTGTGGCGATCGAGCAGTGCGAGTGCGGCGACGCCGGAACTCTATGTGCGGGACTGGAACGGCGACGGCATCGATGAGCTCTCCATCACCGCAGCCCCTGGGAGTGCCAGCGTGGCGCTCCAGATCCTGGCTCGTGGGGCAAACGGTAGATTCCGCCTCGCCGGCACCTTGGCCCGCAGCGGGATTGTCAACGGCTGGGTGCTTAGGTAGGCGCACGCGCCAAGAAGAACTCCCGATCTTGTGCAAGATCACAGGCTCTAAGGCTGAAAAATATCCACCGCACCGAAGAGCGAAGCCCTAGACTCGCTGCAGCGGCACCCCTTGGCACGAAACCTTGGGAAACCTGTGCCGCAGGCACAAGTTTCGGGCGCTTTGAGCCCGGATCAAGCCGAGAGTGGGAGGGGATCATGGCGGAGGGTAGCGGCAAGTCCACCACAGGCCGGAGCGACGCGGAGGTGCGTGACGCACTGAGCCTGGTGGCGAAGGCGGAGAAGGCGGGCATCAAGACGGTGCAGCTGCAATTCGCGGACATCCACGGCACCGTCAAGAGCGTGCAGATCCCCATCCACCAGATGGCAGGCTCCATCAAGCACGGCTCCTGGTTCGACGGCTCATCCGTGGAAGGTTTCACGCGCATCGCTGAATCGGATCAACTCCTGCGCGCGGACATGAGCACCTGGCGCGTCTTGCCGTGGGCACCTGCGGAGAGTGGCGTTGGGACCGCACGTGTCATTTGTGACGTCGTCCTACCAAGCGGTGAACCGTTCGCTGGCGATCCGCGCGGCGTCTTGCGCCGCCAGGTAGAGCGCGCGGCGAAGCTTGGATACAAGGTGAACATGGGCCCAGAGTTGGAGTTCTTCCTCTTTGAGGTTGGTGCGGATGGAAAGCCAACCAGCACCCCGCACGACAGCGCGAGCTACTTTGATTTCACTGGTGATCAGGGGATTGAGATTCGCCAAGACATGGTGGACGCGCTGGAGGCGCTCGGCATCAAGATCGAGACAGCACACCATGAGGTGGCACCAGGACAACACGAGATTGACTTTGAGTACTCTGACGCCTTGAGCACCGCAGACAGCGCAACCACATTTAAGTACGCGGTAAAAGAGATTGCCAAGCAGCACGGCCTTTATGCGAGCTTCATGCCAAAGCCGATCTACGGCATCAACGGATCTGGCATGCACGTGCACCAGAGCCTTGCATCACTCAAGACAGGGAAGAACGTCTTCTACGACGGAAAAGATAAGTACGGACTCAGTGAGATCGGTAAGTGGTACATGGCGGGCGTCTTGAAGCATGCGCGCGCCATGATCGCACTCCTCGCGCCAACGGTGAACTCGTACAAGCGGCTCGTTCCTGGATATGAGGCGCCGACGTATCTGGTCTGGGGTCGACGCAATCGATCCGCGCTGATCCGCGTGCCAATGATCTCTGCGGGTCGCTCCGTGGAGGGGACGCGCATGGAGCTGCGCTGCCCAGACCCATCCGCCAATCCGTACCTAGCATTCGCGGTGATGATCGCCGCGGGCCTCGATGGCATTGAGAAGAAGATGTCGCTGCCAGAACCGGTGGAAGAGTCGCTCTACGAGATGGACGCGGTGCGCGTGGCGCAGCACGGCATTCGCGAACTCCCAGGAAGCCTGGAGGAGGCGATCAATGAAATGAAGGCCGACCCAGTGGTCACGGGCGCCTTGGGGGATCACGTCCTCACCCACTTCCTGGACGCCAAGCAGGCGGAGTGGGACGCCTACCGCACGCACGTCTCCGATTGGGAGTTGCAGCGCTACCTCGAGCAGTACTAGTGGTGCGAATCACGTCATGGGGAATCAGGTAGGATCCTCCTAACAATTAGACAACAGTCCCCAGGTGCATGAGGGGAAAGACCAATGAGATTCGTTGCAGCACTAGTCGCAGCCATCCTCGTTGGCGGCACAGCGGCGCTCCTACCTCGATCCCTGTATACGCCAGCCAACGGGGAGATTGATAACGCCTCGGTTCACCGCGTCAACGAAGACGATGCGTTGAACTTCAACGCAGCTGCCGAGGCCGAAGGCCAGGGGCAGCCGTACCTCTTCTCCCCGAGCCGCCAATTTGAGCCAAGGCTTGTGCGTTCCGAGCTCGGCGACTACCACGACCGGTCCGACGATTTCACTCTCACCCTTGCACCCCTTGCCGCAGCGGGATCAGTTAGAGGCGCCGAGCGCGCGGGGGAGCCGAACGATCCGTATTGGATCAACCAGTGGAACTTGGCAACGAACCCAGGGGTTGGGATTGACCTGCTGGAGGCCTGGCGCTGGGGACGGGGGGAGGGGGCGGTGATTGCGGTGGTGGACACTGGCATCGTCCCACAGTCGGAGTTCCGCGGACGGATCTTGCCTGGGTATGACTTTGTCAGCAACGTGCTGGTGGCCAACGATGGGGACGGCCGTGATGCGGACCCCCGCGATCCTGGTGACTGGGTAACCGAGACTGAGGCAGAAAGCGGAAAGTTTTTTGAAGGGTGCGATGCAGACGAATCTAGTTGGCATGGGACGCACGTGGCAGGGATTGCACTCGCCGCTGCAAATAATGAACGTGGCATCACGGGGATTGCACCACGTGCAAAGCTCCTCCCCGTTCGCGCGCTTGGTAAGTGCGGTGGTACTGAGCGCGACCTTGTGGATGCGTTGCGCTGGGCGGGTGGGCTCCAGCCCTTAGATGCTCCAAGAAATCGGAACGTTCCAAGAAATCGGAACCCTGCAAGCATCATCAACCTCTCCCTAGGCGGGCTTGGTCAGTGTGGCAGCGCACTACAGAACGCAATTGATGAGCTTTCAGCACGCGAGATCCTTGTGGTGGTCGCCGCTGGGAATGATGCAATTTCTGCGGAAGGCTTTACGCCAGCCAACTGCGAAAACACTCTGACGGTCGCAGCAACGGACAACGCTGGTCAACGAGCACCGTATTCAAATTACGGCGCGTACGTTCAGCTTTCAGCCCCTGGTGGCACTAGCGGCGCGGGCGTGTTGAGCACGATCGATCGCGGTCGAAAGCGTCCAAAAGGGGCAGCTCTTGGACGCGCAGCTGGAACCAGCATGGCCGCTCCGCATGTGGCCGGCACGCTCGCGATTGCTCGCGGCCTTGACCGATCAATCAGCAGCCTAGAGCTCCTAAGTTTGCTGCGTGACCACCTTGCCCCATTTACACCAAACAGTGTGGAGTATGGATGTGATACTCCAGAGTTCTGCGGCGCAGGCTTCCTTGATGCTGGGGCCTTCATCACCGCTCTTCAGAGCCGTCCCACAGCGATCATTGAAGCGACAGTGCTTGAGCAGGTACAAGTTGACGAGTCGGTAGAGTTCAGCATCGCCGTAGACGGCGAAGCAGTGTTGCCTGAACTCTTCACGCCGACCGTGTGTGCCGTTGAGGGCACCACCGTCATCGGACTCGCCCGAGGCATCTGTAAAATGGAAGTGAATCTCCCGAGCACTGCACAGCGAAAAGGCGTGTCGCAACAATTCTTGATCAGGGTGACCGGTTTCGACCCTTCGCTAAGCGTCCTCGCACCAGGCGGCATGCGCATTGGCGATAAGGTTCCACTCAGCGCCACCGTAGACAGCGGCGGCACGCTCACCTACAAGAGCCGCACCCCAAGGGTCTGCAAAGTCGGCAGTGCCGGCCGCGTCACCGCCCTCTCCCGCGGCACCTGCCGCGTGCGCATCAACGTGTCCGCCAACGGCGACTACGAAGAAGGGAAGTTGGTGGTCTCCATCACCGTGACGCGCTAACGCGCAGGGGGTTTCGCGGAGAGATCGACCTTAAGGACGCTCCACCGGATAGCTTCGCAGAAGCTCTCCTGTCGCCTGCGAATACTCGAATGCAGTGCACGCGGTGTCAGAGAGATCTTCAGGACACTGAATCACAAGGTTGATCTCCTCCGCGTCACCCGACTCATCTGGCGCTGGCTCATCTGATGCGTCGGCAGGTGGCGTGGAAGGTGTCGCGTCGTCTCCGGCCTCTGAATCCACCACGGACTCATCTGGGCACTCAGGATAGCCGGGCGATTCTTGATATCCAACAATTCGCGAGCTGATCCAACTGGGCAACTGCACTCCCGCAGCGTCAAGAATTTCGGGAATCCACCAGTTAGGCGCGCAGATACCCCATGGCGCTGGAAGCTTATCTCCGTTCTCGTCTCTTGCCCCACTCCCGAATCGTGCAGCAGCCTCATCAAGGCTCAACCCAGGGGCATTGCGATTAATCCAGCGCTGTAATTCTGCGGCGTGAATCTCAAAGGTCTCTGCAAATGGGTGACTCGTAGCACCTGCAAATGGGTTCACCGTGACACGTGTGCACTCGTGTGGAATGATGAGGTTTCTCATCCATACTGGAAGTTCCATTGATGTCACGTCTGGTCCAAGTTGCGCTCGCGGTGCCCATTCCCGCGTGCTCGCCACCTCAAGGCTGATGCCAGGTTCATTCCTGGCAATCAGACTGATCAGAAGATTTTCAAACATGGCCTGCTCGGTCTCCCACCACCCCGGTCGTTCCTCTTCACTCGTGAGTCCGTTCCACGTGCATTCGACGTTGCCAAGGGACTCCGAAGCGTCAGACGATCCATCTCGCTGCGCCATATATTGTGCTGCAGCCTCAAGGGGAAGAACATCACCTTCTGGATCATTACTTGGGTCCCCATCAAAGCAAGCCTCAACCGGAATAAGTTCACCGGTCGAGATCATGGTGTAGTGCTCAGTGATAGATGTGCCCTCGATCTCCGCGCCATCTGGCACGGTCATCAAGATTGTCACGATGTCCTTGGTGCCCTCGTACACGGACTTGCAGAAGGCTGAAGTTGAATCTGGGGCAATCCACTCGCCCCCTTCGAATCTCACCACCCGTGAGAATGAGTACTCGCTCGCGCGAATCCCCGTCGCCGAGAGCGCCCAGATCAGCGCCACGCCAACCACGCTCACCACCATAGCAACCGTGCGAACCGTCTGACTCATGCTCACATCTTGCAGCATAGAACAGCAGGCAACGCGAAGGCTCCGGGGCTTCCCCCGAGGCCTTCGCAACCTGTTTCAAGGGGGGGTGGCCTCTCCCTTCAACAGGGGGCGCGCGCCCGCGCCCGTGCCCGCAGACGCAGAGAAGCGTGAGCGGAGAGGCATCGGCTATCCTTCCCTCCCGTCGACGTACGGGATCGGTCGGGGCGTAGCGCAGCTTGGTAGCGCGCGTCGTTCGGGACGACGAGGTCGGAGGTTCAAAT
>Ga0208227_1000438_pt1 | contig 10929 bp, 8 predicted proteins | sample LakMenEpi13Jun11_FD_150692 | JGI IMG/M metagenome (GOLD analysis project Ga0208227, IMG submission 150692) | Freshwater microbial communities from Lake Mendota, WI - 13JUN2011 deep hole epilimnion (SPAdes) | ecosystem: Environmental > Aquatic > Freshwater > Lake > Epilimnion/Euphotic zone ...
TTTGTCTGTACTCGGAAAAGATCTTCGGGGTAACGGAAGTGTTCGCGCAAACTTGCTGGAACTTGATCGGCCGAGGTGAAGAGACCTGGGAATGCTTTTGACCACGCCCGAACGATGGGATCGGTCGGATCGACAACATACAAAACAACCGAACCGTCGTAAGCGTCAACAACTGCTTTAACGCTATTGCGCACATAATTGAAGCTGTGCTTGAGGCCAGAACCGGCAGTCAAGTTGTCGGTGTTTGCTTCTTGTGCATATGGGTAACGCGAGGTCGTCGTGAATGCATCAATGACCCAAAGAACTTTTCCGCCGTCAACAACTGGATATGGATCTGCATCTAGATGCAAGAAGGGCGCAACTTTTGACACACGATCGCTCACATCTCGAATGTCAATGAGACGTGATTGATCAGTAATCAAACTTGAACCGAACAAGTTGAATTCACCAAAGTGAATAGCAAAAGCCAATTTCTTAGCGGCAGAATCGAGAACGACTCCACCGGTGCCTTCATAGGGATCGGCTTCTGTGTTCGGACACGCTTGTTCAACCTGCTTGGTATTCACGATTGCGTAGCCAGGTTGCTGCGTTCCCACATAAAGCTGTGGTCTTTCCGTAGCAATCTCTTGGTAGATCGGGCGACCATCATTTGTGATTTGAGATGCGCTCGCTGCAACAACTCCGCAACCGTGCGTATAAATCAAGTGCTTTGAAACCCACGTTTTGTTTGGGATGCCATCGGGATTGAGTTCTCGTGCCGCGACCATCGTCTGTTGCGAACGACCATCAATGTCGTAACGGTCAACATCAAGATCGTTAATCGCATAGAAAGCAAATAGCCCTTGGTCAAGCGAGTAACGATCTTTCATTTCTGAAACATCAAGCAATCGCGAGTCACTTAAAGGAGCAGTATCTTTGGCCACTTCGGCATCAGTCACTGTTCCGGCCGTCAGCGAAATCGTCTCGACTTTGTCAATTCCCATTGCTACTCGTGTTGCATCAACGTTGCGACCGATATAGCTGTACTCACGTGTTGTCACGTTTGGCTGAACCACAAAGCGTTGGATGAGTGCTGGGTAAACCGTTCCGGCCACCACCGCAATGACCGCCCAAAGCGCCATTGACAACAACGGCAAACGCCATCCACCAAATCGAATGCCCGCCAAAAAGAGAGCAGCAACAAGCAAGCTCACCAAGATCAACAAATTGATCGCAGGCAGTTGAGCATTGACATCGGTGTACGTGGCACCCTGGACAACTCCACGACCCGACACAGTTAATTCAAACCGTTGCAACCAGTAATCGGCCGCCTTGATGACCGCAAGGATTGCGAACAGAACGCTCAAATGAATACGTGCACCTTTAGAGATTCGATCTCCGGCAGTTTGCACACGAATTGAACCATTCAAGAAGTGCATGACAGCAGTCAGAAGTGTGATCATGACGGCTGCTGCAAATGCCCAGTCAACCAAGAATGTCAAAAATGGAAGTCTGAAAACATAGAACCCGACATCGACGCTAAACAGTGGATCGTTTATTCCAAACGACTGCGAATTCTTGAACAGCAACCAGTCTTGCCACTGCGCCATTGCCGGTAATCCGACCATCAAACCAAAAAGAACCGAAACTGCGATTCGCAATAAGCGTGTACGTCGTCCAACGATCATCTTGAATCGCTCAACCACTTCACGCTCGGGTCCGGTCGGAAGATCTTTAGGAGACAGACGTTCGGCGAGGGTCAAGCTAATGAACGAAACGATTGCGAACGCAACACTGAAGATTGCACCGAGAAAAATCTTTGACTTGATGCCGGTCCAAAAGACGCTTCCTCGTTCAACAGATCTGAACCACAACAGATCAACATAGAAATTTGCCACCGTGCGTGCCGACAAAAAGAGAATGACGACGATTGCCACAACGACAAACAGAGCGATTCGACCCTTGGACATCCATGCAGGTTGGTTGGGGTTTTTGGGGCGACGCGGGCTACCGGGCAAGTCCGAAGAAGGTTTCACGCTTTGAGACTAGTTCTATTGCAGAACAAGTGCACAGCGGCAGCCAGCATGCGCCGGCGCATGAGTGTGCCCTGTGGGGAATGCTTCTCCGGCGTTGACGAAACCAGCGAGTGAGTTATCTTCCGCATCAGCACATGCCGGCCCGTTGGGATCGACTTTCCAACAAACTTTTACGCCCGGAGTCAGTGCAGCAAACGCACCACGCCCGAACGAGGTCTGGGCGATGTTGTCGATTTGCGTATCAACATGTTGATTTTTCCACTCGCGGTAGACCAATCGGACAAGCGAAGTCAGCTCGGCATTGTCGCCAGCAGCTTGAGAAATACTTCGGCTCAGGCGTTCGCGTAGCGGGGCGACCACAGTTGCAATCACAAATTCGTTGATCGCAGCCATTTGCGAAGCAACCATTTTTTGCAAGTCTTTATCAGGCGCTTTCGATAAAGACTTTGCGCCAGCAAGCGCAGCGGCCTTCAACGATGCCTCAAGCGCCTCAAGCATCCGTGCCGAGTGATCAGCCTTTGGCCCAACAATTGCATCAAGAGTTTTCACGGGAAGTTTGCCGCGCAAAATATCAAGAACTTCATTTTGTTCATCGGCCAGTACTCGCTTCAATTTGCGCGACATCGCAGCAATGACTGGTGCAAGTTCTTCATCACGCAGTTCAAAAGTTGTCGCAACTGCTACTTCTTCAACCGGAGTTTCAATAATCTCTTCGACTACAGGTTCAATCTTTTTTTCTACTGACTTCTTTTTCGGTTCGACCTTTTTTACCTGAGTTGTCGCAACTTCTTTGGCCACCGACTCGGCACCCGAGCGACGCAACTTGGCGAAAATGTCATCAGCAGGAGGAACGACGGCTTTGGCCTTTTGCTCAACGATGACAAGCGGAGGATCATTCACATCATCTTCGTCATCTTCATCTAAATCTTCGTCCAAATGAGCAACCACTACCGTTGTTTCTTGGCGTGCAAACAACGGGACAACGTTTGAAACCGGTGCCTCAACGACAAGTTCGACGACTGGCGCTATTGGAGTTTGCTCTTCAACCACTTTTTCTTCGATAGCAACGACTTCTTCAATGCGAGCAGTGCGATCAATGACGACTTCTTCAGTCATGACTGCGATGTCTTCATCTTGGTCGTACGGCACAAAAGCTGGAGCCGATGAAACGGCTGGGCGCATTGCCTCGCGAGCTTCGATTTCATCAGCTTGAACAATGATCGGAATTGGTCCAGTTGTGGGCGCCAAATTTACAAACTCGCTGGGTTCTTCAGCGACGTCGTCTAATTCGCGCAGCACGTCTTCGGTAGCAATACGTGCACGATCAAAAACCTGCACGATGCGGTCACGACCATGCATTAAGTCTTCAATTTGCTCACGAGCCAATTCACGACGACGAGCGACATCGGCAAGAACTCGTTCGCGATAGGCGCGAGCTTCATTCACCATGTCACGACCTTGTTGCTTGGCCATCAAAATTTCGGCTTCAGCGTCAGACGCAGCATCTTGGCGTACTCGCGCGGCCTCTAGTTCGGCATCTTCACGAACCCGCGCTGCCTCATCGGTGGCTTCGCGCACCAGACGCGTCGCAGTTTCTTCAGATCGAACCTTGATCTTGCCCGCAGCCTCACGAGCAGCCTGGACAATACGGGCGGTCTCTTCGCCCAGAAGTTCAGTAATCGTTTCTTCGTTAAGTTCGACCTGAGGTGCTGTTCCGGCCTGCTGCGAATTCAGTAATTCGCGCTCAAGGAAAGTGATGCGTTCTTGCTGGCGCGAGATTTCAGCCGAAACCATCCGCAAAAAGTCACGGACCTCGTTTTGGTCAAAACCACGACGTGAAGAGGGGAAGGTAGCGCCGGCGACGGCGGTCGGCGACGAGGGGTCGGGTCGCGAAAAAGAGATAGCCATTCAGAAGAGAGTACGAAATATCTGTGGATAAAGGGTGGCAATCAGGGGTTTTACCCAAATTGCATGTCACTTCACCCCTGCTTGACGGGCAGGATGACCTTGTCTCCCCCATATGTCTCAAGGGCGGCCAAGGCTTCGTCAAGATCGGCCACGGGAACGATTTTGATGGTGTCACCGACTGCCGCTTGAGCCGCCGAGATTTCGTCTGGACCTTGAGCCGCGGGGACTAAGAAGACCTTGACTCCTGATTTTTTGACCGCCACTGCCTTTTGAACCAATGCACCGATCGCCCCGACAGTCCCGTCGTCTTGGATAGTGCCAGTCACGGCGACCCCTTGAGGCGGAACGAGTTCGCCCTTCGTCAAAGCGTCAATCAAGGCCAATACGAACGACAACCCTGCTGACGGTCCCCCGATCTGGTCGGTATCAAAGTTGACGTCGAAGGGCAGTTGCACAGTCCGAGTGTCGCGAGCACTAAATCCAATCAACGTCCGCGTGGGATCGTCGGAGCTCTCAATCAACTCAACTTCGACTTTCGTCAAGGCCCCCGAACCATCACTCGTTATGGGGATCACTTCTAGTGTCGCGATATCTCCCGGCTGAGCGTTTTTGAGGACCTCAGACAACTTTGAAATGACGTTGACCTCAATTGGTCCGTCTCCGATGTCGATTGAAGAAATCACATCACCGACCGCCAGCACCTTGCAGGCTCGTTGCGGTGGGGCTTCATTCGGACACACTGATTCATCAAAACCTGCGACCTGAGCAGGACCTTCTTGGAAAGTCGCATCAAAACCGAGGTATGCCAAAGCGATATAAGCGGCTATCTCTTTGGCGTTGGCCATAGCCCCCAGTTGCACTTCACGACTCTGTGTCGGATTGCAATCACCAAAACGTTCTTCACAGGTCAAGATGTTCACAAATGGGTCAATCCATCCCATAAACGACTGCAGCGGATTCAGTTCAGTTCCGAGTGCAGTCACAAAACGAACTCCGCGTTCGGGTTGATAAACCTCAACTTGGGTGTCATCAATACTCAGTCGTGATCCCACCAGGTCGGCTCGACCAGGAGCAGTTTCGTACCGTTGGAGCGGCCAAACCATGGCCACGAGCACCGCCACAATTATCAAGAAGGCAACCGTCACAAATGGAATCGCTACAACTTGAGCGCGTAACGACGGCGCAACCACCTGTGGGGCGAGTACCTTTTCTGTCTGCGTGTCACTCACTGAAATCTCCACCCGCCTTGCCCTCGTCGCTGGCTTAGCCATGTTGGCACTACTTGTCATCGGGTGGCGCAAGCCTGCCAGAAATTTGCCCACTTCGCCACGCACAGATGCTGGATTGGGCCAGAACTCACAACGTCTCCTCGATCAATCAAACCCACTCAATGCACCGGCGCCAGAAATTTCTGAAACCGTGGCAAGGAAAGTATTGGATGCGACCGGTCTTGGCGCGATTGCATTGATTGGTGGAATTGTGGCTGCCATTGTGGTCGCCACTGCCCTGTCCTTCATCGTTACAAATGTGATCTCGCGGCTGTGAGCGCTTCAGATAGCCCCGAGATCGCCGAATTACGTCGAGCGATCGTGATCGCCGGACACGCTGGCGACTCACAACTCATTCAAAAATCTTTGTCTCATGAACATGGCTCAATCCGTGAGGCTTCTTTGGGCGCGCTCGCACGTGTCGAACAACTGACCAAAGAAGTCCTACAAACCTTTGTCAGTGACATTGATTCACAGGTTCGAATTCGCGTTGCTGAACTTGCCGCGACGTTTAACACTTTTGATTTAGTTCCATTACTCAACGACAAAGACTCGCAGGTTGTTGAGATGGCAGCTTGGGCTTGCGGCGAACACGAAAGCGCACGCAAAGAAATCATCGATGAGCTCAATCGGCTCGTACTTCATCATGATGATGCATTGGTTCGCGAGGCTGCGGTGGCAGCCTTGGGTGCAATTGGTGACGAGTCAGGCCTTCCCGCAATCTTGAGCGCGTGCCAGGACAAACCAGCAATTCGTCGACGAGCCGTTCTTGCGCTCGCCCCATTTGATTCACCCGAAGTTGAAATGGCTCTCAAAGTCGCTCTCGAAGATCGCGACTGGCAAGTACGTCAAGCAGCCGAAGACTTACTCGGTTAGCCCACTTTTTATTAAGGCTTACACGCCTTGCACAATCAACAAAATTCCGAAGATCACAAAAAGAGTTGATGCGCCGTAACGAATAGTTTTCTCGGGCAAACGTGATCCCAAGTGATATCCAACCAAAATCGCAAGAGCATCTGCTGACACCATGCCGAGCGTCGAACCGAGCCACGTGCCAAACACGTCCTCTTTGGCCGCCAAAGTAATTGTCGCCAACATTGTCTTATCGCCAAGTTCGGCCAAGAAGAACGCAATGCTTGCTGCGATAACTGCGTTGCGAGTGTTCTTTTGCGCGGCTTCAGCTTCTTCTTCGGTGAGTGCATCACCTCGCAGAGTCCAAGCAGCAAAAATGAGGAAAGCTATACCGGCGATAATCGCAATTGCGTCAGTAGGTAGCCGCGAGCCGACAACTGCACCAAGCGCAACGCTCATTGCATGAGTCACTGCAGTGGCGATTAAAATTCCGATTAAAACTGGAAGTGCCTTGTAACGCGCTGCAAACGCCATGGCCATCAGCTGACTTTTGTCACCGAGTTCGGCAACAAAAATTACGCCAAAGCTCAAGAAGAAAGACGACACCATACGAGGCGAGACTAACTCAGTGACTGCAGATCATCCCAAAACGTTGTGGGGATCTCCTGTGTGGCGTACAAAAGATCCTGGCTTATTTCTCTCGCTGTTCGAGCTCCAATCACGATTGATGCCACAGATGCATTTCGTAATCCGAACTGCACTGCAACATGAGGCAACGAAAATCCGTGCGACCGCGCAAGTTCGGCTATGGCATTGGCTTTTTGGAGTATCTCGGGTGTGGCATCAACGTAGTCAAAAGTTTTGTTCTTGTCTGGGTCTGCAAGTAACCCGCTATTAAATATTCCTCCAAGCACGACACCGACATTTTTCTCGCAACAAAGCTGCAATAAATCAGCGCCAGATGCGTGATCAAGCACCGTGTACCGTCCGGCTAACAACAAACAATCAAGATCAACTTCGTTAACAAACCGAGTCAGTGATTTCGTCTGGTTCATTCCGCAGCCGACTGCTTTAATCACACCTTCATCACGCAGTTGTATGAGTCTTGGAAAAGCTTCGGTGATCGCCCAATCTTCATGATCATCAGGATCGTGGACATGAACAATGTCAAGGTAATCAACGTTCAGTCGAGCCAAACTCTCGTCAATTGAAGTCAGCACAGCTTTGCTGCCGTAATCAAATATGGGTTCAAGGTCTGGAACGTTCTTGAATATTGTTGGTGAGATCTTGTTGACAGGCTTACGTAACAGTCGACCAACTTTGCTTGCCAACACATATTGCTCGCGTGGATATTTCGCTAATGCTTTCCCCAAGCGAATCTCCGATAATCCGTGGCCATACAACGGAGCAGTATCAAAGAAACGAACTCCCCCGTCCCACGCAGCATCAACTGTTGCTTGAACATCTTCATCCGAAACTTCAGAAAACAAATTTCCAAACGGGGCGCAACCAAGCCCAATCCGTGAAACCGATGGTCCACTTTGACCAAGCCCTCGCGTTTCAAGGATCACGAATTAATCACGCCACTCAGCACCATTGGGATAATTCAGTATTTCAATTGACTCTGGCTTCATTTCAATTGAATAGCCCGGAGCTTGTGGCAATAGGTAATGACCATTTCGCATTTGAATTGGATTAACAAAATGCTCATGAAGGTGAGATGCATACTCGGTTGTTCGATCTTCGAGCGAGGTACTCACACTCAAATAATCAATCACCGAGATGTGTTGCACGTATTCGCACAAACCAATTCCACCCGCGTGTGGACAGACCGGGATATTGCGTGCGGCGGCCAATAGCAATACTGCAAGCACTTCGTTGAGACCACCCAGGCGACATGCATCAATCTGGGCATAATCAATCGCCTCAGCCTGAAGAAGTTGTTTGAAAATCAATCGGTTGGCGGCATGTTCACCAGTCGCAACACCAATCGGTTTAACGCCCCGCCTAATCGCAGCATGACCCAAGATGTCATCAGGGTGAGTGGGCTCCTCGATCCAGCGTAAGCCATACGGCTGAAGTTGATTGCTCCATTCAATGGCCTGATTGACATCCCACACTTGGTTGGCATCAGCCATGAGTTGGCGATTGTCGCCAATTTCTTCGCGCATCACTTCACATCGGCGCATATCCGATGCCACATCAATTCCGACTTTGGTCTTGAAACTGTTCCAACCATCAGCGATCGCACCACGACACAAATCGCGCACTTTGTCTTCGGGATAGCCAAGCCAGCCAGCCGATGTGATGTAGGCCGGGTACCCATTTTGTTCAAGATGCGCCAAGCGCTGTTGTCGGCCAACTCGTGCTTTCGTCAACATGTCTAAAGCGCGAACTTCATCTACCTCATCGCGTAAATATCGAAAATCAATGCAGTCAACAAATTGTGCTGGTTCCATATCAGTCACCAATTTCCAAACCGGCACGCCACGTTCTTTGGCCCACAAATCCCACACCGCGTTGACAAGTGCGGCTGTCGCTAGGTGGATCACACCCTTGTCGGGACCTAGCCAGCGAAGTTGCGAATGGTTTGTGACTTGTCGCCAAAACGCACCCATGTTGTCAACGATGTCGGACAGATTGCGACCGACCACCAATGTCGCCAACGCCTCGATCGCCGCGCAACACAGTTCATTGCCTTGGCCGATCGTAAATGTCATGCCGTGTCCCTCGAGAGCAGAGTCGGTATGCAAAATCACGTAGGCAGCCGAATAGTCGGGATCTGGGTGATTGGCGTCAGAGCCTGCCAATGACCGCGAAGTTCGGGCTCGAAGGTCATGGGTTGAGGCTGACAAGATGCGGGTCATTACCGCTAACCATAACAATTGCCAACAATATGGACAATACTTAGATCATTCGCCCACTTCGATGGCGACCAAGGGGGCATCATGACGCAACGCATTGTTGTTATTACTGGTTCAGCAGGAGGCATCGGCACCGCGATCAGTTCTCGCTTCGCACGAGATGGAGACATCGTTGTTGGTCTAGATCTCGCGGACGGATTTGATCTCTCTCAACCACAACAGTGCCACGACACGATTGAAAGAGTCGTTGCTGAACATGGCCGTATCGATGTCTTGTGCAATAACGCCGGCATCAGCAGCGTCGGTGATGTCGTTGATTCAACTCTCGATGACTGGCAGCGTGTTTTTGCGGTCAACGTCTTCGGCATTGCCAATATGTCACGGGCAGTACTTCCCCACATGCGCAAACAGGGTTCGGGGTTCATCGTGAATACTTGTTCGATCGCAGCAACTGTTGGTCTTGTGGAGCGAGCCGTGTATTCAGCTTCAAAGGGTGCCGTACTTTCACTGACCAAGGCGATGGCCGCTGATGAAATTGCTCACAACATTCGTGTCAATTGTGTTTCTCCAGGCACAGTTGCAAGTCCGTGGGTTGAACGACTTGTGGCGACAACTCCAGATCCGAGTCAAACAATGGAGTCATTACGTAAGCGTCAACCGATGGGCCGTCTTGTCGAATGTGAAGAAGTTGCTGACGCAGTTTTCTATTTAGTCTCACCGAGTACTTTCACAACAGGTATGGAACTCCTGATTGACGGCGGAATTTCCGGCGTACGAATCGTCCAATAGGTATCAAGGTGACGTTACGTATTGCGCTCGTTGGTGGCCCAATGTACGACCACCTCTATTCAATTTTTGACGAGTACGGCGTTGAGGTAGTAGTCCACGCTGATCATCCAACTTTGAATCGTAAGGTTGCTGAGATGCTGACTGCCGGTGAACGGATTGATCTTCTTTCAACACATTCAAAATATGCACCGTCACAGGCGAATTGGTTACGACCACTCGATTCACTCATTGACCATTCTGCGATTCATGAACTTGCTCCACTCGCGGTTGATCTCTGTCGTTATCACGGACAGCTCTTAACAATTCCACGCCTCATTGATGTACGCATTATGTGGCTTCGTTCGGACCGAGTCGCCACAACACCAACTTCTTGGGACGATCTGATTGCGAGCGACGTGAAGTTTGGTTTCCCTGGAAAAGAATCAGGTCTCTTTGGGACCTTCTTCGAAATGGTGATCGGTGCAGGTGGTCGAATTTTCGATGATGACGAACAACCCTGTTTTGATTCAGATGAATCAATTCATGCAATCGAGATGTTGATCGCGCTTGCGCAGAAAACTGACGCTGATTTACCAAATTGGCATTACGACCAAGTTGACGCTGCACTTTTGAATGGCACCACCGATGCTTCGGGCGCATGGCCGGGAGCATGGGGTTCAATCAATTCATCAAAGTTCGCTGGTGCACTGCGTCCTCATCGCTATCCATCGGGGGCTAAACGTTGGGTCAGTTATGCGGGTTGTCATGCATGGGGAATACCGACGACATGCGGCGATATCGACGGGGCCACCGCCCTCCTTCGCCGTTTGATGTCAGCCGAGGTGCATGGCCTTGACGCGAGTGGAGGAAACATGTGCGCCAACGTTGAAGCGCTTGCACAAGTCACTCCTGTCAATGAGATTGACCAAGAGCGTCTGGCCATTACTCGCGAGACAATCAATCAAGCGATGATTACCTATCCATCACATGTTCGTTTTCCCGAAGTTGAAGATGCTGGATGGGTGTTGATTAACGAAACTCTCCGTGGCCTGCGATCACCACAAGATGCAATTCAGACTTTGCAGATGGTCGCTGAGCAATTTTTTGCCGCCGACAGTAACTAAATCACGAGGGACAGCAAGCGTTGCTGCCACCTTCGTTCATGCGACCAAGTGGGAGATTGACGAACTGTTCAACATCAGAGTGTTTGACATAGAACTCCCATTTATGCCCATCAACTCCGTCAACCCAAGT
>Ga0208227_1000439_pt1 | contig 10918 bp, 9 predicted proteins | sample LakMenEpi13Jun11_FD_150692 | JGI IMG/M metagenome (GOLD analysis project Ga0208227, IMG submission 150692) | Freshwater microbial communities from Lake Mendota, WI - 13JUN2011 deep hole epilimnion (SPAdes) | ecosystem: Environmental > Aquatic > Freshwater > Lake > Epilimnion/Euphotic zone ...
ATTTGGGGTTGGGTTAGTCAAAATCAATAACGCTTCACGACCGGCAGCTGTTGAGCCACCAACAAGCCAAATATCTCCACTTGGCTGCTGGCAGCTAGCTGCTGCCAATCCTCGCATTGAATCAATTGCAACAAGCTGAGTGGTGCTGCCTGTTACCACCATGGAGCCTTGGGGCGACCCCACACTCGCCCCAGTGTTTCTAAGTTCGGTGGCGTTTGTTATTTCACCAGCAAAGTAAATTCTGCCGGAGCCAAGGGAAGTCACCAGAGGGTCTTGGATGGCAATTGGTTTAACCTCGAGTGCTCCGGTTCCCTCAGCGGTATAGCGAAGTGTTGTTGAACCAGTTCGCTCATAGACTCCAAGGTCTGTTCCACTAGCACCACCGGTAACAAAAAGTGGGCCTGGGCAAACCAAACTCTGATCGGCAGGCTTGACATCAAAACTGCCACTAGCCGAACCTAGATCCACTGAAAGCCCTACCGGAGGAGCAAAAACCAAAGCACCTGCCAATAAAAGTGACGTTGCTATGAAGGCAATTGCACGAGTAATCATTAGTTTGCCTCCTCGGAGTCAATGAAGATATCGCTGTCTTTGGTTTTTCGCCTTTTCTTGCTTCTTGCAGGAATTGCAAACCAAGCGAATAAAGCAAGTACGGCGAGTTGTCCAAGTTTTACCAAACCAAAATCAAGCGGGGTTGCTTGGATTCCCGCTGGAATGTTCTCTACTTTCCACAATTGGCCATAGTAGGTTAGCCCAATTGATTCCAGCTCTCTGGTGGAATCAAGGGCGAGTTGAAGATTTCTATCAACTGGTTTCACAAGGATATATCCAATGCCGAACTTTTCAAGAGTTGGATAAATCTCTGCACCGTTAGCAGAGGCCAGGTTTGCCACCAGTTGCCCTAGCTCTTGGTACTCAGGGCTTGCTTCTGGGTTTGTGGTGCTGGAAATTTTATAGCCACTTGAAATGTGGTTTAGCTTTACTCCCGCTCCGCTGAAAACTTGAGCAACTAAACCACCTTCAATGGTTGATTCCAGCTGCAGGGTTCTCCAATAACTTCCAGAGCTGACGTCGGCTTGAATAATTGAGGGCACAATTTGCCCATCGGAGTAGCTCACATTGGGGGTAACTGTAACCATTTGATATGCCGCCGGTAGTAATCCAACTAGGGCAACAGTTGCAAGCGCACTGACTCGAAGCACAAAAGAAGTGTCTGCAACATGAGCCAGCAGAAGCGTTAGCGCCAAGCCAAATAAGCCAAGCAGAGCACTGGCGTCTATTCCAAGGCTTGAGCCGTTTCCTAAATCAAAGTCGATTCCAACTACTACCCAACTAGCTGCAAGAGCCAGCAAGGCAATGCCCCATAGCGGCAGGGTGTTTCGAAGCTTGGGAGCCAGTAGGGCAAGTAGAGCAAAAATCAGCGTTGGGACAGTTATAAGTAGTCCCCAGCTAAGGGCATCAAACCCAAAGCCAAAAAAGGCAAGCTTCCAATTAGCTGCCAATCCATCCGGCACGCTCAATCCAGGATCAAGTAACAGGCTCAGCCAGTTACCCGAAGCGATGCGCTCAATTATTAGCGGTAGGAACCAAGCGATTGCTAGCAAGGTGGTAGAAAGCAGTGGCACAATCTTGCTTGGTCGAACTACCGTCGTGATTGCCACCAGTACTAGCAACACCAAACCAAGAACCGGCGAGCTGGCGGCAATCATGGCCAGCAAGATGGCAGCTATCCCAACGTGAGTTCTTGGGAAACGAGTTGAGTCCTTGTGGCCGATTCTTGCCACTCGAGCCAGCGAGTAAAAAAGCCAAGGCAGTAAAGCAATTGCCAGCACTTGCGAGAACTTAGCTTCTGAGACTGAAACTGTGAGCGCTGGCCACAAAGCAAAACTCAATGCTGAAACTATCCGAACCAAATTATTTGAGGCAACCAATTCGGAAAGTTTAAAGGCACCCGCAAACGCGATTGGAGTGGCGAGGAACAAAAACAGTGTCACAGAAAGTGTCGGTAGGAAAAACATTGGTGAGCTCAGTAACGTTAGTGCCCAAACCCAAGGATCCGCTGCCCCCACAAAACCCAAGCCAATGGAATGCGAGGTAGCGCCAGCCTGGCCAAATATTTCTAACCAGTTAGAAGAAAGTGGCAATACGCCTGATCCGGAAACGGCTACGTTCGTTGGAACCCAAGGAAGGTTTAGCGCTAGTAATCCAAGCGCCCACCAAATCGCACCAGAAGAAATAAATCCTGAGTTCGGTGTAACTTGCAACAGTTCGGTTTCGCCCAGGGCGTGAGTGGCAAGCAATCTGGTAGATACTTCTTCATCTTTGGCTTTTTTGTTATCGTTTCTAACTTCTTGCCCACTTGCCCGCAAGGCCGAAAGAGAGCCGATTTTGGCTGTGGTGGTTTGGGCAATTTTGGATCTGGAGGCAAGCACGTTTGCCAAGTTGATAAACACCAAAGACGCAGCACGAAGCTCTGGGCCAATTGCATAGCCCTTTGATCTGAAGCCCAAGACTAATGAGTTGGCTGCGGCTAGAGGAAGTAAAAACAGCCAACCAAGCCAGAACAACGCAGCGTTTGAATAACTTAGAGCCAGGTGCAGCTCTGCTTGCCTAATCGCAGTTGCAGGTTTGGTGCCCAGCCAGCGAAGCGGCCTGGCTCCTTGCATTGAGAGCATCTTGTGGGAAACCTTGGCATTTGGTGCAACCGCTACTCTCGAGCCTTGCAGTCTGGCTCTAATGGAAAAATCAACATCTGCCGCGTAGGCAGGTGCCTTGGCATCGAAGCCGCCAAGGGCTCGGTAAACATCCATGTTGATTAGTGCCCCAGCGGTTCCAACCGCCATCACGTCCTCGGAGTTATCGTGCTGGCCCTGGTCGAATTCTCCGCGAACTCGACTGAACAGTTTCCCGCCTCGGGTAAGGGTAAGGCCAAGTTGCTTGATGATTCTGGGGTTGTCCCAATCAACTTGTTTTGGTCCAACAATTGCAAGCGATGGGCTTAGCTCAACTTCACGAAGTAAGTTTTCTAAAGCTTTGGAGTCAGGAGCGCTGTCATCGTGCAGAATCCACAAGAACTCTTTTGGGGCTATGTGCGCTACGGCCGCTTCAATGGCAGCAGCAAATCTAGTTTTTGAATCAAGCTTTAGAACTTCATAGCCTTGGCTCGAAGCTGCAAGTTGTTTTGAAGTGTCAACAATCAAAACTCTTGAGGGCGTTACAGATTGGTTTTTGAGATCTGCTAGAACTCGTTCTAGAAACTGTGGTTGATCGTGAGCTAAAACTATTGCACAAACATCGGCTGTCATGAATTAGCTTTCAGCGCAAAGCGCGAGCTAAGCACGCTTTTTTAGTTTGCGTCTTTCTCTCTCAGACAGACCGCCCCAAATACCAAATCTTTCATCGTTAGCAAGTGCATACTCTAGGCACTGTGCCTTTACATCGCAACCGGTGCAAATTCTTTTTGCATCTCTGGTAGATCCTCCCTTTTCAGGAAAGAATGCCTCTGGGTCTGTCTGTGCACAAAGTGCATCTGCTTGCCAGGAAAGTGGGTCTTGTTCGAAGTCTGTGTATGCACCTGAGACACCTAGAAGAAGAGGGTCGATAAACCAGTTATCGGGAACCTGTCCGCGATTTTCCATTTAGTGCTGTTCCGTTCTCTAAGCTGCCAGGCGCTGGCAAGTACTTTCACTGCTGTAATTACACCGCTGTTATTGGTGTCTTGTCAAGTTGAATTCCACATCTTTACTGGCCTGTCTGGGCCATTCGGGGCAAGTATCCTTGGAGAATGAGCGTTCTGATCACTGGCGGTGCAGGTTATATCGGGTCCCACGTGGCCCGGTTGCTAACCGAGACAGGCACCGAAGTGATTGTGGTCGATGACCTCTCTACCGGCAAAGAATCAAGGGTTTCGGGCCTAACCAGCTACCGAATTGACCTAGCTGAACCCTCCGCGGTAGCTGCATTGGAAGCTCTCATGCAAGAGCACAGCGTGGATTCTGTGATCCATCTAGCTGCCTTGAAGCGGGTTGGCGATTCTGTCGAAAATCCCGAGAAATATTTCAATAAGAACCTTGGGGGTCAGGCAAACCTGCTTCTGGCCATGAAAAGTGCTGGTGTAAAAAAGCTAGTTTTTTCATCCAGCGCCGCAGCCTACGGTGTTCCAGATGTTGACCTAGTTTCAGAAGATGAAGCCGCTTCTCCGATAAACCCTTATGGCCAAACAAAACTCATTGGTGAGTGGATGGCTGCAAACGCCGAAACCGCCTCGGGCCTTAGACACGTAAACCTTCGCTACTTCAATGCCGCAGGCGCAGGATGGGATGACCTAGCAGACACTCAAGTTCTGAACTTGATTCCAATTGTCTTTGAGGCGATACAGAATAAATCCAAGCCAAAGGTCTATGGTTCGGACTACAACACTCCTGACGGCAGTTGTATCCGCGACTATGTCCATGTTCTTGATTTAGCGCAAGCTCACATTAAAGCACTCGATTATCTAGAACAAGACAAGCGCGCATTCAATACCTTCAACGTTGGAACAGGATATGGATCTAGCGTCATTGAGGTTCTAAAGCAGATTCGAGAAACAACAGGAATTGACTTTGAGTATGAAGTTGTCGCCCGAAGGGCCGGAGATCCAGCCCGCTTGATTGCTGATGCTTCCAGAATTGAGAAAACCATGGGTTGGAAGGCGAAGAACTCTTTGGCAGAAATAATCGAAAGTGCCTGGAAGGCGCTGGGCTAGTCCCCCAAGACCAGAAACACCGTTCCGCTGCCGCTCAGGCTCAGCTTCTTAGCCCCGGAGGCCAAGACCACCTCAGATTTAGTGAGCACTTCGCGCTCGTCCAGGCTGGTGCTAACTGCCACCTCCCCTGAGGTGCAAACCACCATTGCGCTAGCTGGCAGGTCTAGATCGGCAAGTAAGTTCTTTCCCGAAACATCTGCCCGGTAGATGCGAAACTCTGAGCAGTCCACCGGATACTCGATCAGGCCCTCCGCTAGTTTCTTCGGTCTAAGTCTTGGCTCCACAAGTTCTCTAAAATCCGCAATCTCTAGAACTTCAGCAACATCCACGTGCTTCGAAGTTAACCCCGCGCGCAATACGTTGTCCGAGGCAGCCATAACCTCAAGCCCCAGACCAGACAGGTAGGCATGCACGTTACCAGCCGGCAAGTAGATTGCTTCGCCTGGCTCTAGAGAAACTTCGTTGAGCATCAAAGCAACTAGCGCTCCGGTGTCATCTGGAAATTGCTTAAGTAGTGTCGCAACTAGTGCCCTAGCTTTCATGGCAACTGGATTGGATTGGGAGCTCGGTACAGCCTCAGTGAATCGCTTGGCGAGCTCAGAGTTTTCTATCAGTGATTGAAAAATGTTTTTTAGCGATGCATCGGACAGTAACTTCTTTGCCAAAGAAGCAAACTGGGGTTCAGATTTTCCAAACTCTGTAGAGACCGTTATTAGCTCTGTCCGCGGACGAAAGCCACAAAGTGCTCGAAAGCTTGTCAGGGCAATAAGTGCTTCTGGCTTTTGAGAAGCGTCTTTGTAGTTTCTTTTGGGATCACCAATTGGTATATCCCGGTCCTGCTCCAAATCAAATCCAGCTTTGGCCTGATAGGAGTTTGGATGGACCTGAATTGAAAGGGATCGCTCGGCAGAAAGGAACTTGACTAGAAATTTAAGGCGCTTGCCAAGGCTTTCCGAAAGGCTTTGGTTTTCTGACAAACTCTTGCTTTCACCGAGTGGGTGGGTGCCAAACCATATTTCAGCAATCGGCTCGCTAGATTCGGCCAGTCCAAAGAAATCAGGAACCAGCTCTTTTGATCCCCAGGCATAATTCTTGGTGGATCCAGAGATTCGACTAAGCATTAGCTAGATCCTGTTCCATAAAGCAAAGTTACCGTTTCGGTGAAACTGAAGCTACAGCAGGTTCTAAGAGAGCCTTAGAACCTGACCGATTCTAAGGAAGTTGGCATTAGTAATTCCATTTAGGGCCATCAGGTTCCTTGATGTGGTGCCAAAGCGGGAAGCAATGCCACTCAGGGTGTCTCCAGGAACAACCTTGTAACTGGTGGTTGCACCAGAGGTTGAGGCTGGAGCTGCAGGAGCAGCTGCGGCAGCGGCACCTGCAATGGTAAGTACTTGACCAATTCTGATTCGGTTGGCATCAACAATTCCATTGATAGACATGAGGTTTCTCGTGGTTGTTCCAAATCTTGCCGCAATCCCACTCAAGGAGTCACCTGGAGTAACTTTGTAAGTGGTTGCTGGAGCTGCAGGTGCTGGGGTGGTTGGAGCGGGCGCAGCAGGTGCTGCTGGAGTAACTCCGTTAGAAGAAAGCTTTAGGACCTGACCGGCGCGGATATAGTTTGAATTGGTAATGCCATTGATGCTCATCAGGTTTCTTGTTGTGGTGCCAAAGCGAGATGCGATTCCACTGAGTGAGTCACCACGAGCGACTGTGTAGGTGGAAACTGGAGCTGGTGCGGCAGGTGCTGGGGACGCTGATGTGGTTGGAGTAGGGGTAGGGGTCGAGCTAGGAGTCGCGGTAGGAGTCGCGCTAGGAGTAGCGGTAGGTGACGCTGACGGATCAGGTGTCGCGGTAGGTGACGCTGACGGATCAGGTGTCGCGGTAGGTGACGCTGACGGATCAGGTGTTGGAACCGTTACCGCAACCAGTTTGCCGTTTTCAACAACAAATCTTCCGACCAGAGCTGACATTGCTTCGCCGGCTACCAGGGCACTCACCTGAGAGCCAGTCATTGTTACAGCGCTAGCGCAGTTCAATCCCCAAGCTGCCACCTCATCACAGTTAGCAAACGCTAGCCGTTGGCTGTTGTGGATAAAGAAGTAACTTCCGTCAACGGCATTTCTAGCAAGAGCGCTCATGTCACTGACTGTGGTGTATCGATCTAGGTGAGCATTTGAAACAGTTCCAACAGGACCTAAAGGCGCAAGGGAAGTAAGTAGCTCTGGAGTTGGGATTCGGAACTTGGTCTCATTGACAATCATGAATACGTCAGCAGCGTCGCCTTTGAGAAGGAAGCTACCGCCAATAGTTGAGCCGAACCAGTCCGTGTAATCGCGGAAGAAGTTTCGGTTTCCATATGCGCTACAAACGTCTCCGACCCCATAGAGGTTTCCCAGAGCGGTTTGGTTAGGCACGTAAGGGGTGTAGTAATACAAAGCGGCGGTTGCCTTGTTTTCCAAGACAAATGATTGAGCGCCACAACCAGGGTTATTGGCCTGGTAGGGGCGATTGATGGTTCTTCCTGGTTTTAGCCAGGTAAAGGAACCAGCCGGGTTGCTGTACCACTGCAATTGTCCAGCACCTTTGTAAAGCTGCCAGAAAAATCCTGCCGATGCCGCGCTACAACCAGCAGGGGTGTCCGGACAGTTCATTCCAAGTGCAAACTCGTAAGCACGGGCACTCGGGTTAGTTGAAGTTACAAGCCCCTGCTCTTTTTGCAACTTGACTAAAAGCACCTTGGGGCTAATTCCACACGCTATTGATACGTCATAAATGATTTCAGCAGCGCTGACGTTTGTCTTTGCAGGAAGCGATGCACATCTTCCGGCTGCTCCAGCTACAGCTGGAGTGCTGAGACGGTAATCCTTAAGACAACCAGGTCTTGTTGGATCTGCTCGACAGGCCGCAACTTTTCCATTTAGGAATCTTTGGATGTCGACGGCAGACATGGTTCCCGAAGTATAAAAAGCGCTGTCGCTAATAATTTGTCCCGGGTTAAACCAGGCAGCATTAGCAGCTTCTGCTGGAGTACTCTCTGCCTCAAGCGCAACAATTCCCACTGCCGACATCGCGGCAATAATTAACATGGACCAGAGTTTTCCTGCTGTTTTAATCATTAGGGAATGATCACCTCAAACTTTTGGGATTCACCGATGTGGTTGTCGGATTTGTAACTAACAGTCAGCATCAAAGAACCTTTCGGGAGGCCTGAAAAACTGACGTTAAATGGGAAACACTGGGTTGAGGTAACGTTGCGCTCAGCTTTCACCGTTGCAATAGCTGTGGCAGTTTCTCCTTGGTAATAGCTAAGAATGCAACTTCCCCCATCTTCTGCAAAATTGCTAACTTCGGAAACCACGTTCAGTACCCCCGCTGAGGTGTCTGAGTAAAGAATGTTCAAGACCGCAGCTGCCATGGTCGGAGAAACTGAAGGAGAGGGGGAGGGAGAGTTAGTAGGTGAAGTAGCTTCCCCTTGGCTATTTTCTTCGCCTGGCGCAACGCTAGCGGAGGCATCCGGATCGATTAGCTCATCGGTTGGGGTGCCAGAGTTTGGGTAAAAGAGGGTACAGCCAGCAAGCACTAGGGCTGTAGCCAAGCCAAGCGCGACAATAAAGGTTCTTCTCATAACGCACTCCTCACGCACCTTCAAGCCTAGGTTGAACTTTCTATAATGGCAACGCAAAACGCAAATGGAACGGATATTGAGCAAAAAGCAACACTGTTACGAAATCGCAGAAAATCCCCAGAATCTAGCTGGTCCCGTAGCGTTTTTTGAGAAATTTCCGAAGGAAATTACCACTGTCAGGAATTTGCCAGCTTCAAATCGACCAATTTTGTTGCGCAAAGCATTGCGGTCGTGAATTTGTGATTTAGCTGTTCTTGATTTGATTTTGCAGCTGAGTGTTTTTCTCCGCGACTAGATCAGCCAGAGAGACTCCGTAGTCAACAAGTTTTTGTTCCAATGTTTTATCGCTGGTGGACAAAATTCTGGCGGCAAGTATTCCAGCGTTCTTGGCTCCACCTATGGAAACTGTTGCAACTGGAATTCCAGCTGGCATTTGAACAATCGAGAGCAGAGAGTCCATGCCATCAAGTTTGCCTAGTGGAACGGGAACACCAACAACAGGAAGTGTTGTTACAGATGCAAGCATCCCGGGAAGATGTGCGGCGCCCCCGGCCCCAGCAATGATTACCTTCACGCCTCGTGAAGCAGCAGTTTTTCCCCACTCAATCATTCGCTCCGGAGTGCGATGAGCGGAGAGTACTTCGACTTCGTATTCGATTCCAAAATCCTTTAACACCTGAGCGGCATCGGACATGATCGACCAGTCCGAGTCAGAGCCCATCACAACTGCTACTAGTGGATTAGTAATTGGAACTCCCGTCGATTCGCCTAATACTCAAATATTAGTTGTTTAGTTGGTTCCTGGCAGCCTCGGCTGTCCGAAGACAAGTGTCGGCATCGTCACCAACTACGGTGATGTGCCCCAGCTTTCTACCAAGCCTTGGAGCTTTTCCGTAGAAGTGGATATTTACCTCTGGGAATAAAGACATGACCTTGTCACGGTTAGCCAAAAGATCCTGGGAGTCGGAGACTCCAAGAAGATTTACCATCACCGCCACCGGCTTCAGTGGATTTGTTTTACCAAGCGCAAGATTCAACACAGCTCTAAGGTGCTGTTCAAATTGCGAAGTGGCTGATCCCTCAATTGTGTAGTGGCCTGAATTGTGCGGTCGCATTGCTAATTCATTTACCAGTAGTTCACCTTCGGTAGTTTCAAACATCTCAACTGCTAGGTTTCCAGTTACCCCGAGAGATTCCGAAATCAACCGTGCTATTTTGACTGCCTCCGTGGACATCTCGGAGCTCAGGGCTGGAGCTGGCGACAATACTTCAGAGCACACTCCATTTTTTTGTCTTGTCTCCACAACCGGCCAGCTCACAAAATCACCATTTGGATTTCTGGCACTTAGCTGAGCAAGTTCTCTTTTGAATGAAACTTTTTGTTCCACCAGTAACGATCCACCCAGCGAAGCGAGCATGGGGGCCGCAAGCCAATCGGAAACTTGTTCCGACGAACTAACCACTCGAACACCCTTACCGTCATATCCGCCGATAGGTGTCTTCACAACAACTTCGGGACCATGCTCATTGATGAACTGATCCAATTGCAAGGCTGTGAAGACTTCTTTCCAAATTGGGTTCGGGGCACCAATTTTGTGAAGCGCTTGGCGCATAACAAGTTTGTTCTGAGCATGTGCAAGGGCCTTTGATGAAGGCTGAACGGAAATTCCCTGCTGCTCTAATTGCTGCAAGATCACAAGCGGCACATGCTCGTGATCGAAGGTTATGACATCAACCGATTTAGCAAAGGTCAGAACAGTGTCAAGGTCAGTGAAGTCTCCAACAACTGTGGTGGCATCAGCTGCTGGAGAGTTATCAGTTTCTGCGAGAACTTTTATTTCGATACCCAGTTGGCTGGCAGGTGCGATCATCATTCGGGCAAGTTGACCACCGCCAATTACACCAACGCGGGAGTTAGTCAACTAAATGATCCTTACAACTAAGAAGTTTTGCTTGCCTCGGCTTCAATGGCGGCGGCTAACTGCTTAGGTCTAGAGTAGCCGCTGACAGTAATGACCTGGCCATCGACTTTGACCAAGGAGATCGCTTTTGCTCGAAGTGGCTTGGGGCGCTGCACTGATATCGAAGAAAGCTCCGAAAGGTTTAGCACTTTTTTGCGTAATCCAAATAGCCCCGAACGGTGAATTAGCCTCTGGTCAGTAATCACTAGTGATGCGGCCAACCAATTAAGTAAAGGAAGTAACCAAAAAAGCGAAACTGCCGCGATGACCGCCCAAAGGCCAATCTGATAAAGATCGGGGGAAACCAATTCAAAAAAGAAGATCACTGAAAATGAGCTTGCCGCTAAAACCAAAGTTGGGAACAGCAAAAGCGCTGCCCTTGGACGAAGTCGCACTAATTTAGTTTCGGAAGTTTCAGTCACTATCTAATCTTCTCTCTTTGCCATTCTGAGATGTAGTACATCGCCGGCAGAGACAGTTAGTGTCTTGGTAGAAGTCACGACTTGCAACCTGCCACCTTCGTCTATTCCAATCGCCTCACCAACTGCCGATGAACCATCTGGAAACAAGACCTCAACCAGCTCT
>Ga0208227_1000444_pt1 | contig 10873 bp, 7 predicted proteins | sample LakMenEpi13Jun11_FD_150692 | JGI IMG/M metagenome (GOLD analysis project Ga0208227, IMG submission 150692) | Freshwater microbial communities from Lake Mendota, WI - 13JUN2011 deep hole epilimnion (SPAdes) | ecosystem: Environmental > Aquatic > Freshwater > Lake > Epilimnion/Euphotic zone ...
AGACATGTGAAGAAATGATTTTATTTCTTATTTCCAATTGTATTCTTTTTTGTAGTTTTGCCTTTTTTATAGCTACAGTGTTAATTATTCACACTCATGAACCCACTCCTCCTGAAACTCTCAGAAGAGTACTATATCGTAAAATATATAGGAAACTCCAAAGAGAAGCTCGGAGAAGAGGTTAGTTTGTGTTAAGAATTAACATTTTTTTGTTTTTGTATCCATTCCATGACGTTTTTGTAAAAATTGTCAAAATTTGATTTTTCGGCGCCCTAACTTTCCCACGGACAGCAACCGAAAGAACGCACCATCCGCCCTACGGTGGCTGCGTGTCGCTCGATTGAAATCCTGAGAAAATACGGGTTTGACGTTTTGGCGCCTTACATTTTCCACGAAGGACAACCGAAAGAACGCACCACCTGTCCTGTGCACGGTGGGTGCGCGTCGTTCAGTTGAAATTTGGCGGAAAAATAGGTTTTGCCATTTCACCGAAAAAACAGAAATTGACAATTTCCTTTTTGTTTTTGTGAAATTCTGTATGTATTTTTTGCGGATGTTTGATAATTTGTGGACAAAAAGCACTAGGATATAGCACTAGACGTTAGAATTAAGGCTTAAAAATAGATATCCTCAATTTAATCATTTTCATTCTAGTCCTGCTTCTCCTAAACAGCATTCTCCAGTTTTTGATTTTGATGAACAAAATCATAATTTTTGTACTTGTTCTCTTTATACTAACTAGTTTTCTTGAAAGATTAATGTAAGACAAGAGAAAAGTGCAGAATTATGAATTTTGATAAATTCTTAATCACTTCTGGTATGCTTTTTGTTATTCTTTTGGTAATTATCGTTTGGCTTCTCGTAGCAGGACAATACCTTCTTGTTAGTGGCGTCACCTATTCAGTAATTCTTTTATTGATTTCGTACTTGCAACTTTTGAATTCAAGAATAGTTTACGACTCTTTCAACCAGGCTAAAACTTGCTATGAAAGGTTCAGAACAGCAGTACAAGCATTAGAAACAGAATTAGTAGAGGAAGCATGACTACCTTTGTACAATACCTGCTTTACATCTCCATCCCTTACATAATCTTTATTATTTTCTTTGTTATCACCTATGTTGTGTTTGCACTCAATGCTTATTTTTTAACCAAGAGTGCTAAATACGAATGGGAAAGATACCAAAGATATAATAGGATTAGAGAGATGCGAGTGCAAAGAAATTCAACAGATATCGTGCAAAATGAAAATGAACGAAATTGAAGAACAATTGGGTTATTTCAATATTATAGTGCTTGTTGTCGGTTTTATTCTCTCCCTTTTTCTTGGAATAGTAGGGTATACTTTAAATAGACTGTTAATGGGTGTAAATGCCCAAATAGTCGATTTGTATGCTCGCTATTCCAACAATAATCAATTCATTGTTTAAACTTTTTGTAAAAATGAGTAAAAATGAGTAAAGTGCCAATTTAGGAACATGGATTCGTCATCTCTTCTTTTCTTTTTTGAGAGGGGTAGATATAACTATATTTTTTACAAATATTTTTATAAATTTTTGAAAACTGAAAATGGTAAATGTTTTGGAGTCTGGCTGGATTTCGGTGCAAAGTGACGTCGAGATATCGAAAGATAACAGGCATTTTAGCTGGTTCGCTTGCACTTAGCAATCATCGAGATACTTTAGTAACAGGCTTAGCTCTAAAATATTTATCCAGGATCAGTAATAGTTTTTTTGCTTACTCCCAATGCATTTGGCAACCTTTTTATTTTGAGGTTTAGAATTGAATAATCAAAAGCAAGGCTGGACTGTCGTATACGCAGCTGTCGAGATACTTTAAAGTAACAGGTTTTGTTGAATTGATCCGCAAGGAACTTTTTAATTAAACCGAGCTGCTATACAAAAAGCACAGTCGCCGAGATACGTAAAGTAACAAGCTAAACTTTTGAGAATTCAACGATATTCCAGTAAAATATTTAGGAAACCATTTGTAGGATTGAGCAAGAAAACTAATCAAAAAGTTACCCCTAGTAGAAATAGAAAAGTAAGAGAAACACGACCCATAAAAACACAAGAAATTGAAACCTTGTTTACAAGCAAAATTTAAGATGATCAGAGATTGGGAAGAACTAGTTTCAGAAAATCTACTATCATTGAAACGATTTTGAATGTAAACATAAAATCAATCTTGAGTTTCTTCTGACATTGACACGAGACCCATAATTACTTTTGACCGCAAAAATAAGGGGGTGGAGAAAACCAGACACATAAAAATACGCACTAATAATATTTTTTTAGATTACAGAAATAAGGAAGACACTAAATGTAAGTTTTAAGGAAAATAGATAGAAATAGGAAAATCTGTTATGCAACTGTAAAATTAGTAATTTCAAAACGTCAAAACTATTTTTGGTAGATAAAGTTTTTACACTGAGAAGTTTTTCACAGTGTCTGAACATAATACTGAAAATTTGACAATTGAAAACTAAGAAAAATGGTTTTTCTTGAAGAATACAGAAAAAGTATGGTCACCTGTACTCACTTTTTGTATCTCTTCCTAAAATCATTTATTACGGAAACTAGACAGATTTTAATAGTTGGAAGTACCATAAAAATTAGGAATGCTTTATGAGTGTGAAATGAGTGAAACTCTCCTTTTGGGAAGCCTAATAACATTTATTTCATGAAAGATTCAGCTTATGTCTAAAAAGTAAAGGGAGCATAATTGTTTTCCTTGAAATTAGTACGTAAGACTGGAACGATCTGAAAATAAATAGACAAATTACCTGCGTGGTGAGATGTCATTAGGTTGGAAAGGAGAGGCTCCAGAGACAAGATTTTTGACACTTTTCTTTCTTTTCCATTTCTCTCTTGAAAACCTTCTTTCCTTTGATTAGCATAGTTCTTTTCACTTCTTGCTAGGTTTCAAACCTTATACAATGTTTGTTTCTATCATATTTCTTATGTATTTGGAGGAAAAACACCAAGAAACCAATTCTTGTTTAGTTTTGAATTCAAAGTGGCATTCGAAAAATTATAGACAAACTGCCCGTTCTTTCGGTTGTTATAAGGTTGAAAAGGAATGGCACCAAAAAATCTGACCGCGATTTTTGAGTTCATCTCGAAAATCGTTTCTTTTCTTTTTCTTCTCCTATCTCTTTCTTTCCCTTTTCTTTTTCTTCTCTCTCCTGTAATACTGTCTTTCTCTTTCGAGACAGACAGGGGAGGGGCAGAAAAAACACATAAGGAACCTTTTTGAAATGACTGTCAAAAATGTTGATTGCAAGCAAGAACCTATTGAAAATCCGTTCAGTTTTCAATGAGGATTGTTTTTACAAATGCTTGTCGGTGAACACAGAGCGATATTTGGGAAGCTTCGCTTGGGTTTTTTGATCAGAAACTCATTTTTCAAAAATAGACGCTTCCATACGGCTATATATTTGAAAATTGTTTACACTGGTCAATCCATTCTGAAATTGAATCCAGACGGAGAAACAATAATGTGTTTAATCCAGTGCATTGATTGCCCATCTTGTATTGGATTGAGCCTAGTTCCTCTGAAGGATGACTATTTCAAAGGCAGAAAACCAAAATGCTTTTGGTTTTGGCCTCGCAAGGACTTAGTTCGTCGCTTTAAAAACAGTGGCAACTTCCATACTGTGGTTTATGACCATATTTGCAAGAATCCAGGATGCCCGAGAAAGGATCCTAATTACCAACCTGCACATTCGAGCAAACGCGATAGCACTTGTGGAAGTGTTTATTGCCAACTCGAAACATGCAGATTGGTTGTTAGCAGTTTCGAAGATTATTGTAAAAATCATCACCCTAGGCCTGACTTATTAGACAAACAAGCACCTCAGTTTAGGATAAGACTAGCTAGGGGTGATGGTTTCGAAGTTGATGATTTTGTTTTTATGTTTTTCAACAAGAAGAGAAAGTGAAAATAGTATTTTTGATGAAACTGGTTCATTGAAAAGACTAATAAAAATTCTGATAATCATTTTTTCCAAATTCTTTTAGGTGACGGAGTATTAATTTCTTTTTTGAGAGGGGTACCCCCTGCAAAAGTGGAAAGTAATACTACTAACAAAATTTCCTTACTAACTCTCTTGCAAAACTATCGTATTTGTTTTTATGATCATCGCGTACTCGAATTTTGGCGCCCTACCTTTTTCACGAGAGGAAACCGAAAGAGTGTACAGTCTGCGGACAAACGCACGTCTCTCGCTTTTTCCGTGAATAAGGGAAGAATGCTACCTGTCCTAATAAGATTTTAGATTTCAGATCTTAGCGAATAAGAATAGGTTTAAGGAGCAACAACGTGAGAAACAGACATTTTAGCAATAGACGACAACACTAGACAACAACTGACTGACGATGACATGGACCTTCTACGACAAATTTTGATTGGTAGCAATCAAAAAAGGTTGGCATAAGGTTAGACACTGGGGTTAGTATATTAATTTAAGATTAGTATAGTTTCCCTTAGACACCTTAAGTAGATATGTTAGGCGACAAATCTCTTTAGGATGTTATGTTTTGAGCGGTGTTTTAGAGATGTTGTGGTGATTTAGACGTTGTTACAAAAATTAGGTTTTTAGAGATGATATAAATCTTTTTCTGTAAAATGTCTATCATGAAGAAAATCTGATCAATCTTTCTTTCCATCCACCTCTCTACTCTACCCTTAAAATAGCGTGGTAAAATATGTGCTGGCATATTTTACAAAAAAGTCCTAGGCACTATTCTATTCTCTTTCTTTCCTAAAAACTCCATCTTCTTTCTTTCCTCAAATTTTTCATTTTCCTTGTTTCCTACTTTTAGACGATAAGTAGAATTGACTTTTGACCAATGCTTATTAGAAGTTTTACTGGCCATAAAACTTTGAAAAGGATTGTGTAAAAAGTTAATACCACCGAGTGGATTTGAATTTTTGTTTTTATTTTGCCATGATTGGTGTAACTAAAATCTTTTTGTGTGCTATGTATACTACGCATACCTGAAAGTTGCAAATGTGAGAAAGTAAACATTCGACCCTCTCCCACATGAGTGTAAAATTAGTAACACTAATACAAGAAAAATGGCAAAAACAAATGAAAACATAAATTTTCATCACCTCTTAGAGATAGATTAGACACGCATACGCAAAAATAGAATTTCGAACCAAAACTTATTGACAGAAGACTACCTAAAAATAGAACGCAGCAGGAGGTAATTGTTTAGCAATTGAGATTTTCACCACCCCTCCTTACTGGTTAGGTAATAAGTTTTTTGTATAAAAGTTAAGAAGGTTGGTTTAACGGAGCATTCAATTTTTTGAATTCTCTCGCACACCACTCCAGGTACGAACTTTTATTTTTGTATTGAAAGACTTGTTAAAGATTAAGTTAAGGCGTAAAAACTTTTACTTTTTCTTACGTAATTTACTTCCCTTAGGAAGAAACTTTTTTGAAGGACCTGGTACTGTTAGACAAATAATAGATTTTCTAAAAGAAGTGGATCGGACTGTATGGATCAGTGTGTAGAGTTTCTGGACACGCGAAAATTTAGAAGATTCCTATCTTACTGTGCATTATTTGAACTGGTGAAATTTAGGGAAGTATCTTTAATTTGATTGGGTTGATGTGTCACAACCAGGACGATTCAATCTAGCAGCAAATCTGTTTGAAGATACGGAACTATTTTTTGCGAGCTCATTTAAAAAATCAGATACTAAGTGTAGGAGTGCTCTTTTTGCTAGACTGTGAAACACTGCACACCCTTACATTCTCTGAAACTTCTGCAGAAAAAACTAAATTAGGTACGGTACTCAGACTTCTTCAAAAAGCTTCTAAAACCCATGGTTGTAAAAGTAGACCCGAGGGCAGAAAATCTTGATAAACTATTCTTAATTTATGCTGATATCGAGACTGAATCACTGAGAAAGCTTAAAATATTGCAAATAGCAGCGGTAACCCAGGATGGAGATACTTTTTGTAGCTTCATAAATCCAGGGGAGCCCTTGCCACTTAGAGGAACTAACATTCATGGTCTCTATTTCGAAGTGAAGGATAAACAACTTTATCGCGATGGTAGAGCTTTACCCTCCACTACCGAGGTAGACGCTTTGAATAAGTTCAACAAATGGCTTAAAGCTTTCAATAAACCAATAATACTTGTGTTCTACAATGGTATTTCGTTTGACGGGCCGGTATTGGCCAAGTTTTACAAAAAACATGGTCTTTCCATAACAGATAACGTCAAATACCTAGCAGACCCCTTGTCTTGTTGTCGTGATTTATTCAAAGATACCAGAAATCATAAATTAAGAACATTAGCAGCATATTGCTCTGTGGATCAAACCGCAGTGCATGACGCTTTAGATGATAGTTTAGCCTTAAAGAAAATCTGTGAATACTTGGTGGATCGCGAAAAAACTTCTCTAGCTTTTTTGATAGGGAGTTATTTCAAAACCTTTGAGTATTTCACAGCTAAATTAGATCTTATGGACATAGACCAATTAGAACCGGAAATGTGTGGGTCAGGGGAATAGTTTAGAAATAGATTTTTTCCTATATAGGGTTTGGTTATTCAGATAAAGAAGTAGCGAGAGAAGCAATTCAAACGCAACTTCCTAATGAATTAATTTGAATCCTATATCCCTCCCGCAAAATTTAGGGTTTTAATCTCTATGCTCCTCTTTTCAGCACAAACTCAGATTACTCTGCCATAAGTACTGTATTCCTTCTTCCCATAGCACCCCTTATTCCCTTTCCCAATAAGCATGATTGAAGTTGAGCAGTCTAACGCAGACAAGCATGAAAGCAGAGTGTTCAGACGAGATTCTCGCCCACGATCTTTCAACAATCTCCACTGGACTCCACCTCCCCAGCGAAATTTCTACCCGCAAAGGAATGGATGCCACACGAGACCACGAAACAATTACGGACGAGGACCTCTACGAACTTCACATTTGGTGTCATCACGACATCAACAGCAGGCCCAGGAAGACACACGTGACCCTCTTCCGAGAAAAAATCCGTTCACCGGAAGACGTCCATCCTTCCTTATTGGACCGCAAGAACCAACCTTCTCAACTAAGCCTTTCTACCGATACCGACCCAGGAAAGCTCCCACTCCTGACAAAAGCTTGCGAAAAGTAACCATCAACCAGGAAGTGAGCCTACCTCAGGAAGGCCCTGCAGATCTCCCAAAGGAACCCCCCAAGGAACCTTTGGTAGCGCCAGTACCACAATCTTCTGACCTTCAGCCTAAGAAGATTGTTGAACCCCAGTTCCAAACCACCATCTACAGGAACCGGGAACAGACCAGGAACAAGAATGCACACCTTCCCATCGTTCAAATCGAAGGATTGCATTTCTACAACATCAGCACCAAGATGGAAATTCGACGCCTGGAACACCAAACAAGAACCCTGATCAAGGAGGCTAAGGATACGCAAGAACTCTTCAAGACGCTTGAACAAGACGACGGACCTTCCCAGCCAGACGAACCTCCAAACTCTAAACTTCTCTGTAACATCGCGTATGAGATCCTCATCAAATACAGTACAGAGGAGGCGGAAGGCCTTTCCCATTTCCTCAAACAATTGCAAGCAACTAAAGGAAAAGAGGAAGTCCACCTTGAAGCTCTCGAGAACGTGCAAATCTCCGACTGGGACCATTACCTCACTGCACTCCAGAAGATCAACACACAACAAACAACCGATTTGAACAACCTCTCATTTCAAGCCGACTCCTTGCCATTAGGAGGAGCTGGACCTCTCCTACATGGACTCATCAGGAATTGCTTCACGGAAACGCAAGAAGAAGAAAAAGATCTCTACACCATTCGGAATCTCCCTTCATCTTTGGGTCAGACGTTGCAACACCAACTGGAACAGTCCTTCAAACGGAAACAATTCCTTATCCGGAATATACCCCTTTGGTTGGAACCTCTACAGAAGGAACAACGCATCACCAAGGATGAGATGGGGCAACTTCTCGCCGCTTTTCCTTACTTGATGAAGCTCAAGTATGCCTTCCAAACAGAAGAAGGAAAAGAAAGGACAGAAAACCCGGAAAAACCCTCAACTTCCCAGTCTCGAGGCCCGCTTTTCTTCCTTAATAACATCACCCAACTCCTCTTCTCTCGAAACCAGACAGGAAGGAAACTACTTCAAGCTTGGGACCGAAGCTTCTACCAGGAATTCTACGACACCACTTCCTATGGACTTCAGGACAGGATTCGGAAATTGGAACAACTGTTCCAAGGAGAGAAAGGACTCACCAACAATCCAAGACGGCTGAAAAGACCAAAAACCCTTTGTCATCGCACCCTTGAAAAATTAGGTTTTTGGACCTTGGTGGAACAAGAACCTCCTCTCCTCTCCAGCGACTCCAAAATAGCCTATTGGGCTTTGATCAACTACTGCCGCCTGGAACAGCAAGACCTCTCCGAAGCCAGGACCAAGATCATGAAATCCAGAGGATCCCAGAACTCCTACGTACAAGAATCCATTCTCGCTGTCAACAACCTTAATCGTCAGATTATCCAGTTGCAGATGGGAATCAATGAACTTGTTCGGTTCCCTACCATCGCACAGTATCTCATGCTCCCCTTGGACCAGAGGGAGGAAAGCCTCATCAAGGGTTGTGTGAAGAGGCAAGGGAATTATTTCCTTCTCCTCGACTATGACCCCACTACGGAGGAGGATCTTTTCTTCAACACCATGTCTCTCATCATGGCCACTCCGCGCTTCCCTCCTGACCTGTTTGAGATACTCGGGATTGAAACCAAATCCTACACACCATCATCTATCTACTGCCAGGAACCTGCCTACTCCCGCGACCAGGATGGATCTACAAACTCTGAAGAAACACCTGGTACTCGAGAAGAAGATTCCTCCAAAGACCCTCCACAAGAAGTTGAAGACTGGACCGAAGAAGAACGGCAACCGGACTACCAGCCTCCCGCTTCTAAAGAGGAAGCAGAAGAAGATGAGAAATCTCCTTTTCACGAAGAAGACGCAAACAAAGATCCAGAACCCGAACCAGAAGCCGGTGTTGGATCTTAAACAGCAAAGAAGAAATGCCATAGAAGAAAGAAGAACTCGGAAGCAGAAGACTTGATTTTATTAAGGATTAGGCTCCCGACCCTTATCCACAAATGATTGCGGGAAAGGAAAAATGATTTTCACAAGCACCCACATTTCTTGGAAGTAGAGGCAAAATACTTCCACAAGAGATTTTTTTTAGAAGCACTCTTTTGCAAGATTTTGCTGTGCACCAGTACTGTAAATATTAGGGTGTGCTTGTTAGAGTTGTTTCTTCATTCCCTTGTTTATAGGAGAATTTACGGAAAACCTCTCTATGAAATGTAGGGAAGTCTACGTAAAGACTCACATGTTCTCTTCGCAGTACTTAGCCACATTGGGTGACCCTCTTTAGCTCAATGATCGGTTATTTACTCACCCCTATCCATTGTACATACTTTCTAGCTCATTTTTTAAGCAATCATTTGATGGTGCCCCTTCTAGCACATTTTTTCTACTGCCAGGATATGCATTTGGCCTAAGCCAACCCTGTAAGCTTTAACTCAAGGAATACTCTCCACCCAGTTACTCCCCGAAAAGTAGGAAAGTTTGGTTTATAGGCGAACATTTCTGGTTTAATTTGCCCATAGTCAGTTATCATTAACCGATAAACCAACTTTAGACTATTAGAGGTAGTGATTTGAGAGCATAAGGACTTCACCCCGAGCATTTTATTTCTTTGATCCCCCAAGATAAGGCATTACTTAAATTTTTCACTTCCTTTTAAAAAATGGTCTCACAAACCAGCAATAGCAAGAAAGTAAAAAACGTAGTTTTGTTAAGTAATGGTCCTCTTATAACACTATGTCAGGAACAAAAATGTGTTCTTTTGTGGAGGTAACAATCCACTTAATAACATCCCTATAATGCTTGCATTTAGGTTATCTTGTCATAGGTTATCAGAATTCCATTTCCCTGTGATTAAATTGAAATAGTGCTCAAACCCTCCTGAACTCCCCACAACCTTGAGTTACTGCAATTTTTGTACATATTTTTGTCATTTTTTGTAAGCGCTTGTTGCAGGCCTTTTATTTTTATATGTCTGTTCACCATTTGTAAATATGCCTGCCAGAAGTGATGGAAATGGTTAAGTAAGGAAAATTTTCCCATAGGGTTTTTATGTACTTATGGTGCCATTCCCATCACCTCTGTCACTTTTTTGAGAGGGGTAGATTAATATGTAAAGCTTTTTTGCGAAGCTTTATCACTCCCCTTAGTTTAAGATAGGTAAGGATATTTTTCCCGCAAGTTAGATCATTTTCGTAGATTAGGTTATATTTATAGGGTTACGAATAGGTATTTTTTCACCCTCCCATTTTTAGAATAAGTTTAGGTAAATTAGAAAATGGCCACTAGATGTCACCGCAAGGTTTCACCTGGGTGTGCCATCCAGTAGTTGCGTCCGTCGTTGATACGCAGCCACCTGTTGTTGCGTCTCTCGAGCGCAACACCCGGTTGTTACGTTTTTTCGACTTCTCAACTTTTAGGTAAAATAAGGTCAACACACCCCCTCCACAGTAGTTCACTTTTTAGAGTTTTAAGAATTGTCATTTGTCTGGACGCCAAATGACAATGTTAGGAACATTCTAGATAAGATTTTCCCGCCTAAATGCGACGGTCTCCCTATAAAAGGGGATGCCCCGTTACGTTTAGTATCAGTCACATTCCCACCAGGATACGGACAGATTCACCCCACCAGTTATTTTTAAAGTTTACTTAAAAGTTTTACAAAACGGAACTTAGAGAACACAGTGAAACTTTCAATAGTCTTTTTCAAGACTACGGCTTTACTGCGTTACC
>Ga0208227_1000451_pt1 | contig 10807 bp, 10 predicted proteins | sample LakMenEpi13Jun11_FD_150692 | JGI IMG/M metagenome (GOLD analysis project Ga0208227, IMG submission 150692) | Freshwater microbial communities from Lake Mendota, WI - 13JUN2011 deep hole epilimnion (SPAdes) | ecosystem: Environmental > Aquatic > Freshwater > Lake > Epilimnion/Euphotic zone ...
ATGTTCAGGTTCTGCACCAGGAGTCTCCAAAATTAATGGTGCATTTGCGACAGCTGGATGAGATAACAGCTCAATAAAAGGTTCGCTACCAATTTCTCCCTTACCAATATTCTGATGACGGTCCTTCAAGTTTCCACATATATCCATTGAATCATTGGCATGAATAAGTTGGATACGTTCAAGCCCTGCTACTTTAACCAGTAAATCCATAGTTTCTTTCATTCCACCTGGCTTTTTTATGTCATGGCCAGCAGCAAAAACATGGCAGGTATCCAGGCACACCCCAACTTTTGGATGCCACTCTAAAGCCTCAAAATATTTAGTTAAGTCATCAAGTTTTTTCACCAAAGATTGCCCTTGGCCCGCAGTTGGTTCAAGTAGTAACCATGGGTCATCATCTTTTAAATTATTTAAAATCGGCATTACACCTTCATGAATTTGCTTCCAAGCATTATCAATATTTGATTCATCAACTGCAGATCCAGTATGAACAACAACACCTTTTGCTCCTATTTCGCGCCCGCGTTTCAACGAGTAAGCAGTCGCAGAGAGTGAGTTTTCATATGTAGATTTAGTAGGAGAGCCCAGGTTAATTAAAAATGAAGCATGAACATAAGCTTCGATATTATGTTCAGTAGTTTTTTCTCGAAACAGATCGTCCATTTTTGGATTTGGCGCCGAGGTTGCCCAAGTTCTAGGACTTGATGCAAAAACTTGAATGGCTTCGGCCTTAATTGTTAGGGCATATTCAATAGAACGAGTTGCCATCCCACCAGAGGTTGGCACATGTGCGCCTATTCTTACAGCATTCCTAGCCTTCGCCATTTGGAGAGCCTACATGAGAGTTAAGAATTTTCTTACCGCAAAGTAAGAGTAATCAGTGATCCCTGTTTTACCTTACTGCCTATAGCTGGAGAGATGTTGTTCACTTTTCCAGATCCTTTAATGGATACACGAAGACCTAAGTTCTCTAAATCTAAAGTAGCACTGTTTTTACTTTTGCCTATAACATTTGGGACAAATATAAATTCAGGCCCTTTTGAAACAAATAACTTGATTTTACTTCCCTTTGGAATCGCATCTGACTTATCAGGAGTCTGGGATATTACCTGCCCTTTAAAAACACCGTCACTAAATTTATACTCAACATCTACATCAAATCCAGTTTCAGTTAATTCTGACAGTGCTTGCTCGCTACCTTTGCCTACGAATGAAGTTAGAGTTATTTTCTCGATTCCTTTACTAACTATTAAGTTAACTGCTGAACTCCTCTTTACCTCAGATCCGCTCTCAGGTTCAGTTTTGATAACAAAACCAGATTCAATTTTCATATCGTAGACTTCAAAAATTTCACCGACCGCAAGTCCTAAATCAGCTATCTTTTGTGATGCGATATCTGGAGTAATACCCACTAAGTTAGATATAAGAATTCGCTCTGGACCTTTTGAGATTATTAAACCAACTACGCCTTCGGGTGAAATTCTTCCACCACCTCCAGGTTTTGTTGAAATGATCCTGCCCTTTTGCACATCTTCACTAAATACTTCATCTGATACTTCTGATTCCAGTGCCAGATCATCTAACACTTTAACTGCCTCAGCTTTACTCAGGCCAACAAGCGATGGAACTGTAACCTTTCCAATATCTAAGAACTTAACAACACCAAAAACTAATGACACTAAGATTAAGAGTGCTATAAATCTATTTCTTTTTACTCTTCTTGAAACCCTTCTTCTTTTGGTGCCTACAGATTCCTCTGGCTTAGTAATATTTATTGGTTTACTTGAGATTAGTTGAGAGGTTCTTTCTTTAATTCCACTTAGTTTAGATGTGACAGATACTCTGCCACGTTTACTAGTTTTAATCCTTATCGGTGGTAAATCTAACTCTAAACTTAATTGTCGCCGATTAGGGTCTAATTCTTCTTGGATCTGACGCAAAACATTTAGTAAATCTCCAGCGTTTTTGGGTCTTTCGTCAGGGTTCGGCGAAGTTGCTGAGAAAACTATTTCAACTAACCTTTCTGGAGTATTTCCTTTTATTGTATTAATTTTTGGTATTCGCTCATTCACATGCTTGTAAGCTATCTGTATAGGAGTATCTCCATCGTATGGTTTTGAACCAACTAGCATTTCATAGAGCACAATTCCTATTGCGTATATATCACTTCTAGCATCAGCAATCCCACGCTGTACTTGTTCAGGTGAAAGGTAGGAAACACTTCCCAGCACAACACTTGATTCTGCCGTCAATGTTTGGCCAACAGAGCTATTTCTAGCTAAACCAAAATCTGCAACTTTGATTCTTCCATCTTTTGCAATAAGTATATTTTCTGGCTTAATGTCTCTATGTATTATCCCAATTTTATGAGCAGCTGCTAAAGCACTAAGAACTGGATTTATTATTTGAAAAGTTTGCTCAACTGTTAAAGGAGCATTTTCGTTTAAAAAATCTCTTAATGTAGTTCCTTCAACTAATTCCATGACTATAAATACAGCAGGAGCTCCACCTTCGTTCCACCCTTGATCTTGTATAGATACGATATTTGGATGAGAAAGAGCAGCTGTTGCTTTTGCTTCTTTAATAAATCTTGATACAAATGCTTCATCGCTAGCAAGATGGGCGTGCATTATCTTCACAGCAACAGCTCGATCAAGTCGAGTATCTAAAGCTGCATATATTGTTGCCATTCCACCAGAAGCAATTTGACGCTGGAGTAAGTAGCGATTATCAATCAATTCACCAGTTAAGTCAGACACAAAACAAGTTTAGAGAAACTTGATAAATTTATACTTTAAGGCGCGCCATTAAGGGTGTAATGGGCATAATCACTAGTTCTTTCATGGCTGAAATGCTTATCCTGATCGACTAAAAAGCTAAGCATGTGTTTACGAATCTGTTCTCCGTCTCGCTTAATTACTCTCTCTAGTCCCACATTGGGGTCACACTCAATCCAAATAGCAACATCAATAAATTCTCTGAAAGCACTCTGGCCTGCACCCACACCTTCTAATACAAGATACTTAGCACTGGGTACTTGAATCTCTGCATCAAATTCTTCAGTAGCCCAGTTGTACTTTTTATACTTTGCAGACTTTTTTTCGATGTATGGAGCAAGTATTTGTTCTGTAATGCGATTACTAAGTTCCCCTGATAGAGGGTTAATCCAGCCTTCATAGAGATCGTCCATATGAATGATTTCTAGCGTGGTCAAATCTTTCCTAATTTTCTGAGCAAGCGTCGTCTTACCAGAGCCTGCAACTCCATCAATAGAAATTAAAGTCGGAGTTGCAGCGGAGTTCTTTAAGCTATCTAGTAATTTACTGTAGTTCATTCTTAATTGATTCTTTCTTCCACCTAACCCAGCCCCAGATTGCAATACAGCTAAATATCACATAAAGGAAACTTGTTAGATAAAGCGCACCAGTAAAATACTGATATGTGTAGGCAATATTGACTACCAACCAGATTGGCCATGCTTCAAATTTCTGCCAGATCATTAACAACTGTGCACAAACGCTTCCTACAAATCCGAACGACTCAATTACGGAAGATGCTGCCCCTATGTTAGTAAGTATCGGCCACAGTACTAGTGCGAAGAAAACAATTACACTCGCTAGTAATAATCTATTTTTTGTTGCAAGATTCTTTGGTTTGGCACCTTTTGGCCCCCACCCCAACCAACCCCAAATAGCTCCTACGATAAAAACTAACTGAAGTGCCGCACTTGCGTAATATGCAGATTGAAAAAATATATAGGCATACAGCAAACTGCCAGCACTCCACCAAGGCCACGTTATTCTTGGTCCGAGCACTCCCAGAATTACAGCAATCAGTGAGGTAGCAAAAGCAATAACTTCTAATGCAGACATAAGCTAATCCTTTCCAATTCGCATTACCGAACTGGTCAATCGGTCGGCTTGAATCTCAAGCCCTCTCAGCTAAAAAACTTAGCTCCCGTGCTCTGATCATAGCGCGCCCAAAGTTAAAAGAATTGTCTATAGTTACCCTGTGTTGAAGTTCGGATATTTGGCCATGATTTTATTTACTATTATCGGCTCGTTCTGGCTTGAAATAGTCCTTAAAGTTGGCGTCCTGCGCAGAGTTAAGAGACTTCTTTTAAGCATTGCACCAGTTGCTATTTTGTTCTTGATTTGGGATGCGTATGCAATTAGTCAGGGCCATTGGTATTTTGATAGTAACCAAATACTCGGAGTAATTGGACCATTCGATATACCACTAGAGGAATTTTTATTCTTTATCTTTATTCCAATAGCTTCAGTCATGACAATTGAAGCGGTGCGGACAGTTAAAAAGCACTGGGTAGTAGGGGATGAGTGATGGTATACACCGATATTGCGATTATTTCTATAATATTTGCTGCAATAGTTGATTTATTTATTATTAAAAATAAGTTGCTTACTAAGAAAGTATTTTGGACTAGCTATGCAATTATTCTACCGTTTCAGTTAATTACAAATTGGTGGCTAACTTCTAGAAATATTGTTATGTATAGTTCAGATGCAATTACTGGGATTCGAATAGCCTCTGCTCCAGCGGAAGATTTATTATTTGGATTTGCTTTAATACTATTAGTAATGAATTTGTGGGTGTATTGGGGCAAAAAAGGTATTCAAAAAAGATAGCTACCTAGAGCTAACGGCTCGTAAATATGCAGGGATAGCAACCTTAACTCGTCGCCAACTTGAAGTTTTCGCTCTTTTATCAAAGATTTGGTAATTAATTTTTTCAACTTCATCAACGATGCCACAATAAAGTTCACTCGCTGCCTCAATGCATGCCCTACTACTTGGATTTAGTAATTTAATACCAGGCATAGACTCTTTCTGTAGCTTCCTAACTCTATTTATCTGCTCTTTCAGTGCGCTAATAATTTCAGGTGTTAGCTTTCTTTTTCCCAGCATTTCTCTGGTCACATTGTGGGATTCGAGTTCTTCAATGGGCAGATATATGCGGCCACGATCCAGGTCCTCACTGACATCTCGAATGAAGTTTGCAAGCTGAAATGCAGTTCCTAATTTTTCAGCAGCAAGATTAGCTTCATCAAGATCATTTTGGTCAACTACCCCAAGGATTGGAACCATCTGTAAACCTATTACTGCTGCGGAACCATACACATACTTGTATAGATCTTTATACGACTGGTATTCGGTGATGGTTAAATCCATTGCCATCGAATTAAGAAAAGACTTAAAGTAGTCAATAGGTAGATTAAATCTATTTACAGTATCAACTAATGCTCTACCAATTTTGTCTTCACTTGTGCCATTCTTAATATCAGCTAATACTGAATCTCCCCAACTAGTTAATGTGTGTGCCTTTTCAGACTCGGTTAGAGTTGATGCAAGATCATCAACAATTTCGTCGGCATAGCGTGCAAACCCATAGAGGGCGTGAACAAAGGGCCTCTTATTTGGCGGTAAGAATTTCGTAGCAAGAAAATAGGTTTTGCCATGAATAGAGTTTAGTTTTTTACATTCAATATATGATTCCCTGACGCTTAAATCTGTAATTCCAGCAGCAGTTAACTCATCCATACTTTTATTTGACTGGCCCAACTATTCGTTCTGCTGCAAGTCTGCCTGAAATTAAAACCATTGGAACACCAACGCCTGGTTGAGTACCAGATCCGGCAAACACAATATTTTCATATCCCTTAGCAAGATTTCGAGGCCTAAATGGTCCAGTTTGTAAAAAAGTATGTGCGCTAGCAAAGGGAGCCCCTTGAGCCATACCTTGCTTTTCCCAATCTAATGGAGTTGTCAGTTGTTCAACTTCAATACTCTTACCAAAGTCTTTGTAACCCCTATCTTCTAATGCTTTAACCATTTCGTCACGGTATTTAGGACCAATCTTTTGCCAATCAATATCGGCAGTTAAATTTGGCGTTGGAAATAGGACGTAATATGAAGTTTTACCTGCTGGAGCTAAGGATGGATCATCCATTGAGGGGACTGTAACTAAGATGCTTGGATCACTCATCAAAGTTTTCTTCTTAATCAATTCATCAAAAACACCATCCCAGGATTTACCAAAATGAATATTGTGATGAGCTAAATGATCATAACTTTTATTTGAACCAACGAGTAAAGTCACGCAAGAAGGTGAATATTTAAGCCTTTTAACGGATAGTGGCTCTTTACCAAGTAGATCTCGCCAAGCAATTGGGAGATCCGGATTTAGTACAACAACATCACAAGCAAATCTTTCTCCGGTATCTGTAATCACAGCTTTAGCACGACCATTTTCTCTTTCAATTGAGGTAACGGTTGTGTTGTACTTAAAAGTAACCCCATGCTTCTCTGCTGCTCCTGCCAAAGCGCGTGGTACAGCATGCATTCCACCCTTTGGGAAAAATACTCCATTAACCGAGTCCATATACGCAATAACTGCATATATTGCTAGAGCTTGTTGAGGACTGACACCTGCATACATTGCTTGAAATGAATATACCTTTTGGGTTCTTGGGTCCTTTAAAAATTGATTTACTTTAGGAGCTAACTTTCTAAAACCACCTAGTGCAATTAACCTAGCTAAATTTGGTGTTAGTAAGTTAAGTGGTGAGTCAATGTTTCTGTCTATGAAGTCATTCATTTCATACTTATATAACTTTGTTACAAAATCTACATACTTTCCATACCCAATTGCTTCTTGTGAACCAATGGTTTTTGCAATCTCTGCTTGCATCTGATTGGTATCAGCATGCACATCTAACTGTGTTCCGTCATCATAAAAAGCTCTATAGAGCGGCTTTAAGGGGACTAGATCTAACCAATCTTTAATATCTTCGCCAACACAAGCAAGTGCATCTGATATTAGGTCAGGCATAGTTAGAACCGAAGGTCCTGTATCAAATGAAAAGCCAGATTTATTTAATAATCCATTCCTGCCCCCAGGAACGCTTTCTCTTTCAATTACAGTTACTTTTCGTCCAGCTCCAGCTAAGCGAAGAGCAGCACTTAGTCCGGCAAGTCCTGCACCAACAACAACAACATTATCTGTTGGACCCTTAACTCTTGCAGTCATTTTAAATCTTTCTGATAGTTGAAATTTGAACTAATTGAGCAAGCAGATCTTTACCTACTGAAGAAATCCCTTCAAAGGTTAGAGCAGAAAGTGATCTTTGGGCTAGTTGTTCAATCATCAATTCAATGTGAGATTGAGCGCCTGTGTCTACAATTATCTCTTGAATCTGGCTAATTTGTTCTAATGAGAGATTTGGATCACCAAAATATCTTGATAGGTATTTTAGTTGAGAATCACTTGCCCTATCCATTGTGATAGCCATTAAAGCTGTTCGCTTTCCTTCTCGTAGGTCATCTCCGGAGGGTTTTCCAGTTTCATCTGGATTGCCAAATACACCGAGTAAGTCATCTCTTAATTGAAAAGCTTCACCCAACGGAATTCCATAATTCGTGAAAGTTTCTAGTAAATCTTTAGAGGCACCACCAAGTGAGCCACCAAAATGTAAGGGCCTTTCGATTGTATATTTACCAGATTTGTATCTTGCTACTTTCATTGACCGATCAACACTTTGTGTGGCAAGAGATTGCTCAAATACATCTAGGTATTGGCCCGCCATAAGTTCAACTCGCATTTCATCATAAAATGGCAAAACATTTATTAATTCATGGTCTTTAATTCCTGAGTTATGGAGCATCTGCGCCGACCAAACTAACGCCAAATCTCCCATAAGGATCGCAGAAGCGACACCAAATTTTGATGAAGACCCATTTAGATGCTCTTTTATATGCATTGCTTCAAATGATTTATGAATACTTGGCGCACCTCGCCGAGTATCAGAGCCATCCATAACATCATCATGAATTAGCGCGCATACATGGATTAATTCCAAGGAAGACAAAGCTTTAACAATTTCTGGATTAACAGTATTTCCAGTAGCTAAATATCCTACATACGCGAAAAGTGGGCGAAGACGTTTACCACTGTCTAGTAAGAATTTTTCTATACCAATTGCTACAGGATCTAGTTCTGGACCAATCTTTGACAGATACTTATTTTCACCTTGAACGAATTGTGTTAGTGCGCTATTAATGTCTTTTCGCATCGAAGTCAGGTCTAGGGCTAGAGTAAAAGTCACGGCGTAACGGTACCCTGCCAGTTGCTTGAGCGGAATCTAAACCACCAATTTCTACTTAACTTTAAGCAACTTCCACCCATCTTGACTTTAAAATGGCTTAAAACTTAAAACCAGAGCAAATATACTTAACTTATGCAAAAGGGCGAATTCTTTAACTCCTGGAGTGCACTACACGGGAATGCAAAAATAGTCGGAATAGTTAAAGCTTGGCTGTCTATTTCATATGTTGTATCAAAAGCTTTTTGCAGACTAAAAATTTCTCCTAACCTAATCACTAGTCTAGGTCTGGTATTTGCCATTCTTCTTTACCTTAATGCAGAACTACTTTGGGCACCAATACTTCTGGTTTTGTCTTTGTTTTCAGATGGTATTGACGGAAGTATGGCAATTATCTCTGGCAAGAGTTCAAAGTGGGGAGCGATCTTAGATTCAATAGTAGATAGAGCATCTGAAATATTCTGGATGTTAGCTTTATATAAAATTGGGATTGATTTAAAATTTTTATTAATAATCATAGTAGTTGCATCTACTCAGGAGTACATACGAGCTCGTTCAGGTGGCCTTGGTTTATCTGAGATCGGAATAGTAACTATTGCAGAGCGTCCAGTTCGTGCTTCCTTTGTTTTTATTTTACTAATTTTAGCTCTTTTAGATTTTGAATTTAGTAACTTATTTGTTTACCTATGGCTAGTTTTTCAGGTCGTTAGCTTTGCGATGTTAATCAAGCACGTAAGAGCAAGGCTAAGTTAAGCTTTTCCTATTGCATTTGCAACAATTTCTGCGCTAATACCAACTAATGGAAGTCCACCACCTGGATGAGCAGATCCACCAACGCAAAACAATCCCTTTGTTTTAGATCTATTCCTTGCTCTTAAGAAAGCAGATTTTGCCGAATTACTTGATGTACCGTATATAGACCCACCTGGTGCCATTGCATAACTTTCTAAATCAGCAGGAGTTCTGAATTTAAGAAAATCTAACCTTGAAGAGACATTTAAACCCAAGGTATCTAATTTTGTAATAATTTTCTTAGCGTAATCCTCACCTCCTTGAGTCCAATCCCAGCCTATTCCTGGTTCATGTCGAGGTGCATTTACGAGTACAAACCATGATTCTTTATTCTCTCCAATTACCATGCTTTTATCTTTTGGTGCGCATATATAAATAGTCGGGTCACTTACTGGGATCTTTTTATTAAATATTTCTTCAAACTCATTATCATAATTTTCAGGAAAGAAAACATTATGGTGATTTAATCTCGCTCTTTCACCTTTAGAATTATCTAATCCTAGAAGAAGCGAAAAGCCAGATAATGATTTTGTAGCTTTCTTAAGTTTTCTTCTTTCATTATTAGCAGATCTCACATTTTTGGAAATTAATTTATTATAAACATACTCCGCATCAGCATTCGCTACAACTAGATCAGAACTTATGAAACGATTATCTTCTAGGAGTATTCCATCGACTCTATTGCTTTTTACCGATATTTCGCGCACTCGAGTATTGAACTCAAATTTCACACCGAGTTCTTCACACCTATTTTGCAAGGCAACCGATAGTTGCCCAATGCCACCTTTAATGTGCCAAGCACCAAATGTGCTCTCAACAAATGCAATTGTTAAAAGAACCGCTGGCGCACTTCGTGGATCACTACCGGTGTATGTTGCATACCGATCAACAATCATGCGTAAGTGTGGGTCAAGATTTAACTGATTACTTAGTGTGCGCAAAGAAGTAAAAGGTGCTATTTCGCGCAGCTGAGTTACAAGATTCCTATTCTTAAGTAATGGCCAAAAAGAGTTGAGTTCTGACTCAACAAATTGCTCTCTTGAAACATCCCACATCCGCTCTGCTCGCTCAATTATCTGCTGCCAACCACTACCTGCGTCATCACCTAGAATTTTTTTAATCTCTAAATACGTAGCAGGATTAGATAGATTCGGGAATGTAATTGATTTACCATCAGAAAAATTGTAATTAAATGCTGGATCTACTGGCTCTATGTTGAGAATATGTTCAATTCTCTTGCCAGTCTTTAAAAATAGATCTCTATAGACCGCAGGTAAGGTCAATAATGAAGGCCCGGTATCAAATGCATAGTCGCCAAACCATTCAGTTCTACACTTTCCGCCCGAACGATCACTATTCTCATAAACAGTTACTTTATGCCCATTTTTTGCAAGGCGAGCTGCAGCACTCATTCCACCAATACCAGCTCCAACAACTACGACTTTAGACATTAACTATCGATCTACCTCTCCAGCTAAGAGTTTTAGTTAATTTTCCATACCATGAGTAAAAAATGAGGAAAACTAGTAAAGATATTGCTAATGGATGTAATAGTGCAGTGTTTGGTATTCCACCAGTTCTAAGCGAGGAAATAATTCGACTTGCAAAAACTAGGAAAAATGAAAGTAAGGCCAAGTCTGATCCATACAAAGTTCCAATAATTGGAATAATGCCAGTTGAAACTAAGAGTGTGATAGCTACAACTGCACCTAGCATTGAACCAAATGCTTTATACAATGATTTTTGATAGCCCAAAAATAATTGGCGGTTTGAATCATACATTTTGCACTGTGCAACTTGGCTAGCTTCAGCAACACCGCCTTTGAATCCACTTTTAAGCAATGCTCGAGCAAGCATTAAATCATCTAGTACTTCACCCTTAATTGATTCATGCCC
>Ga0208227_1000458_pt1:0-2500 | contig 10763 bp, 4 predicted proteins | sample LakMenEpi13Jun11_FD_150692 | JGI IMG/M metagenome (GOLD analysis project Ga0208227, IMG submission 150692) | Freshwater microbial communities from Lake Mendota, WI - 13JUN2011 deep hole epilimnion (SPAdes) | ecosystem: Environmental > Aquatic > Freshwater > Lake > Epilimnion/Euphotic zone ...
CAAATTAATAAAAATTTAAATAAGACAAAAAGAAATCCTAACAGATTTCTTGTTGTCTTGTTGAGCTCTTTAAAAACGTAAATTAGGAAGAGAAGCGTGGACGGCTATATTTGTAAAAAAAATTTGGCTGTACACACTTCTATAAAAATACAAAAGTAATTTTGTACAAGCTGTTTTTAATTAAACAGATAGTAAAAGCTTGTGTACGCCGTTATTAAACTTGAGAGTTTGATCATGGCTCAGAACGTACGCTGGCGGCACGCCTAACACATGCAAGTCGAACGCAGTAGCAATACTGAGTGGCAGACGGGTGAGTAACATGTGGGAATCTGCCTTGTGGTTCAGGACAACATTGGGAAACCGATGCTAATACTGGATAAGCCCTTACGGGGAAAGTTTTAATGCCATAAGATGAGCCCGCATTTGATTAGTTAGTTGGTGAGGTAATGGCTCACCAAGACAATGATCAATAGCTGATCTGAGAGGATGATCAGCCACACTGGGACTGAGACACGGCCCAGACTCCTACGGGAGGCAGCAGTGGGGAATCTTGCACAATGGAGGAAACTCTGATGCAGCGATGCCGCGTGAGTGAAGAAGGCCTTTGGGTTGTAAAGCTCTTTTGTAGGGGAAGATAATGACTGTACCCTAAGAATAAGGTCCGGCTAACTTCGTGCCAGCAGCCGCGGTAATACGAAGGGACCTAGCGTAGTTCGGAATTACTGGGCGTAAAGCGCGCGTAGGCCGTTGAGTTAGTTAATTGTGAAATCCCAAAGCTTAACTTTGGAACTGCAATTAAAACTGCTCGACTAGAGTTTGATAGAGGAAAGCGGAATACATAGTGTAGAGGTGAAATTCGTAGATATTATGTAGAACACCAGTTGCGAAGGCGGCTTTCTGGATCAACACTGACGCTGAGGCGCGAAAGTATGGGTAGCAAAGAGGATTAGATACCCTCGTAGTCCATACCATAAACGATGATTGCTAGATGTTGGAAATTTATTTTCAGTATCGCAGCTAACGCATTAAGCAATCCGCCTGGGGAGTACGACCGCAAGGTTAAAACTCAAATGAATTGACGGGGACCCGCACAAGCGGTGGAGCATGTGGTTTAATTCGAAGATACGCGCAGAACCTTACCAACCCTTGACATGTCTGTCGCGAGTTTAGGAAACTAGACTTTTCGGTTCGGCCGGACAGAACACAGGTGCTGCATGGCTGTCGTCAGCTCGTGTCGTGAGATGTTGGGTTAAGTCCCGCAACGAGCGCAACCCCTACTTTTAGTTGCCATCAGGTCATGCTGGGCACTCTGAAAGAACTGCCAGTGATAAGCTGGAGGAAGGTGGGGATGACGTCAAGTCCTCATGGCCCTTACGGGTTGGGCTACACACGTGCTACAATGGTAGTGACAATGAGATGCAAAGTGGCGACGCTAAGCTAAACTCAAAAATCTACCTCAGTTCGGATTGCACTCTGCAACTCGAGTGCATGAAGCTGGAATCGCTAGTAATCGTAGATCAGCGTGCTACGGTGAATACGTTCCCGGGTCTTGTACACACCGCCCGTCACACCATGGAAGTTGGTTCTACCTTAAAGCAGATTGCTAACCGCAAGGAGGCGTTTGACCAAGGTATAGTCAGCGACTGGGGTGAAGTCGTAACAAGGTAGCCGTAGGGGAACCTGCGGCTGGATTACCTCCTTTCTAAGGACAGTTCGAAAGTTTACTTTTGAACTATCACTTAACATTGTACATTGTAGCCGTCCTCGTTTCTCTTCCTTATCTCTAATGTTTGTAAAAGAGTTCATTCAACAAAAGGGCCGGTAGCTCAGTTGGTTAGAGCACACCCTTGATAAGGGTGGGGTCGAAAGTTCGAGTCTTTCTCGGCCCACCATTTTTATTAGGGGGATTAGCTCAGCTGGTAGAGCGCCTGATTTGCATTCAGGAGGTCAGCGGTTCGATCCCGCTATCCTCCACCAAATTTTAGAGAAATTCTTTAACATTGTTAATTTGTATCAATATTTTTATATCCTTGTGAAAAATTTATTTTTCACAAATTTTAAAAATTCAATTTACACAGAAAAATTTTTTCTGTGCATAAATCAAGCGTTTAAGGGCGTCTGGTGAATGCCTTGGCACTGAAAGTCGATGAAGGACGTGATATACTGCGATAAGTTTCGGGGAGTTGTATGTAAACTTTGATCCGAAAATTTCCGAATGGGAAAACCCAACTCTTTAAGAGTTATTTCAAACTGAATACATAGGTTTGAAAAGGCAACCTAGGGAACTGAAACATCTAAGTACCTAGAGGAAAAGAAATCAATTGAGATTCCGTCAGTAGTGGCGAGCGAACGCGGAACAGGCCTGTAGTTTTATTTGTACAACTAGAAAAACCTGGAAAGGTTTGCCATAGAGGGTGATAGCCCCGTAAAGGTAAAAGCAAATAAGATTCTTGAGTAAAGCGGGACACGAGAAATCCTGCTTGAAGATAGGGGGACCACC
>Ga0208227_1000458_pt1:7500-10763 | contig 10763 bp, 4 predicted proteins | sample LakMenEpi13Jun11_FD_150692 | JGI IMG/M metagenome (GOLD analysis project Ga0208227, IMG submission 150692) | Freshwater microbial communities from Lake Mendota, WI - 13JUN2011 deep hole epilimnion (SPAdes) | ecosystem: Environmental > Aquatic > Freshwater > Lake > Epilimnion/Euphotic...
TTTTTACATATTTTTTACAATAATATTTAATTATTGGTATTAATAAAATTAAAAATTTATCAATATGCATTTAAAAAAATTACCAAAATACATATATAATTTTTTTTTATTTTTACTAAGGAACCCATATATTCTTTACGTTTTTATTTTACTAAGATTTTTTTTTTTAAAAAGAATTTATGGTATTAAGCAATTAGAGTCCTCGAAAAATATTCAAGGTAGTAATGCTCACAATCTTGAAGCATATAACCATATAGAAATAGATATATTAATGAAGCGCTTTGATAGAATGTTATTTTCGGTGCTGGCAATTGAAAGAGTTGGTGCTGATTCTAATATTTTGATTATTGGTAACAGAACAGAGTCCGATATATTTAAGTTAAACTCTTATGGTTTTAAAAGAATTACAGCTGTTGATCTAATTACTTATTCTCCGAAAGTTACTTTAATGGATGCCCATAGTATGAGTTTTCAAGATAATTCTTTTGATATTGTTTTATTACCCTATGTTCTTCCCTACACTAATTATCCAAGGCTACTTTCTTCTGAGGTAATTAGAGTTACAAAAAATAACGGGATAGTTTCAATAGCTATTGATTATAATAAAACAAAAGATATAAAATCAGTTGAAGATATTAAAAATTTATTTTCTGGTTGCATTCATAATATTAATTTTATTTATAATCACGAATTATCCAACTTTGATAATGATACTCTGTTTCAAAAAATTGGTTCAAAAGCCTCTGCAATTAATTTAACTTTTTCGCTAAAAAAATAATTTATTCAATGGCTCTTTGACAATTATTAAAATTAATAAATAAAAATTTGTGATTAAAAATTTACAACTAGTTTTTTCAATTATTGAAAAAAGATATAAATACTATTTTTTTTATCTAGTATTTATAATGTTTTTTTCCGGATTATTAGAATTATTCGGGATTTCATTGATAATACCTATTTTATCAAGATTTATAGAAAAAAGATTTTACGAAAGTGATTCATTTTTAGATCAAATTTTAATTTTTTTTGATTTTTTTTACACCAGTTCTTTAGATGAAATATTATTTATATTAATTATTTTTTTTATTTTTAAAAATATTTTTTCAATAATTTCAATATATGCAAACTATCGATTTAGTTTTAGTATATTATCAAAGGTCCGATTAACATTATTAAATTTTTATTTAAAAAGAAAATATCATTATTTTTTAAACAAAGATTTTTCCTCTATAATATCCAACGTTTATAACAAGGCACAACAAGTACCAAATAATTTAATTAGTCCATTACTAACAATTATTTCAGAATTTTTTATACTTTTTTTTTTAATTTTTTTCTTATTTTTGTTGGAGCCTTTGGGTACAATTATAATCATTTCATTTTTTTCTTTTACAATTTTTTTCTACTTAAGTTTTGTTAACAAAAAATTTAAAAAACTAGGTAATGATTTAAATGAAAATGATAAATACTTATTTAAGTATTTGGAGCAGAGTTTTTCAAACATAAAAGAAACTTTGTTATACAAGAACGAAAAATACTTTATAAATAAATTTGATAATCATCAAAATATATTAATCAGAGTAGCGAGAAATTTTCTAAGCTTGCAGCAAGTTCCAAGAGTCTTCTTAGAAATAATAGTGCTTATATCTATAACTTTTTTAATTTTATTTATGAACAATAAAAATCTTGATAACAGTTTGATTATTATTAAGCTCGGTATATTTTCCGCAGTAGCTTTTAAAATTTTGCCATCAATTAACAGAATAGTCTTTTCATATCATTCGTTGAAATTTGGGAAATCTTTAGTTGATTCTTTTTTAAACGAATTTAAACTTAATGATTTAAATAATGAAATTCAAAGTGACCTATACACAAAAAAATTAGAATTTAATAAATCAATAATATTTAGCAAAGTAGGATTTAGTTATTATAAAAGTCAAAAAACAAAATTTATTAAAGATGCTAGTTTTAAAATTAATTATAAGGATATAGTTTTAATTTTAGGCAAAACAGGCAGTGGAAAGAGCACATTTATCGACCTGATAATGGGTTTGTTAGAACCAAGCGAGGGTAAAATTACAATTGATGGAATAAATATCAATGAAGTTAAAAGACAATGGCAGTCAAAAATAAGTTATGTTGGACAACAAACATATATTACTGACGCATCTATAAAAGAAAATATTATTTTTGATGATTTTAAAAATCATAATCATAACTTTTATTTAAATTCGCTCAAAGATTCTGAAATTTATGAATATATAAAAAATCTGCCCAATAAAGATAGCACAATCTGTGGTGAAAAAGGTCTAAGATTTTCTGGTGGCCAGAAACAACGAATAGCTTTAGCTAGAGCGCTTTATAGAAATCCATCGGTGCTCATTATGGATGAAGCTACGAATGGTTTAGATAATGAAACGGAAAAAAAAATATTTAATAATTTAATAAAAAGAGAAATAACTATTATTATAGTTAGTCATAATTTAAAACTAAGTGAATTTTGTAATAAAATTATTGAGATTAAAGAAGGAAAAATAGATTTTATCACAGTATGAATTTAGCTCCAATCGCATTATTTGTTTACAATAGATTAGAATGTACCCAAAAAACAGTCGCCGCCTTAAAAAAAAATTTATTATCTAAAAAATCAAATTTATTTATTTTTTCTGATTATGCAAAAAATGAAGATGATTTAAAAAAAGTTTTGTTAGTAAGAGATTTTATCTCTAAAATTAAAGGTTTCAAAAATATTAAAATAATCTATAGAAATCAAAATTATGGTTTATGTAAAAATATTTTATCTGGAATAGATTATATCTTTAAACTTTATAGTAAAATTGTAGTTCTCGAAGATGACATTGTAACTTCAAGATATTTTCTTCACTATATGAACAAAAATTTAGATATTTACGAATTAAGTAAAAAAGTTGTCAGTATTCATGGATATAATTATCCAATAAATAAAAGGGGGTTAAATAATTTCTTTTTTATCCTAGGTGCAGATTGTTGGGGCTGGTCCACATGGAAAAACAAATGGAAGAAATATTATATTAATAATTCAAATTATTTAGAAAAAAAAATATTGAAACAAGATAGAGTGAAAGAGTTTAATTTTGATAATAATTATAATTTTTATAAAATGCTCACAGATAATAAAAAAATTAAAAAATCATGGGCTATTAATTGGTATGCTTCCGCTTTTACTAGGAACTTACTAACACTTTATCCCGCTAAGACTCTTGTGAAAAATATAGGATTAATAG
>Ga0208227_1000461_pt1 | contig 10729 bp, 10 predicted proteins | sample LakMenEpi13Jun11_FD_150692 | JGI IMG/M metagenome (GOLD analysis project Ga0208227, IMG submission 150692) | Freshwater microbial communities from Lake Mendota, WI - 13JUN2011 deep hole epilimnion (SPAdes) | ecosystem: Environmental > Aquatic > Freshwater > Lake > Epilimnion/Euphotic zone ...
GCGGCGAAGAAGCACGGGGGCAGAGACAACATCACCGTCATCGTGATTGATGCGCTTTCGCCAACTGCGGCAGTAAGCGAAGGAACAAACAACGATGTGCCGATGTCGACTACTGGGCCAGCTCGTTCGCGCAGCGCAATATTGGTTGGCGCTGTTGTGCTTGTGGTGTTGGCACTCTTCACGATATTTATTGTTGGTGCACGCAACGCGCGCAGCGGTTACTTCCTAGATTTCAACGGAACGTCAAGCTCGGCAGAAGTGACGGTCTATCAGGGTTCTGCAAATGGGTTCTTGTGGTTTGGCCCAACCGTTGCATTTGTTTCTGACGTTTCTCGAGGCGATGTTCTGTCGGCTCTCGAGCGCGAGATTGATCGGAAGCTGCAGTTTGATTCGCTCAAGGATGCAAAGAGTTACATCGTGCAACTAGCGAAGGTTGCGGGCAGCAATGGCTGACGAAAACATGCCTCTTGTCAATGAGCGCTACCGCGTGGAGCGCAGCGTTGGCCGCGGAGGCATGGCCGAAGTGTTTTTGGCGCGCGACATTTTGCTTGATCGCCCTGTTGCACTCAAGGTGCTGTTTCCTGAGTTTGCAAACGATGCCACGTTTGTCGAGCGGTTTCGACGCGAGGCGCAATCGGCCGCCAACCTTTCGCACCCAAACATCGTTGCGGTGTATGACTGGGGCAAAGTAAACAACACCTATTTCATTGCAATGGAGTTTGTACAGGGCCGAACGCTTGCCAGCCTGTTGAGCGACAAGGGCAAACTGACGGTCAATCAGGCGTGCGATGTTGCCGTTGAGGTAGCCGCAGCACTTGCGGTAGCTCATGACAACGGTGTGGTGCACCGCGACATTAAGCCGGGCAACATTTTGATTGGCCTCAACGGGCAAGTGAAAGTTGCCGACTTTGGCATTGCCCGCGCCCTGGGTTCGGCCATTGAAGACGGCCTGACCGAGACGGGCTCTGTCATGGGCACCGCAACATATCTTTCGCCCGAGCAAGCAAAGGGCAGCCAGCCCGACCCGCGAAGCGACCTGTATTCGCTTGGCGTCGTGATGTATGAAATGGTTGCGGGGCGCGCTCCATTTGTTGGTGATTCGGCTGTGGCAATTGCCTATCAACAAGTGCACGCAACGCCAGAGCCGTTGCGCGGCAACATCGACAACGTGCCACTTGGTTACGAGGCTGTGGTTGCAAAATGCATGGCAAAGATGCCCGACCGGCGATACGACAATGCGCACTTATTGCGCGACGATATTCGCCGCGTGCTCGACGGCGAAGATGTGCTCGCTCTTGTGCAGGTGCGGCCAAAAGCTGCAGAGCCTGACGTTGCCAAAACCATGGCCATTCCTGTGATTGTCAACGAGCCATCATCACTGCCGCCATACGACGATGACTACGGCAGTTACGACGACGTGGCGCCAGGGCGCACCGCTTTGTACATATTCGGGGCCGTTTTTTCCACCATCGTGTTGTTGTTCGTGGGCATTTTGTTATTCCGCATGATTGGCGGCAATTCCTCCAACTCGCTCACCGTTCCCGACATCACCAACCGCACATTGGCCGAGGCCAGCCAAGTGCTGCTCGACATGGGGCTCACTCCTATTCCCGACGCCGTTGCAAAAGATGGTGTCGGCGACGACGTGGTGTATGCCCAGAGCCCGCCACCAAATGTTGGGGCACGCGAAGGCGACGTTGTCACAATTACTTACAACCCCGCGCGCGCACTTGTTGTTGTACCTGCAATTCAGGGCCTGCTGATCACCGACGCGACGGCACAACTTGCCCCGCTTGGCTTGCAACTCACCATCAGCGGAAAGCTCAACGACCCAACCATTCCTATTAACCAGATCATCTCGCAAGACCCACCGGCAAACACCGAGGCCCGCTCTGGGTCGGCCGTCAGTGTTGTTGTCTCTGGTGGCGCTGGCGACTTGGTGGTGCCCAACATTGAAGGGCAAGTGTCATCCGCTGCTCAGCAACTACTCACTACCGCCCCATACAACTTTGTTGTCACTGTGGTTGAAGAGCCAAGCACCACTGTTGAAAAAGGCCGCGCCATTCGTACCGACCCAGTGATTGGTTCGCCGATCGGTAACGCGGCAACCATCACCCTTGTGATCTCTAGTGGTTCGACAAAAGTTGTAGTTCCCGACGTGGAAACAATGACCGAAGCCGAGGCACAAGCCGCACTCAACTCGGTGGGGTTGGTGTGGGAAATGCGTTATGTCAACGTGTTGTCGGGAGATGCAAACGAGGGCCGAGTGATTTCACAAACACAGCAACCCGGTTCGTCCGTTGCGCCAGGGTCGAAAGTGACGCTGGTAGTGGGGCGAGTAACTACGCCTTAGTGGTGCAGCGTGCAACAAAGTTGCGCAACAAATCGTGACCACATGTAGTGAGAATGCTCTCTGGGTGAAACTGCACGCCCTCCACGTCTAACGACTTGTGGCGAACACCCATGATCATTCCGTCGTCTGTGGTGGCGGTGATGCTTAACACTTCTGGAAGCGTTTCGCGCTCGATAATCAACGAGTGATAGCGCGTTGCGGCAAGCGGGTTGGGTAGGCCAACAAACACGCCTTCGTTGTTATGCGAAATAGGTGATGTCTTGCCGTGCACCAAATGCGGGGCACCAACAACGTTGCCGCCATACACCTGGCCGATGGCTTGATGACCAAGACACACCCCAAGCACTGGAACAACGCCGGCAAATGCGGTGATTGCCGCACACAACATGCCTGCGTCCTCTGGCCTGCCCGGGCCGGGCGAGAGCAACACGCCGTCTGGCGACAATGCGCGAGCTTCGTCAATAGTGATGGCGTCGTTGCGCACAACGATTGGCTCGACACCCAGTTCGCCAAGGTATTGCACCAAGTTGTACGTGAAGCTGTCGTAATTGTCGATAACCAGCACGCGAGTCACCCCGTCATCTTGGCAGCACAAGTGCCGAGCCGAAACCTGTTTTTGGCTTTACACTGAAGTACTCATGGCGCCCTCAAAACGACGCACCGGTGGTCGAACCACTCCAAAAGGCACAAAGCCTGGACAACAGTCGCACAAGCAGCACGGCAACCCAACGGCCGAGGCCTCCTCGCGTTACACGCCGCCTATTGCCCACAATGTGCGTGTTAGCCCACAGTGGGTTCCCATCTTGATGTTCGCGCTGCTGGGTGTAGGCGCCGTTGTGATTTTGTTTTATTACCTTGGCTTTGTGCCGGGTGGCCGCAGCAATTGGTATCTCTTTGGCGGCCTCAGCATGGTTTTAGGCGGCCTTTTCACCGCCACCAAATATCACTAACGCATCACTCGATCGGCGCAACAAGATCCATGTCTTCGAGGCAATGCCTCGGTGGGGGCGGGTCCTGATCTGGTGCCATCACCATGCGTAACTCCACACCGCATACGCCACATCGGTAGCGAACATTGATGCGTCGCATTTCTCCTGCGGGCGGTGGCGGTGGAAGTGTCGACGTCATCGACTTCAACATTCCGATACCGGTACGCCAGATAAGCAGTAACAGCACAACCCCGACAAGGAACCAGATAATGGTTCCGAACATGTTGGTTGTTGTTGTCTAGAGGCGTTCGATGATGGTGGCATTGGCCATGCCGCCACCTTCACACATGGTTTGCAAACCGTAACGACCACCGGTGCGCTCTAGTTCGTTGAGCAGTGTGGTCATCAAACGTGCGCCAGAAGCGCCGAGTGGGTGACCAAGTGCAATGGCGCCGCCATTGACGTTGACCTTGCTCATGTCTGGGTGCAGTTCTTTTTCCCATGCCAACACCACCGAAGCAAATGCTTCGTTGATTTCGACCAAGTCGATGTCATCCATGGTGAGGCCGGCGCGCTCGAGAACGCGCTTTGTTGCCGGAATTGGTGCGGTCAACATGAAGCGTGGGTCTTCTGCTGCCATTGCGAAATTGACGAAACGGGCGCGTGGCTTCAAGCCAAGCTTCTTTGCACGCTCTTCGCTCATGATCAAAATGGCCGACGAGCCGTCGGTGATCTGTGAAGAGTTGCCAGCAGTTACGCGGCCGCCTTCTTCCACCGCGCGGAACGGCGGCTTCAGTTGGCTCAGTTTTTCAACTGTGGTGTCGCGAATACCTTCGTCGGTGGTCATCATTGCGCCATCGGCATCGACAACGGGGATGATCTCGTTTTGAAAACGTCCTTCGCGAGTTGCGCGAGCGGCGTATTCCTGTGAGCGTGCACCGAATGCATCAAGTTCTTCGCGGCTGATGTTCCATTTCTCGGCAATCATTTCTGCCGAAACACCCTGACCAACCAAACCGCCAACCGACTCGTAACGAGCCTGCACGCGAGGGCCGAATGGGAAACCAAAATTGCGATCGGCAACCGACGCGCCCATTGGAACGCGGCTCATTACTTCGACGCCTGCTGCAACAACCACGTCGTACGCGCCGGCAATAACACCCTGCGCTGCGAAGTGCGCGGCCTGTTGGCTAGAACCACACTGACGATCCACTGTGGTGCCCGGCACCGTGTCGGGCCAGCCCGCGGCAAGCACCGCGTTGCGAGCAACGTTGAGGCTCTGCTCGCCAACCTGCATAACGCAACCCATGACGACGTCGTCGATGGTGGCTGGATCGATGCCGTTGCGTTGCACCAATGTCTGCATGATTTCTGCTGCAAGATCAACTGGGTGCCAGTTCTTCAACTTGCCATTTCGCTTGCCAAGTGGGCTGCGAATTGCATCAACGATTACTGCGGTGGTCATGGTGGACTCCCTTGCTTTTATTGTTGTGGTGGAGACGATGGGACTCGAACCCACGACCCCCTGCTTGCAAAGCAGGTGCTCTAGCCAACTGAGCTACGTCCCCTAAATGGCGAAACATCAGGGTAGCGGTTCGATCACAGCGTTTACCAAAGTGGAGTTCGTAATTCGGTGGGTGTGCCCAAAACGACGGGGGTAGCCTCGCAAGTATGATCGGCGAGCTCATTTATGCCTTCCGCGTGATGCGGCTGCCCCTGCTGGATGCGGGCGGCGCCCCCATCGGCAAGATTGACGACATTGTTGTGGTTTCGGGCCGCGCCACCGAGGCCCCCCGTGTCCTTGGCTTTGTGGCCAGCAGCCAGCGCCGCCGTATTTTCGTGAGCGCCTCGCGCATTGGGTCGCTCGACAACTCGGGCGCCCGGCTCAAAAGCTGGGACGTCGACTTGAACCCGTTCCACCCTCGCGCCGGCGAGCGGCTGATTGGCAAGGACATTCTCGACCAGCGGGTAGGCGAAGAAACCGTGAGCGACGTTGCACTTGGTTTTGTTTCCGGCCGCACGCCTGGTTGGCATATTGCAAAAGTGCGCCTTGCAAAGCGCAGCCTGCGCAACCCCCGACCTAGCTATCGCTTGGTTGATTGGGAACACATTGCTGCATTGTTCGCACCAACCACCGCAATGGCGGCTGAAGCAGCTCGCATGCGCGACATGCACCCAAGCGACGTTGCAATTCTCATTCGTTCACTTCCGCTCGAGCAACGTCGGCTCGTTGCCGAAGCAATGGACGATGAACGCCTTGCCGACGTGCTGGAAGAGTTGCCGGAAGACGAGCAGTTGCGACTGATTGAAGGTCTCGACATGGAACGTCTCACCAACGTGTTCGAAGAAATGGAATTTGACGACCTTGCCGATTTGTTGGTGCAAATGCCTGGCGAACAACGCAGCCGTGTGTTGGAGGCAATGGATGACGACGACGCCGAAACCATGCGCCAGTTGTTATCGCACGCCGAAGGAACCGCGGGCGCGCTGATGTCGCCAGACGTGATCGTGATGTCGCCAGACGCAACCGTTGCAGACGCACTTGCCCGAATTCGTGAACCCGACATTTTGGTTTCAATTGCTGCACAAGTGTTCGTTGCGCACGCACCGCACTACCCACCAACCGGAACCTATTTGGGTGTTGTGCATTTCCAGCGACTACTCCGCGAATCGCCAAACCTCACGCTTGGACAGTGTGTCGACATGGAGCCAACCATTAGCCCAACCATGGTGGAGCGCGATGTTGCCGTGCGCCTTGCTTCATACAACCTGTTGGCCGTTGCGGTATGCGACGACAACAATCATCTCTTAGGTGCAATCACCGTGGACGACGTGCTCGACCGCACGTTGCCCGCCAACTGGCGACGTAACCCAACGCCTGAGGTCATGTCATGAAAAAGCGCGGAGACCTCGCACGTCCACGTCATCGCCGCCCAACACTTGGCGTGCATTACGACCCAGATGCTTTCGGCCAATTCTCCGAAGCACTTGCTCGCTACTTGGGCACCGCTCGCTTCCTCATTGTGCAAACGGTGTTGGTCATTATTTGGATCACTCTCAACGTGGCATTTATTGCCTTCCGGTGGGACCCATACCCATTCATTTTGCTCAACCTGATGTTCTCGGTACAGGCTGCTTATTCGGCGCCGCTTATTTTGCTCGCGCAGAACCGCCAAGAAGAACGCGACCGCCGACAGGCCGAAACCGACCGCGCCGTCGCAGCAAGCACGCAAGCAAACGCCGAGTTTCTTGCACGCGAGCTGGCAAGCGTGCGACTGGCGTTGTCCAACGTAGTAACAACTGACGAGTTGCGCGAACAGCTTGAAGAAGTGGTGAAGCTACTTGCCAATAAAGGCAACGTGGTCGACCGCAATTCGTAACGCTGTAGCAAATTTGTCGGGCGCGTTCATCACGGCCATGTGATCGGCGTCCAACGACACCACATGTGCTGCCGTTGCGCCCGCTAGTGCGTGTTGCTTGTGTGGCGGAACCAACGTGTCCTTCGTGGTTACCACCACCGCAACGGGAACGTCGATGCCTCGTGCCCACTCGCGCGCGTCGTAACGCGACAGTGCTCGACCGGCCTGATTAATCGCCCACGCATCATTGCGACGAGTTTCTCCAACAATCCACGGACGCAGCGAAGCAAGTTCGCTCTTACGTCCCATTGCCCGGCGTACCACTCGAGAAATAACGGCGGGTGTGCTCACCATTCTGAAAACTGGTGCCAAGAGCCTTCCAACACGCCAGCGATTTCGTTCGGCCCGTGTTGCACACCACTCCAGCGCTGTTGCACACAACACAACACTTGCCACCACCTGCGGATGTCGGCGCCACAACAACATGCCAACCGGCCCGCCCATGGAGTAACCCACCACCACAACGTTGGCAATGCCTAATTGCGCCAACACCATGGCCGCATCATCGGCGCAGTCCTCCAGCGTGAACGGCGTTTGCGAACGCAAACCACGGCCGTGACCACGATGATCAATAGCGACAAACGAGTACTTCTCGGCAAGTTGTCGATAGGCAGAGAAAAAGTTGGTGTCTGCACAACCTGTCCAGCCATGCAGCAACAGCAACGTTGGTGCAGATGGATTGCTGTGCTGAAATCGTCGCACAAAAAACTCGCCTCGATTTTCAACAGTAACTATTTGCGAATCAGGCAACCACGGAAGTGATGGTTCGTTCTGCGGAGATTTTTTGCGAATTACTGACACGATGAACACCTTCCAATGAGATCCAGGCGATGCCTGTCCAGTGTGAAACCCTCTCGCTTCGCCAACTTGCCAAGCGCGTTATCCAGTTCGTGTTCCAACGCATCGGGCACCACCACGTCGCGCACCGCGCCACACGAAGAACACAGCAAGTGGTGATGGTGGCCGGTCAGGTGTTCGGCCAATTCGTACCGCGCCTGATCCCCTGTCGTCACCACCTTTGAAACAACCCCAGACTCCTCAAGCACGACCAAGTTTCGATACAGCGAGCTCTGCGGCAAGTCGTTTCTGCGCTCCAACAGATCTGCAATCGACATTGGTTGGCCTACACCTGCCAACAAATCGATGATGGTGCGCCTTTTGGTGGTGTAACGCTGCCCCGCCACACGTAGACGCTCGGCCACTTCTCCATGAATGTCCGAGTGCGCGTGCGAAACCACAGTCAAAATCTAACTGCGTTGAGTGAAGTTATGCGCCAACGAATTGGTGGATGTGCAGCCCGGCATCGGCCACGTTGCGCAGTAATTGTGTGTTTGGCATTTCGTTTCCTCCAAGCACGTGTGCGCCAACTGCCGAAATGTTGTTGTAAAGCAATGTGTTCGTTGTTGTAGCAGCAACGATGGCAGCAATTTGTGCAAGGCGTTCGGCAACACCCACAATCTCCATCGCACGAGAAACACCACGCATGCCACGCACCTCAATGCGCACAGCACCCATGCCACCTTCTGCGTTGGGTGGGGCAAGCATTGGCAGGCGCGCAGTAAACCTGTCTCGGCGGGTTGCCGATATGCGCGCCGAGATTCGTTGCAGTTGGGGCATTGCGCGATGCAACAGCAACGGGTCTGCCACTTCTGCCCGATAGCAGTCGTATGCGCCTACTGGTTCTGGAAACCAACACAATTCGCGCCCACTGCCCGACGGACGACGCAGCCAACTGCCGTCGTGCCAACCAATAGATGAACCCGCCAATGCAGAGTGATGCTGCCTCGCGCAGTCCGGGCCTCCAGTGCCATGCACTGCAACATGTGCCTCGTCGATCGAGTCAAACTGTGTTGCCAGGTGAGCAAGCAATAAACCAGTGAGCCCGGGCGATGCCGCTGCACCCACAACCAGTAGGCGATTGTTTTGTGTGGCTAGATCGTTTAGGTCGAGTAGTGCCGTTGTGTCGTCAACGTCATCGCTCATTGAAACAACATGTGCGCCTGCCTGCACAAACGAAAGTGCAAGTTCGTTGTGTGGAGCACCGCACGCCAACACCACTACATGTGCCTGCACGAGATTTCGTTTACGAACCACGCTGATGTTGATGGCTGCCGAACGATGCTTTGCGGCCAAAAGCTCTGCCCTGAATTCCTCGCGGTCGTGCAGCAAAAAATCGCTATAACCAAGACGGATCAATTGTTCAAGAACCCGAGCCCCCGTTACGCCCGCCCCCACAATTGCAATCACTACGACACCACCTATTTATCGGAGGGTAATTGCAAGGGCTTCCACCCACCCTGGCGCGTGGTGTGCACCGAACGGCCCTTCAGGCGCAAAATTGCCCCTGCGGCACCCGCGATGCCAAGCACCATCAGTACGCGTCGGATGAAATTCATGACCCCTCGATTACTTGGCCGCTAGGTACCAACCCATCTTCATTGTATCCAGTTGGTTTTGGTTCTCCTTGTGGACGTTGGAAACCGGCTGCAACGAGGTACGAAATGATCAGTGTGAGGAACAACATGAAAAAATGTCTTATAGGAATCCACGTATAACTGAATGGCATGTAACTGGCAAGCAACACAAACGGGGTTGTTGCGAAAAGAGCTGCAATTGCTCGATTTTTTCCAAATATGAGCAAGTTGCCGAAACCTACCAACCAGCACAGTTGGACTGCCAAAACAACTACGAATAGTCCGAAGTTCTTATCGGCTTGATCCCACTGCAGTGCTTGGCCAATTTTGTTAACAACGAGTGTTCTCATCTCTAGGTTTCCAAAAAAGTGGAGAAGTTCCCGTGGCGGAAAATCGGTTTGATTGGGGTCGGCAATGTTTGTAAATAGCGTGCGTTCTAGGCCGTACCACAAATTGTGGAAAAAACTGAGGAAGAAGGTTAGAGAGAAAGCTAAAACCATCCTCGTAACTCTTGTTAAACAAACTAATAAGGGTTTCAGTTCTGAAACAGTCACGAAAATCGAAACCAGGAAAAGCCAAAAAATCATTACAGAGTAATTGGGCCTTAGGTTGGCAGAAAGACCCAAAACGGCAAGGCCCAAAAACTGTTTCCATGGTGTTCGATCACGATGGAACACCATTAAACAACCGAGAACTATCAACAACCATGCAGGGATTTCTGCGGCTGTATACATTGAAAGGTCAATTATTGTTGAGTTGGATAGATATACAGACAACGCAGCCAACATCACGAGACCAATTGGTCGGTGCTTGGCTGAAATGCTTCGACCGAGCAACAGGACAAGCGCAATTAATGTGAGTGGCAACCCTATGCCGCCAATTAGCGCTATCAACACATCGTTCTCTCCAAATAGTATGTGTGAAATGAATACCAGATATCGCATTCCGGGCATGAAGTAAAATGTGTTTTCGCCGCCTTGCAACGACTCCGCTTTGAATATCTGTCTTGCATAGCCTTGGTAAACGAACCAATCTGAGTCCCTGGTTCGAAAAATCTGGAAGCCCCACCAATTGGCGTCACCCAATCCGTGTTGTTCTCGAAGAATTTGCAACAACTTTCCAAAAAACAAAGCGTTACAAGAAATGAATAGGCCTAGAAACAGGCCATTAACGTTCCTGTAGAAATAAAATCCTGCATACAATACGACCCCAACTACCTGAAGAAGATGTAGTTCTGTCTGGGTCAGCCTTGCAACTAAGGAGATTGCTAGAAGCCAGCCGATTGAAACCGATCCAAAAATCAAACCGCGTCTCAGTCTCTGACTGTTGCTTATTGTTGCGACTAATAGCAATAAAAGCCCGATTGCCAATTGGGTGATATCCAATAAGTCGAAGAAAATGCGCGAGAGTAGTGAAGGTGGGACGGTTCGTTCGGCTGTTGATAGTTCAATGGATTGAGATAAAGATGCGTCTACGAAATCGGTACTGGACACCAGTCGGTTTAAGGGGCGTTCTTTGATTACCGGCTCTTTGAACATCGCTCCGTTTCTGGTTACGTACACATCGGAAATGGTTTCTTCGTCGCCGTTTTGGAGAATAGCAACAACCTCGAAT
>Ga0208227_1000468_pt1 | contig 10624 bp, 10 predicted proteins | sample LakMenEpi13Jun11_FD_150692 | JGI IMG/M metagenome (GOLD analysis project Ga0208227, IMG submission 150692) | Freshwater microbial communities from Lake Mendota, WI - 13JUN2011 deep hole epilimnion (SPAdes) | ecosystem: Environmental > Aquatic > Freshwater > Lake > Epilimnion/Euphotic zone ...
GACCTTCTTTTCTAGAGTCTTCTCGATTTTGTCTATGAAGCCCAAGCGTTTCCCTTGTTTGGTGGCGAAATACAAGTTTATCTGCAGGGGGCTAAAAACTGGCTGTGTGAGTGATTGCAATAAAACTCTCAGCCCCAAAAGGCAACAAGTAGCTAGTTAGGGCTGCAACCTAGAAGTGCTCCAGGCACCAAAGGTGCCATCTGGCCCCACGGATCGAACAAACTCAATCCGGTCATGCATTCGATTAGATCTACCCTTCCAGAATTCAATTCGGGAAGGAACAATTCGGTAGCCACCCCAAAAATCAGGACGAGGAACTTCCTTTCCTTCGAAGCGATTCAGAGCTTGATCGTATTGAGCATCTAAAGCTGCTCTTGATTCAATAGGACTTGATTGCTTGCTTGACCAAGCTGCAACTTGAGAATCGTGCGGTCTTGATGCGTGGTACTCATCGGATTCGTAAGGCTCGACTTTTTGTGCAACACCTTGAATTAAAACCTGCCGATACATCGAGTACCAACCAAAGACCGCGCTGACCTTGTTGTTAACAGCAAGGGCTTCGCCCTTGCGAGATAAATAGTTGCTGGCGAAAAAGAAACCTTTTTCATCCACTCCTTTTAGCAAAACCGTTCGAGATCGCGGCTGATTCTGCGAATCAACTGTTCCAAGAACAAAAGCGTTTGGTTCGTAGATGTTTGCCTTTTCGGCATCGATTAGCCAGGCCTGGAATTGTGCGATTGGGTCATCAAGAAGGTGACCTTCTTCTAAGGACTCTTGACCGTAGTCTTCGTGGCGATTTAGCGAATCCATTTGGACACCAATTCTTTTGAAGTTGTTAGGAAGAGAAAACGAACTAACCTACGGTTGCGCCAATGCGTTTACCTCTAGTGTGCTCTGGCTTGCAAGCTAAGTTTTCAGGAATAGCTACGCAAGTATCGCAAAGCAGAACTAGATCTCGACAGGCTAGGGAAGAGCAATCGTGGAAGTTGCTTGTGGCTCCGCCACATGCTTCGCACTCACCGATTGTTTTTACCTCAGGCGAGAAATCCATCTTCATGCGGTCATCAAAAACGTAGAGCGAGCCTTCCCAAAGACCCTTATCGCCATACTTCTCGCCGTAGCGAACGATGCCGCCCTTGATTTGGTAAACCTCTTGGAAGCCCCGGTTTTTCATGGCGACTGACAAAACTTCGCACCGGATTCCACCGGTGCAGTAAGTGACAATTGGCTTGTCTTTTAGGTGGTCATACTTGCCGGATTCGATTTCCTTGACAAAATCATGGGTTGTTTCAACATCAGGAACAACAGCATTTTTGAACTTTCCGATCTTCGCCTCAAAAGCGTTCCTGCCATCGAAGAACACAACTTCATCGCCGCGCTCAGCTACCAGCTGGTTTACTTCCTCAGGCTTTAGGTGCTTGCCGCCACCGATGATTCCTCTTGGACCAACCTGGAGTTCTTCTTTAGCTCCGAAGGCAACTAGTTCGGATCTTGAGCGAACTCTAAGTCTTGGAAAATCATTGCCGGTGCCATCAGACCACTTGAAATCAATCTTGTTAAATCCTGGGTATTCCTTGGTGGCGCGGGCATATTTCTTTAGTGCTTCCATATCGCCACCAAGGGTTCCATTGATGCCGTGCTTAGAAATAAGAATTCGACCTTTTAGTCCCAAAGATTCACACAGGGTGCGCTGCCAAAGCTTCATGGCTTCGGGGTCAGGAACCGGAGCAAAGCCGTAATAAAGAATGATTTTCTGCAGGTCCACAGCCAAATTCTAGCCTTTAGGGTTCTCTAGAATAAAGGGATGAAACTTTCCCCTGGCATTGACGCCTCCTCGCTAGATAAGCAAACAAGAGCCCAAGACGACCTCTTTAGACACGTCAACGGCACCTGGCTCGACAAAACCGAGATCCCTGAAGACAAAGCCATCTACGGCTCCTTTCACATGCTTGCCGATGCTTCTGAAGAGGCCGTCAAGCTAATCCTGGAAGAAGCAGCAGCTAACCCAAAACCAGGAGTTAGCCAGCAAATCGGAGATCTCTACGCCTGCTTCTTAGACGAGGCAAAAGCTAATCAGTTAGGTGCAGCACCGATCAAAGCGGATTTGGACAAGGTCCAAGCCATTTCAACCATTGCAGAAGCAACCAAGCTGCTGGGCGAGTTCGAAAGAACCGGAACCAGCGGCATTTTCGGAATGTATGTCGATAACGACCCGAACGACCCAACCAGATACCAAGTCAACCTTTACCAAGGAGGACTTGGTCTTCCTGATGAGGCCTATTACCGCGAAGACAAGCACAAAGAAATCCTTGAAGCTTACGAAGTCCATGTTGGCAAGATGTTCGCGCTCGCAGGCTGGGACAAAGACAAGGCAGCTTCCGCTGCCAAGAGCGTTATTGAGCTTGAGACAACACTTGCCTCAAAGCACTGGGACAATGTTGCCACCCGTGACGCTGACAAAACTAACAACCCAACCAAGTTCGAGGGTTTACAGAAACTCACCCCCACCTTTGACTGGAACCTCTGGTTCGAAGGATCCGGCATAGACAAGAAGGTTCTAACTGAATCCATCGTCATGATGCCGTCCTTCTTTGAAGGACTATCTTCTGTTTACTCAGAGGGCAACATTGAGAACTTGAAGACCTGGCTGAGCTGGAACGTAATCTCTTCCAAGGCCGCTTACCTGTCTCAAGAGTTTGTGGATGAAAGATTTAGCTTTTATGGAACCAAGTTGACAGGCGCACCTGTCAACCGCGCTCGCTGGAAGCGAGCGGTTTCCCTTGTTGAAGGGTCTTTGGGTGAAGCGGTAGGAAAGATCTACGTAGAAAAGTATTACCCGCCTGAAGCAAAAGCCAAGATGGATCAATTAGTTGATTACTTGATTCAGGCTTATCGCGAAAGTATTCAAGAACTTTCCTGGATGAGCGATGAGACCAAGAAGAAGGCACTGGTAAAGCTAGATAAGTTCACACCAAAGATTGGTTACCCAACCAAGTGGAAGGACTACTCAAGTATTGTCATCGACCGCAATGACTTGGTTGGCAACGTAAAGAGAGTAACTTCCTGGAACCTAGATCGCGAGATGAAAAAGATTGGCTCTCCAATTGATCGCGAAGAGTGGTTCATGACTCCACAAACTGTGAACGCCTATTACAACCCAGGCTTCAACGAGATTGTTTTCCCAGCTGCAATTCTGCAGCCACCTTTCTTCTCACTTGAATCAGACGACGCGGTTAACTTCGGAGCAATCGGCGCAGTTATTGGTCACGAGATCGGTCACGGCTTTGATGACCAGGGATCCAAATACGACGGCGACGGAGCATTGATTAGTTGGTGGTCTGATGCCGACAGAAAGTCATTCGAAGAGCGAACCGCAAGTTTGATTTCACAGTTCAATGAACTTTCACCTGAGCAACTTCCAGATGAGAACAAGGTCAACGGTGAACTAACTATCGGAGAAAACATCGGTGATCTAGGTGGTCTTGGAATTGCTTACCGCGCTTACCTTCTTTCTCTGAAAGACAACGGCGGGCAAGAGCCTGCACCGATCGACGGCCTAACTGCAAAACAAAGGCTGTTTCTTTCTTGGGCACAAGCCTGGCGAACTAAGGGACGCGATGAGATGGTGCTGCAGCGCCTAGCTACCGACCCACACTCGCCGCCGGAGTTTAGATGCAACCAGATTGTTCGAAACATCGATGCTTTCTACGAGGCGTTTGAGCTATCTCCAGAGGATGCGCTCTGGCTAGATCAGGCACAACGAGTGAGCATCTGGTAGATGAAGCTCTGGCTAAGACTTATTGTTCAGCTAGTTAGCTGGCGAACAAGAACACCACTTCAGATTCACGAGGTTGCCAAAAGAAAGTTTCGGGTTTGGCCAACCGATCTGGACATCTACGCACACATGAACAACGGTGTGTTTCTAACCATCCTTGACCTAGGTCGCTATGACCACGGCAAGCGAACCGGAATCTGGAAAAAGTGGAAAAAGCTTGGCTGGTACCCAGTGGTGGTAGCAGAGAACATCACCTTTAGAAAATCTCTTGAGCTTTGGCAAGAATTCACACTAGAAAGTAAAGTCATCGGTTGGACCGACGAGGCTATCTACTTTGAACAGCGTTTTGTTGTAAAGCACCAGATCTATGCCAGTGCGGTAGTTCGCATTCGCTTTCTAAAGCGCTCTCGAGGAATCGTCACACCTCAAGAACTACTAGAGGTCACCCCTTGGATCGGGCCTGTTCCAAAGCTTCCGGAGTGGGTAGCCGCATGGTCAAAGGCGTCGTCTTTGCCCAAGGGCAAAGAACCAGCTCCTAGCAATTGGGACTAAACAACAAGAAAGAACCAACCACACGCTTTTTGCGACAGACTTCTGACAGGCAAGAACTAGATAAGAGAAAAGGCCAGAACCATGACAGATCTACCAATCAAGAGATCCTTCAAAGACGACTTTGGAGTCGAGATCATGTTCTATGAGTGGCCTGTTGCAGAACCTAAAGCAGTGATACAAATAGCCCACGGCCTAGGTGAGCACGCCAGAAGATACGACGCTATGGCAGCAACCCTGAACAAAGCAGGCTTTAGCGTCTATGCCGATGACCACAGAGGTCATGGACAAACCGGTGTCAAACAGCTTGAGAACAAACAGATCAAGCGATTGGGAAACCTAGGTCCTGGCGGAATGGCAGCCACTTACAAGCAAGTGGCTGACTTTTCAAAACTGATCAAGTCCGAAAACCCAAACCGACCACTTGTTCTTCTTGGACACAGCTGGGGTTCTTTCATCGCTCAGAAGATCATCAACAAGTATTCAGACATGTACGACGCTGTTGTTCTCTCAGGCTCTGCTCTGACGATGCCTGGGTATCTTGCAACGGGAGATTTTAACAAGGTCTGGAAGAAACTTCCTGGATCAACCGGCTACGAGTGGCTATCGAGAGATGTTGAGATTCAGAACAAGTTCGTTGCAGATCCACTAACTTTCCTAGCTGCAGCAGCCCAGGTCCTTGGAATCAAGAACTCACTGTTGATGTTTGGAAAACCTTCCAAGGATGTAAGGCGTGATTTACCAATCTTGGTTCAGGTCGGCGAAGCGGACCCAATCGGTGGAGAGTATTCCAACAAGGCTCTTGTTGAGGCTTATAGGAAAAACGCTGGCATTGACGACATCGAGCTGTACGTTTACCACGAGTGCAGACACGAGATCTATAACGAACTCAACAAGGAAGCCATCATTGATGACCTTGTGGCTTGGGTCAACAAAAGAGTTAGCTAGAAAAATTAAGCTTTAGCTCCGGGCCAGCGGCAAGCAGCAACGGCTTCTTCGATGGAGCCTTTCAACAGGTCGTGGGTTTCTGGGTGACGTTTCATATACATAACGACGTATGAACAAACCGGGACAACCTTGTCCTTCGAGTTAGCTCTTACATCCGCTAGAACTTCACGCATCAGATCTGCCGCGTAGCCCTTGCCCTGTTGGTCTAAATCAACCTCTGTATGGACAAAGTGTCTTTCTCCTGGCATCAAGGAGTAGTCAGCCAGACCTATGCGCTTATCTTCCAACCAAAGCTCGTATCTGTGAGCTTCTTGGTTGTGAATCACTTTTGGTTCCATGGTGTTAATCTTTCCCTTGTGAGCGACCCTAAGAACACTGTTCTAAAGAACACCGTCTATCTCGGGGATAACCTTGCCATTTTGAAGTCTATTCCGACTGAATCCATTGACCTTATCTATATCGACCCTCCGTTTAACACTGGCCGTTCCCAGCAACGATCCAAGGAAACCACTCGTCGAAACGACGAAGGAGACCGAGTCGGATTCAAGGGAAAGAGGTACGAGACGATCAAGTCTCAAGTTCTCTCCTACGACGACCAGTTCGTTGACTACTGGGCCTTCCTGGAACCAAGGCTCCAAGAAGCGCACCGCCTTCTAAAGCCAACGGGAACGCTGTATCTTCACCTGGATTACCGAGAATCTCACTACGCCAAGGTGTTACTCGATGCCCTCTTTGGGCCAGATAACTTCTTGAATGAAATCATCTGGGCCTACGACTACGGAGGCAAGTCCAAATCTCGCTGGCCTGCCAAACACGACACCATCCTGGTTTTTGTCAAAGATACAAAGCAGTACTACTTCGATTCGGAAACTGTAGACCGAGAGCCATACATGGCACCAGGACTAGTCACTGAAGAAAAGGTTGCCAAAGGCAAACTTCCAACCGATGTCTGGTGGCACACAATCGTTTCCCCAACCGGCAAAGAAAAGACTGGGTACCCAACCCAAAAGCCCATCGGCATCTTGAGACGAATCATCCAAGCCAGTAGCAAAGAAGGCGATGTTGTTCTGGACTTTTTTGCAGGATCAGGAACAACCGGTGTTGTTGCCAATATGCTCAACCGAAGATTCATTTTGGTTGACCAAAACCCTGAGGCGCTAGAGGTAATTCAGCAGCGGCTCGAGGGTGTCGAGTACCAGTTGGTTAGGGCTTAGCCAGGAATGTTCTGGTTTGTCTTCAAAACAAACCAGTCATCAAATTCAGATAACTCTGGATAGACCTGTCGGTAACCGTTTGCTTCAAGAAGCTGTTTGACCTTAGGTCTGTTCTCTAGGTAGTTGTGCTCAACACATATAGCCCCGAAGGTGTACTTGGAGAAGTCAAAGGCATTCAGAATCTCAAACTCGCTACCTTCAGTATCGACTGAAAGCAATTCGATGTGCTTTGGTGCGTTGTGGCTCCTTAGAAGGTCAAGCAAGGAAATTGTCTCCACCTGATAAGACGTTGTGGTTCGATCCAGAATCCCGTGGTGGTCAGCTCCGGTGAACTCGGTGATTCCCGATAGCTCACCGATGTAGTTCTCTGAGAAGTTGATCTGCTCACCGCTTCTTGAATACACGCAGCGAGTGTCAACGATGCAGGAACGGTTTCGCTTTAGGTCCTCGTGCCAGCTTCTGCTTGGTTCACAAAGAATACCTGACCAACCCAGTTCCTTCTCAAGAAGGAAGCTGTTGCTAAGAGCAACACCGTCTGCTGAACCAAACTCAACGAAGAAACCAGGCTTTTTTGCTCCTGATGCAATCAGGGCAAGTAGATCTTGACCTAGCTGGCTCTTGGAGAATTTGTAGATCTTTCTTGCTTCAACTGGTGACAAACCAACGCTTTCAGGAAGGCGAATCAAATCTCCAAGGAGTTTCTTCTTTGATTTGGAATTGATCGAATACCCAAAGGCCAACAGAATGCTGGAAACAAAGTTCTTTAGGCGGGGCACTGGTAAAGGCTACCAGCTGGCAAGCAACTGGTTCTAACCCTGCTTGTTTCTTGAGTATCTGCTGAGCAGCAGCATCACTAACAACACAAAAACAATCAAGATGGCTGAAACAGCCATCGCCATTCCATAGTTTTGCTCACCAGGTCTAGCAATCAATCGAAACATCAGCGTTGGGATAGTTCCTTCTGATCCATAGGCAAGGAAACTACTTGCACCAAACTCACCAACAGAAATAATCGCAGCGTATCCTGCAGCAGTAAGCAAAACACCCTTAATCATTCCCGATTCAACAAATCTCCAAATTTGCCAAGAAGAAGCCCCATCAAGGTTTGCTTGTTCGATTGGCTCTTTACCAATCGAAACAAGCGCTGGATAAACCAGCCTTATGACCATTGGTAGGGCAATCAATGCTTGCGCTAGCGGAACAATCAACCAGGATGACCGAAGGGGGAACCAGACGGCGTCGAACGAAACTAAGAACCCAAATCCGAGCACAACACTTGACACTCCAAGGGGAACCAAGAAAACTAAGTCCAAAAGTTTCTGCTTAGTTCGAACTAGCAGCCAAGAAATAAGTGTTCCAAGCACGAAAGCAATACCAGCAACAACAATCATGTTTCTAAGCGAGGTTGCTGCAGCATCAAGAACCGAAATGTTCAAAAGGTCTCTAGCCCCGCGGGTTCCCAGGTTTGCAAAATTGGTAAAGCCCCATCCATCACCTACCTTGAAAGCTTCGACCAATACCAACAGCATGGGCATAACCAAAAGACCCAGAACGATACCTGCGGTGACAACCGTAGCCGGCCAGTCACGTCGATCGACCCGAGGCTTGCGGCTTCCCTCAAAGACTTGCTCCAGGCCAACAGTTCCTTTGGCAAGGGATGAGCCAATAAAGAAAGCAGCTGCTGTGATCAAGGTCTGAATAAAGACCAGAGCGGCGGCTCCCTCAAGCTCTAGGAACTGGGTAGCGGAGAAGTAAATCGCTGTCTCGATGGTTTGAACCTGACCGCCACCCAGCACTAAGACAATTCCAAAGCTGGTTGCTGAGAACAAGAACACTAGGGCAGCGGCTGAAAAGATCGCAGGTCGAAGCTGGGGTAAAGAAACGGCCAGCAGGGTGCGGAGCCTTCCGGCACCATCCAACTCGGCGGCCTCATCAATCTCGGTGTCTAGCGCAGCCCAGACTCCACCAATAGTTCTAACGGCAATCGAGTAGTTCACAAACACATGGGCTGCGATGATCCAGTAAACCGGGTCAGAGAGAAAGGTAGCCCCAAGCTCAATCCAAAAGTCATGAACGTTTCTAAAAACAGTGAATCCAACAGCAACCACGATGCTTGGAAGAACAAACGGAACTGTTATCAGTGCCTTTATTAGCCTTTGGCCAGGGAATGACTTTCTGTATAAGAGGTATGCGCCGGGAATTGCAATAACCAAAGTCACAAGAGTTGAACCAGCTGCCTGCCAAAGTGTGAACCAAATCACCTCAAGGGTTTTGGGTTCAGTGAGCGTAGCTAGCCAATCGCCAGAGAAACCCAAAGAGGTTATCTTGGCGATTGGCCAGTAGAACAATACCGCTACGAAAGTTAGCGGTATCACCCAGAGCAGTTTTCTAGTCAAAGATTGCTGACCACTTGGTTTGCCACTTCTCACGGTGGGTAGAGATACTTAAATCTTCTCCAACGGTTGAGTTAGCTGCAGGACCAAACTCGGACCACTCAGCAGGAATCACAGCCTTCTCGTTCACTGGATATACATACATCAACCCAGGCATGGTGTTCTGGAAAGACTCTGAAAGCAAGAACTCAACCAGTGCTTTTGCACCGTCTGGGTTTTTAGCTCCAGCGAGAGTTCCAACAAACTCGGTTTGTCTGAAACACTCGTCCAACAGCGCAGCTGTTTGGGACTTACCGTCTTCACGTATTTCCGCAGCAGGAGATGAGCTATAGCTCAAAACAATTGGGTATTCACCATTTCCTGATGAACCAGAAAAGTAAGTGAAGTAAGCCTCTTCCCAACCTGCTGCAACCATCACACCGTTATCTCTAAGTTCTCTCCAGTACTGCTCAAAACTTTGCTCACCAAAGGCAGCAACTGTGGTAGCTAGAAATGCAAGCCCAGGCGAAGAAGAAAGCGGATTTGTGACAACTGTCAGGCTGTTGTAGGCAGTTTTTGTCAGATCTCTCCAGGATGCAGGAGGTGCCATGCCGCGCTTTTCAAACCAAAGCCTGTCGAAATTGAAACAGACATCCGCGTAGTCAACAGCAACTAGCTCACCTTTGATGATCCCGTTCTCATCGGCAATACCTCGGAAGGTGTTGTCGATACCAAACACCACATCAGCAATCGGAGAGTCTTTGGTTAGAACAAGTCGGTTGGTAAGGCTTCCGGCATCGCCAGCTCGAATGATCTCCATCTCAAAACCTGAAGCTTCTTGAAACTCAGCGATCGACTCATCCGAGATAGCAAAAGAATCGTGAGCAACCAAAGTGACTTTGATTGCTGCCTCGTTAGCTGGTGCGCAGCCTGCGAGTAGCAGGCTGGATGCAGCAAGTAGCGAAACTAGTTTTTTCATTTCGTGCCCCTTAGGTTGAAGGTAGGCACGGGATGTATCAAGAGTGTCCTCCCTGCGCTGGCATTACCCAGATCAGGTTCGACGGTCGAAGACTTTAGTCTTCCTCTCAGTCTGGTTTACCCAAACTCCCGTGTTGTTTCTAAGTCTAGGCTCCCCTTGATTGATTGTCAGCAAAGTTAGGCTGGCAACATGGCCCAAATCAAAAAGAGAGTGACCATGCGCCTTCGGCGCTTGGTCACTCTTTCAGTGGTCGGTGCTTTAGCCGTCGGAGCGGTCAGCGTCTTTGGACTCCCCAAGATTATTTCTGATCAGGTAGCTGAACTACCTGAGTCAATCCAGAACATAGCCAGTCAGGTCCAACCCAAACCAGTCACCATCTTCGATCCCCCGAAATACTCGATAGACGAAGCAGATTCAATCTGGGTTATGGTGAACAAGCTAAGACAAATCTCTCCACTCAAGTACCAGCCCGCATCCCTTGCCTTTCCAGACTTTCCAAAACCTAAAGTTCAAAATCCCTTTGGTCTTCAGCTCCGTGAAGAAGCCGCGATTGCGACTGTTGAACTAGCTAGAGCCATGGCTGAAGCCGGCAAAGGAACCCTGATCTTGAACAGCGGTTTCAGAACCTACAAAAACCAGCAGGGCCTTTACAACCGAACTAAGGAAACGAGAGGGCTAGCTGTCGCTGAGAAACTATCGGCGCGCCCAGGACATTCAGAACACCAACTCGGTCTTGCAGCAGATTTTTCAGTCAAGGGGCAGGGTTGTGTGATTATGGTCTGCTTCG
>Ga0208227_1000470_pt1 | contig 10608 bp, 10 predicted proteins | sample LakMenEpi13Jun11_FD_150692 | JGI IMG/M metagenome (GOLD analysis project Ga0208227, IMG submission 150692) | Freshwater microbial communities from Lake Mendota, WI - 13JUN2011 deep hole epilimnion (SPAdes) | ecosystem: Environmental > Aquatic > Freshwater > Lake > Epilimnion/Euphotic zone ...
CCGACCATCACTAGTCGACCTTGTCGAGCGCGCTCAACAATACGCCCCACCAATTGAGTGTCACCAGGTCCCCACACCAAGTGCGGCCGAAGTGCTACGACTCCGAGACTTTCGTTGTTGGCTGCCAACGCCGAAATCTCAGCCAACGCTTTTGATTCGGCATAAAAGGCCCGCTTTCGACCAGTGGTCGCGGGAGTCGCTACATCGCCTTCAATGGAGCGACCAACATGTGCAACTGATGGTGTCGAAACATATACAAGTCGTGCAATGCGGTGCTCCTCGGCGGCCCTGAGGACATTGGTCGTGCCGTCAACATTCGTTGAATTGAAGTCTTCCCAAGATCCCATAACGCCAACGCGAGCAGCGCCATGAATGATTGCCTCACACCCCGCAGCGGCTTCGGTGACCGAACCTCGGTCTCGAATATCGCCGGCGAACATCGTGATGTTCTGATGGGTTGATGCTGATTCTCGGCGTTGGAAACAAATGACTTCGTCGCCACGCTCGGCGAGTTGTCGAGCGATACCACCCAATAACAAACTTCCTGCACCAGTCACTAAAACCTTCATTGAGACTTACCTGAAAGAGCCTTCTGCATTTTTTTCGCCAATGCAGTGCGATCAATTTTTGAATTGTGTCGAATATCAACGGGAAGTTTTTTTGTTTCCCAAACCGCAACAACATCGATATGTGGCAGTGCTTCGCGCACTTGTGCCGAGGTGGCGGCCAATGCAACATCGTCTCGTCCCTGTTCGGTTTCAAGGACAATCACAACTTGTTGAATACCAATGTCACCAATACCAACGGCGGCCGCTCGCTTCACTCCTGGAATCGTCTCACAGGAAATTTCTAAAGGGACGGGAGTCAAGGGACCGTTCGAAGTGTGAATGATATGTACCACACGACCCTCAACCCAAAGATTGCCATCAACATCAAGATGCCCAACATCTCCGGTTCGATGCCAGGTCAACCCCTCACTTTTAAAACGAGCCTTTTGTTGCGTGAGCCACAACCGGTTGTAGCCAAGCGACATCCAAGGTGCGCTGACCACTATCTCACCAGTATCGCCAATAGGTAAAGCATTACTTGTTCCTTGAATCGCAACAACTTTGACCTGGCAATCATCGACTGGCTTACCAACGCATACTCCACGGCCCTCGCCAATGACCTCACGTTGCTCGAGTGATAGATCGGCAACTGGCAAAACTTCGGTCATTCCGTAGGGTGTGTGCAATTCTGCAATTGGACAGAGCTGTTTCATTTCGCGCAGAGTCCCGATGGGGACAGGTGCTCCGGCCGACATCACGAGTCGTACTTGCCCTAGTGATTGCAAATGTGATGATGAAGTCGCGAGCACATTTGCCAATGCTGCAGGAGATGCAAACACCATCGTTGCTCGGATTGCACTGCATGCATCTTCAAGAGCCTTCGCAGTCAATGTTGCAGGAGATGTCACATCCATATCGGCTAGCCCAGTGGTGATTCCGAGAGCTGGTCCGAATAAAGCGAATGGAGCAAATGCTGCAACAAAACTGTCGGTGTCTGTGATGTTGTAGACCCGCTGAAGAGTATCTCGCTGAGCACACAGCTCACCATGGGTATAGCGAACGCCTTTCGCCGGCCCAGTCGCTCCAGATGTGAACAAAATCGCCGCCAAATTTTCCGCTGTTGGCTCTAGACGAACCAACTTCGCCAATCCTTCAAGTCGGGATGAACTCTGCAATGACTTGAGATCGATAACGGATGCACGTGGGGCCCATCGCAAAGTACGCGCAGCAATCGTTGCTGAGCGAATACCGACGACATGCTGAACACGAGAAGATTTCACCGCCCGGCCTAAACCACGAATTCCGAGTCCGCGATCGGCGATGACTGTCACTGCTCCGATACGCCAGCAGGCATACACCAGAGCTATCAGATCAATACTCGGAGGTACGAGTACTGCCACTCGGTCTCCTACTTGAACTCCTCGTTGAACTAGTGAATGAGCAAACGTTGCGACACGTGAATCAAGCTCGGAGTAAGTCACCAAAGATTTACTCGCGCCATCATGAATGGCCAGGCATTCTTTCCGACTCGGCGCCATAATTCGCGACCATAAGGTTTCAGAAGAATCAGAAGTATTAATGACAGAGGGTTCAATCGATTGCGATTCAGAAATTGCAGTTTCAACAAATTGAGCAATTGAATTTTCAAGGACTGCTAGATGTCCGCTATTCGCAACGCGCTGAATCTGAACATCAGCAAATCGGTTGATGAGATCATCAGCGAAATCGTCATTGAACACTGGGTCTTGAGATCCCCACCAGAGCCGAACCGGAACTTCGAGGTTGGGTAACTGGGATGCGACTTGAGCAAGATCAGCGAATGATTCGTGTTTGTCATTAAATGGGACGTCGGCAACAAAGGCCGCGATTCCATCACGTTGCTGACGATTCACATATGGGGCCACTAATCCACGACGTTGCAATCGCGTGAGACCATCGCCCGGTAGGTAGCCCGTTCCACGCACAAACAAAGATGTCGTGCGAGTGATGATGCGGTGCAATCCCCCACTCGCCGAAATCTGAATGAGTCGAGGAGCCCGACGACCTACTGGTACGGCAATACCAGTGTTTGACAAAATGAGACCAGATACGCGCTCAGGATGAGCCACTGCATAGCCCATTGCAATCGCTCCGCCCCAGTCTTGCGCAACGAGCCAGATAGGACCTTCGATACCAAGTGCACTCACAAAATCATGAATGTCGAGAACTCGATCACGATACCGACGCGTCCCGATCTGATCGGAATACCCCATCGACAAGTGATCTGGTGCAACGACTCGATATTCATCGCTGATTTCGTTGATTAATCGCGACCACAAAAATGACCAAGTCGGGTTGCCATGAAGACACAAAATTGTTGGGGTGCTGTCGCTTGTTCCAGCACGTTCTAAGTAATGCCAACGATGTGATTGCCCATCATGGCTTGGCACATCAATTGTGTGCGACCACGAAGGATCAAGTCCGATCTCGCCCAACAAGTGCGCGGACGGCTCGGTCATTGTCACCAAAGAATTTCCGAGAAACTGGTATTCAATCCTGAACCAATGCCCATACACAAAACTCTCTGGCCGGGCTGAATCTGATCTTGCACGCTGGCCAAAGTGATCGGCACTGCGGCCGGACCAACATTTCCATACTTCGGGAAAGTCAACGGGACCTTCGAAGAATCAATCGCCAAGCGGTCGCACAACATCGTGGTATGAACTTTGCTCACTTGATGGAAGATGTACCAATCAAGTCCATCGGTCCAATCAAAATCAGTCTTTGATGCGTCCCAAGCATCGGCAGCAAGATCGAGACCAGCTACCAATAACCCATGAGTATCGGTCGTCATACGGTCGAGATTGCCAATGCACAGCGAGTTGTGCTCGGTGCCGGCACGGGCAACGCCACCAATAAGACGATGCACATCGCCATGACGATTCTTTCGAGCCATCACCATCGCTGCGGCGCCTGAACCAAGTGTCAATGACGCGAACTCGGCGAAAACATCGCCAGCTGTTGAATTTGGGTCGCGCAAGCGCTCGAGAGTTGTTTGTTGGGTATAGCGACTTCCCTCACCGTCAACGATGAGTGCATACTCAACAGTTCCGGCGTCAAGCATCGTGGCGGCCAAGTGCATTGCGTTGATAAATCCAAGACATGCATTAGCAATGTCAAAGTTAAGACACGACGTCGACAAGCCCAGTTGATGATGAACCGCGCAAGCCACTGATGGCTCAAGGTTTTCCTTACAGACCGACGTTGAAATCAAAACACCGATCTTTGAGGGATCAATACCGGCCTTTTCAATCGCAGCACGTCCAGCCATCGCAGCAGCATCGGTGAATGACACATCGTCATCCCACCAACGACGCTCTTCGATCCCCGCAAGTCCGGCCAGCAATCCAGGTCGCAGGCCGTTGCGTTGGTACGTTTCGGCCAATTGCTCGTCGATCCAATCAGACGTCACAACGCGTGGAGCCTCCACGGCGGCCAGACTCAAGATTCCGCTGTGTTGGTGCCGGAACACCGAATTTTTGTTCATTTCCAGCCTTCCAACATGATCTTGGTCAGGCTAATGAAAAACTCAGGCAAAATGTCAGTCGTTCCAGAAACGCTGCTCTTTAAAGGGGTCGGCATACATGTGGTAGCCGTTCCGCTCCCAAAAACCCGGGGCATCCTTCGGAATCAGCTCAATCCCCCGAAGCCATTTGGCGCTCTTCCAGAAATAAAGGTGCGGAATCACGATGCGAACAGGGCCGCCGTGTTCGGCAGTGATCTCTTCACCCTCAAACGCATAGGCAACTAATGCTTCATCGGTGGTTATGTCAGCTAACGGGACATTAGTGGTGTACCCGAATTCAGCATGTTCCATGACGTGAGTCGCTTCAGGTTGCACACCAGCCATCTCAAAAAGATCTCGTACTCGCACCCCGCGCCAAGTGGTATCAAACTTGCTCCATTTGGTCACGCAATGAATGTCAAAAGTCAACGAGACACTCGGTAACGCTTTCAATTCATCAAGAGTCAGCGTAAATGGACGATCAACGAGGCCAAAAATGTTGAGGTTCCATTGACCAGGCGCATAATCGGGGATATCGCCCACGTGAAGCACCGGAAAACGATCTGTTAAATATTGACCGGGTGGCAAACGGCTGGGATCTAGACCTTTGGCAGATATGTCCTGCCTATTGCGCTCAAAAAAACTCATAGCCGTATTCTGACCCATATTTCACATAAGAACACCGCCCGAGTCTGGGGTTTTTCGGCTGTAGTTTGACGTCATGGTTGAAGTGTCCACTATCTACCTCGTTCGGCACGCCAAAGCAGGCGACCGATCTTCTTGGGACGGCGATGACACCGTTCGCCCCCTTTCGGGCAAGGGTCGCCGCCAAGCTGTTGCCATCAGCGACCGACTCTTTGACTTAATCGCGGCGCATCCAGACGCCCAACTTGTTTCAAGTCCTTACATTCGCTGCATGCAGACACTTGAACCACTTGCGGCCCGTCTGCATTCTCAAGTCATCCCCGAACCACGACTCGCCGAGGGCTACGACCGTGAGGGTGCACTTCAACTCATCGCCACCCTTCCGAATGGCTCAGTGATGTGTAGCCATGGTGATGTCATCCCCGATGTGATGGCGGCATTGCAACGGCGACGCGCCGAGATTATTGGGGACCCAGATTGGCGTAAAGGCACGGTATGGGTTTTGGCTCGCGAAGACGGCGAGGTCACCGAAGCCGCGGTGTGGGCGCCACCCGTTACTGATTGATCAGGGAATACTCGTCGTCGATGAGGTGACTGCCTCATCAATTTGTGTCACGAGGCCCTGCACCATTGACGCAACTTCTGCTGGCGGATTCTCAGCAAGGCAAGCATCCATTTCTGGTTGTGCAGAAGCGGCATCATCGATGAAACGAAAGAACGCGATTCCCAAAAAGCAGTGAGCATCTGGATAAGTCTCATCGGCGATTGTGGCTTGCCGTAACAAAAGCATGCCGTTTTGTAACCGCGTTGCTGCTGCACCTGCATCGGCTTCTTGTGTTGATGACAACACCGTGAACCAACCGAAATAAGTCAGTGCTTCTATGTTGTCGGGCTCAACAGTTAAAACACGCGAGTACAAGTCGAGTACCCCTGGAATATCAGTCATACCCATTGATCGTGCTTGCACGAGCAACGAACTCACACTGCCATCATCGATAGCACCAGTCATACCCTGGCCAGGCAAACGCTCACCAGTATTTCGAGCAACCACAACACCAGCCGTGATCGCCAACAACACAACTAAAGCTGACCATGCGAACGGACGCCATCCAATAGGTTTACGCACTATGCGTTGTTCAATATCTGATAGCTCACGAATGATGATCGCGGCACGGGCGGTATATGAATCTTTTAACGAGACATAATCGTCGTCAGCAACATCACCAGCTGCAAATTCACGTTCAAGATCGGCCAAAGATGTCAACAAAAATTCGCGTTCTTCTCGCAATTGATCGCGTCGTTCAGGAGTCACGCCTGTCGCTCTTCCCGCAAAGCTGACTCGACAAGTTCTCGATCGGCATCGGTAGCAGTTAATGACCCTTGCATTTTCCAGCGCCTAAACACCACAACCAGCCCTGCTATCGAAACAATGAGAACGACAATCGGCATCACCCAGATCAGTGCATCAAAACCCGTCCCACCTGGAACCAACTTAAGATCAGCCGCATAACTATCGTCAATCGCTTTCACAATTTGGCTGTCTGTCAATTGTCCATCGGCTACCTGTCGCGCAATCTCTTGGCGAATTGCTTGCGATGATGCACCACGCGACTCGTACACGCTCTCGCCATCACATGTCGGGCACGCCAATCTCTTTGCGACACTTTCAATTCGTTCTTGCGGTGTCGCTGGTCCTGAATCTCTTTGAGTGCCAACGATCATCAACGCGACGACACATAACAACATCACCAACCAACTTGACCAGTGTTTCAGTTTCACATTCAGTCGATTTGTCACGAGCCACTGTCCTGAGTCATTGACGCAATTGCCGAACCAAGAAGTTCAGCGGTCACCTGGCCTGTGAATCGCTGCGCGACGACTCCGGTTGGACTGATGAGCCATGTCTCTGGAACCTGTGCGACCCCATAATCCACTGAAATATTGGCGTCCTCGTCACGAACGATGGGCCAGCCACCACCACTTTCATTAAAGAAATCACGAACTGCCTGCTCATCATCGTCATTCACGATCGTGTACAACTCGGCACCAGTTCCGTTCAGACTTTGTTGGGTCTCGAAGAATTTCACTAATTCTGGATGTTCGCGCTTACACGGAACACATGTCGAATTAAAAAAGTTCAACACGACCCATGAACCACGGCGGCGTGACAGCAAAAACACATCGTCGTCGTAAGTTGTGCTCGTTATCTCTGGTGCCGGCTTTAACAGCAGAGGTGTCGCTGCATTTTCTGTTTTGTTATTTGACGAAATTGCCAAGATGACAATGAAAAAAACCATGACTGCGGCAATCGCCACCGAAATGATCGGTGCAATGCGGCGAGGGGCTTGCTCAGACATGTTTCACTACATCGGGCTGAGTCATTACGGTATCGGCTGACACCGGAGCAGTTGGTCGACGACGTTTGCCAGGGAATGCGGCGAGCACTGTTCCGATGGCCATTAATGCCCCGCCAATCCACAACCACAAAATGAGTGGCTTCACAAAAATCTTGATTCGCGCTTCGGTGTCAGTTGGGCGAACATTGCCTTCAAGAGTGATGTACAGGTCGTTGACAAAACCTGTCTTCACGCTTGGCGTACCAATATCCATACCTTGCTTGAGGTACTTACTACGCGCTGGGCTGTACACCTGTTCACCATCGATGCGAACTGCAGCTTTGACGCTGGTCTTCACGTCGTCCGTTTCAAGCGATAAACCCTCAAAGGTGAATGTGTGGCCCGAAAAAGTAACTGTCTCGCCCACTTCCATGACAAATTCTTGAGTGCGCGTATACGACGAAGAGGCACTTAAAGCGACAGCAATAATGATCACACCAATGTGCACGACCATTCCACCGTTGGCGCGACCCACTACTCCACGCCAACCTTGACGTCGACTTGCTATGGCAATCTGACGCAGCGCCGCCCCAGCAGCAAATCCACCGAGCGTAAAAGCTGCAAGTGATGCCCATCCATCGGCACCGACGAAAACAGAAATTGCGAGGGCACCGACTCCACACCAAGCTGGCCAAAACAATCGATCGCGTAAAACTTCTTGGCTGGCTTTACGCCATGGAAGAACCGGGGCAATGGCCATCAAGAACAGCAACGTCAAACCGAGGGGCATGGTCATTCGATTGAAGAATGGCTCACCGACCACTATGCGGCGATCGTTCAAAGCTTCAACGATGAGAGGGAAAACTGTTCCGAGCAAAACGACAAATGCGAAAATACTGAACACCACATTGTTCGCTAAAAATGCTCCTTCGCGACTGATTGGTGAATCAATAGCTCCAGGTGATCGCAACTGATCACCTCGACGCCCAATCAAGACGATCGCAACGACCACGATGACAGTGAAGAAACCTAATAGCCATGGTCCAACGCTGCCTTCGCTAAAAGCGTGCACGCTGTTGATGACTCCCGAACGAGTCAGGAAAGTTCCGAGAATGGTCAAACTGAAAGTAGCGATCACCAAACTCAGGTTCCAGACGCGCAACATGCCGCGACGCTCTTGAACAAGTACTGAATGTAAATATGCAGTACCTGTGAGCCATGGCAAGAAACTCGCATTTTCAACTGGGTCCCACGCCCACACGCCGCTCCAACCAAGAACTTCGTAACTCCACCAACTGCCAAGGATGATGCCGATGGTCAAGAAGCCCCATGCGTACAAAGTCCAGCGCCGGGTTTCAAGCAACCATCCTTCTCCGACTCGACCGGTGATCAAAGCCGCCATCGCAAATGCAAATGGAACCGTGAAACCCACATACCCGATATACAAAATCGGTGGATGAAACAAAACAAGAATGTGATTTTGTAGCAGCGGATTTGGTCCAGGACCATCGTTGACACCAGGTGCGCCTGCCGCAAACGGATTAGCTGGGCCGTATGACAAGAAGAAGAAGAACAAGCCGACGACAAACAAGATAACCATGGCCCATGCCAAAAGTTCGTCTCCGGCACGCGCTCGAAACTTTCGCGCCACGGCAGCAATCAATCCGGTGAGAGCAACCACCCACAACAGAATGGATCCTTCAAGTGCGCTCCACAGTGCGGTCACATTAAATAGTGCCGGCGTGTCTCGTGAGCCAACTTGTTGCACATACTTCAAGGAGAAGTCCCGAGTAATGAGCGCACGTTCCATCATGATGAATGCCACAAGAGCAGCAGCAAACGCGACATATGCGTAACGAGTTGTCGATCTCAATGCACGCAGGTCGTGCTTTCGAATTCCGGCAACAGTGATGGCGATACCCGAGAGACATGTCAATAGCCCGAGCAAAATCGCACCGCGACCGATGGCCCCATTAATGCTTACTGCAAGCACGAAGTTCCTTCAGCAGCTGATGCTTCATCTTCGACCCGATCGGGATTATCGGCCTTGTAATCATTTGAGTGTTTGACTTCAACTCGGTCGCCAAGAAAAACGCCATCGGACAAAATGCCATGGACGACGACGGGGATGCATTCTTTAAAAATTCCGCCTGGTTCGCCGTCGTAGGTCACGGGCAGCGTCTCTCCGCCGAAAGACATATCAAACTTGGTTGTGACACCATCATTTTCGACTGACCCCTCATCGACCACACCTTGAATGCGCAATCGGCGTCCAGATTCACAGCCGGACTTCGTTCCAATCTCATCAACATTGCAGTAGTAGTCAATGGCCGAAGTTAAAAACTTGGTCAGCACAATTCCGCCAGTGGCAACGACCAATAACAACACAATGATTGCTGGCCAAGGCCGACGCTTTCTTTGCTGTCGTGCTGAAACTGGACGGGGAGAAAGATCAAGTGAGTCAGCGCTTATGCCAATTTCGTCGTCATTGACATTCTGATTCATAACCACGGCCTCTGATCTCGCGGTACATCGCGAGATGACTTGCGCGAACGGCGGATGACACCCAGTGCATATGCGCCAACTGATCCAAAAGTAATGATGTAACTCGCGAAAATGAAGCCGGCGTTATCCATTAGCGAGCAACTCCTTGAGCTTCGGCGCGACGGGCCGTCAGTGCGTTATCGAGTCCCGAATCGTCGAGCATGTCATCGAGTGCCAGCGAACGTTGACGATGCAACACCAACCACACATACATCAAGGTGAAGACAACAACACCAAGAAACAGCGTGAACAACATCAAGCCGTCCATCTCAACATCGGTTCCCCGACCAGCAATGCTCGCTTCTTGATGCAGCGTGTTCCATAACTCAACAGAGAAATGCACCAAAGGAATTTCTAAAACCGCGAGCAACGCCAAAACTGCACTTCGCCGTGCTCGTTGTTGATGAGTGCCACCTAGTCCACGAACTGCAAGGTAACCAATGTACGTAACGAACAAAAACGCGGTCGTGGTCAGTCGGGCATCCCAAGTCCAATAGGTACCCCAGGTAATTCGGCCCCACAAACTCCCAGTAACTAGCGAGATACCCATGAACAAAACACCGACTTCAGCCGAGGCGCCGGCAATGCGGTCCCACGTGAGCGATCGGGTGCGTTTCCACAAATATGCGGCCGATGAAATTCCGGTGACAACAAAAGCAAGGTATGCCAACCAGGCACCAGGCACATGCGCATACATGATGCGCACCGATTCTCCTTGGTTGACATCAGGAGGAGAAACAAACAATCCGAGGATGACGAGCAAAGTCATCCCAGCCAAAATCACGACACCGAGACCACGAGTGAACGCCGTACCAGTGACACGATCACGAGCGGAAGAATTTGGCGCAGTTGTCGTATCTGTCGTGTTCATGGTTCTCCTCCTTTGCTCGTTACTTTCAATCATCGAGCAGAGGCCCAAAGGCCACTGCCCCAGCAACACTGAACAAAACTGCAAACACTGCCAGTAAGCCCAACCACGGCCAACCTTCAC
>Ga0208227_1000473_pt1 | contig 10583 bp, 8 predicted proteins | sample LakMenEpi13Jun11_FD_150692 | JGI IMG/M metagenome (GOLD analysis project Ga0208227, IMG submission 150692) | Freshwater microbial communities from Lake Mendota, WI - 13JUN2011 deep hole epilimnion (SPAdes) | ecosystem: Environmental > Aquatic > Freshwater > Lake > Epilimnion/Euphotic zone ...
CCACATGCCCGTATCAACTGGCCCAGGCGACAACACAGTGATATTCACCTTTGTTGATTTCAATTCACGACTCAGACCATTTACAAAGTTAAGAATGCCCGCCTTCGTTGCGCCATACACAGACATGCCGGGGAAACCAGCAGTGCCTGCAAGCGATGACACGAAGACAATGTGTCCTGAATTGCGCGCAATCATTCCTGGCAATGCATGACGAGTGAGCAACATGGGCACTTCCAAGTTGACTCGTGCAACAGTACGAATCTCACGTTCATCTTCAACAGCAAATGCAGTTGAGGTTTCAAGACCAGCATTGTTTACCAAGATGTCAATGTGGCCGTGCAGTTTCTCAATATGTTCAATGAGCCCGTCGACTGAGAGATCATCAGACAAGTCAGACACCACTGCATTTCCACCGATTGCCGAAGCGACAGCTTCAAGCGCATCAACGCTGCGAGCAACAACCGTGACCTTGGCGCCGCGTGACGCAAACTGGCGTGCCAGTTGTTCGCCAATACCCCGTGAACCACCTGTGACTACGACGTGTTTACCTTTTAGTTCCATTCGATTCCCCCTCGATATGCCCTAACCGTAGTACGCCTGAGTTACGACTTAAACAGGAACTCTTCGTCAGTGTCAGAGAACAGCAAATCAAGTTCGTCGCGAAGCAATGGCAAATCAGACAACATGGGGTCAGCCTGAATAATGCCCACTGCCGCATCACGTGCCCATTGAATAAGTTCGAGATCTCTTTGCAGAGATGCAAGAGTGAGGTCGCTTTGCCCCTTCTGATTCACGCTCATGATTGTGCCTTCACCGCGAAGTTTGAGATCTTCTTCTGCCAACACAAACCCGTCCGTTGAGGAAACCAAGGCTTCGATACGGGGTGACGACTCACCATTTTGCGTCATGAGATAGCACTGCGACAGCAACTTTCCGCGCCCTACTCGACCCCGTAATTGATGTAGTTGCGCAATACCGAATCGGTTTGCGTCAAGAACCACCATGCACGTGGCATTCGGAACATCGACGCCCACTTCAATAACTGTTGTAGCTACGAGGACCTGGGTTGCGCCTGATCGGAACGAATTCATCACGGCTTCTTTGTCTGCTGATGACATACGCCCGTGCAATAAGCCGATTGTGTAACCAGCCAAATCTTGAGCCGAAAGTTGGTCATACGTTTCTTGCGCTGACGCAACTTCAAGCTTTTCGCTCTCTTCAATTAATGGGCACACCACGTAGGCCTGTTCGCCAGCATCAAGCCTGCTGCGTACGTCTGCCCACATAGATTCAATCTCAAGAGGTGCATGAACCCACGACGTAGAGATGGGCGTGCGACCTGGCGGCAATTCATCAAGCACACTGACATCAAGATCGCCATACACAGTCATTGCTGCGGTACGCGGAATCGGCGTTGCAGTCATCACCAATACGTCTGGCACGAGACCATGTTCTGACTCTTGTGCCTTGTCGCGTAACCGAGAACGTTGTTCGACACCAAAGCGATGTTGCTCATCAACCACAACGACACCAAGACTTTTGAAATTCACAGAATCCTGAATAAGGGCATGGGTACCAATTGCAATATCGACTGAGCCATCAGCGATACCAGCCAGAATGTTGCGACGTTGCTCCCCCGTTACTTTGTTCGTGAGTAGTTCAATTCGCAACGTGCGATCACCAAAGAGATTCGAATCATCTGACACTGTGAGCGCCGCAAGCAACGCACGAATACCTAATGCGTGTTGGTCTGCCAGCACTTCAGTTGGTGCCATGATTGCAGCTTGATGGCCGCCTTGCACAGACGCCAACATTGTTGCAACTGCCACCAAAGTCTTTCCTGAACCAACATCACCTTGCAGAAGTCGATGCATCGGAGTTCCTGAGGCAAGGTCTTTGTAAATCTCACCGATTGTTCGCTTCTGCGCGCCAGTGAGAGGGAATGGAAGGGCCTTCATGAATCCGTCAATGAGATGACCGGATGTTTCATGGCTAAACCCAGCCGACTCTCGTTCCCATTGCGCTTTTTTGCCAACCAACATGAGCTGCACTCGCAATACTTCATCGAACGCCAAACGTCGACGAGCATTCTGATGTGCCTCAATCGATTCAGGAACATGAATCGCCCGCATTGCATCACCGCGACTGATGAAACCGTGTTCATCAAGAAGTGATTGCGGGACCGTGTCTGCAAAACCGCGAGGCGCACATTTATTGAGAGCATCTTCTATCCATGTTGCAAGATCAGACGATGAAATACGTACCTTTTCGCTCTGCGGATAGATGGGAACAATGCGGCCTGTTGCCTTCCCCACCGGGTCAACCAATGGGTTTGTCATTTGTAACGAGCCGTTGAACAACTCAGGCTTTCCAAAGACTGCAACTTCCAATCCTTTGTACAACTGTTTCTCACGCCACCCCTGATTAAAGAAAGTGATGTTCAATCGTTTTGTTCCGTCAGAAACAGCAACCTTCACCATCTTTTTGTTATTACGGGTAGTGAATGCCGACGTTGACTCAACCGTGACCACTACTAATGCCGGCACACCTTCTACAAGGTCAGCAATCATGGCCATATTCGTTCGGTCGACATATCTGCGCGGATACGTCTCCAATAAATCCAAGATGCTGCGCACCTCGAAGGCTTCAAGGGCAACCAGTGTTTTGGGACCAACACCCTTGATTCGCTCAAGACCTAACTGATCGAGGTCGCGAAGGGTAAGCGGTGGATTACTCAACGCCGAAGAGGTACGGATACAACGGCTGTCCGCCGCCATGAATTTCGACCGCAACGTCTGGCCGATTCTGTGAGACCCATGCAACAATCTGATCTGTCTGAGCCACAGTGGCATCTTCTCCGGTAATGACTGTTAGTAATTCACGTTGGTCATCAATGAGATGATCCAAAAGTTGTGACGCTGCTGTTACCAAAGTGCCCGCAATTGCAACAATGCCATCACCGCGAACAATTCCAATCCAGTCACCTGTTGTCACTTGACCAGCATCTGTGTGGGTGTCGCGAACTGCCTGAGTGACTTCGCCAGTGGCAACAGATTCAGCAACGGAAGCCATTGATCGCGCATTTGATTCTGCAGATGCTTCTGGGTCATACGACACCAGTGCAGCAAGTGCTTCTGGCATTGAGCATGTAGGAACAACGCGCACTTCTTTTGTAGTGAGCGCATCGACCTGTTGCGCAACAGGAATGATGTTCTTGTTGTTCGGCAAGATAATCACTTGCCGAGCATTCATGTGTTCCACTGCAGCCAATAGTTCGGCTGTAGATGGGTTCGATGTTTGCCCACCAGAGATAACGCCTTGCACACCAAGTTGACCAAAGAGTTCAGCGATCCCACCGCCACTCGCCACTGCAACAACTGCGCAGGTAACTGGCGGAAGAGTTGACGAAATGGGTCGTGATTGCACTGGTGCACCCAATGCAGCCTCACGGGCCGCATGCTCTTCGGCCATTTCTTCAAACAAATCAGTGACCCGTATTTGGCGTGGCCGACCAGACAACAACAACGGCGCTTCAATAGCGGCTCCGATGTCATTGGTATGGATATGGCAGTTGTACAAACCTTCACCGCCGACAACAACGATGGAATCTCCGATTGAGCCCCACGCCTTTTTAAATTCTGCAAGCCGAGAATCCTCAAGATCAAGGAGGTACATCACTTCGTATCGCAACTCACTGACATCAACACTTCCATCACTTGAGTGACGTAACGCCACTGCTTCCAATTGCTCGGCTGACGGACCATCAGATTCATCAGGCTCTGGCATTGCTTCACCATCGGCAATGTGAATTGCTGAATCAAGTAGCAACAAGAAACCAGCACCACCAGCATCTACAACTCCGGCATCTTTCAAGACGGGCAACATGTCTGGCGTGCGTGCAAGTGCATCACGACCCGCAGCACGAGCAGCTTGCAGTGTCGCTGACAACGTTGCGCCGTTGCTTACTGCAACAGCAGCAGCATCAGCTGATTCACGAACAACGGTAAGAATTGTTCCTTCGATTGGCTTCAACACTGCTTCATACGCAGCAGCCGAGGCGCGCTTCAACGCTTCTGCCATTCGCGAGGCATTCACTTTGCCATCGGCGGATTCGCTAATTGTGCTGGCAAGCCCTCGCAAGATTTGACTAAGGATGACGCCGCTATTTCCGCGAGCCCCCATGAGAGACCCATGACTAATTGCTTGGCACGTGGGGGCCATTGCATGGTCTGCGTCTTCGAGTTCGGCTACCACCGCATCAAGCGTGCGGGCCATATTTGTGCCGGTGTCGCCATCGGGCACTGGGTACACATTCATCCGGTTGATGCCTGGAGCATGGGCTTTCATCGCGTCGCGAAAGGTCACTACCGTACGGCGGATCTCATCTGCACCGAAGAGTTCCATTGCTGCCACAGAGTTGAGGCTAGTAAAGAAGGAATGCCCTTTTCGTATCTCACGGGGAATTGGCGGGATATTTGCCACTTTTCCCCGAATCTCTGCCCTTCCTAGTTGGGGGGTCTTTGTTCTGGCTGATACATTAAGAAACTGCGTTCGGAAGACGTATATCGCCTTCCCATAACCGAAGAGGATTCCAAAATGGCTGCAGTATGTCAAGTGTGTGGCAAAGGCCCATCATGGGGTATGTCAGTGTCTCACTCACACGTGCGCACCAAGCGTCGTTGGAGCCCGAATATCCAGCGCGTTCGTGCAATGGTAAATGGCACACCCCGACGTGTACACGTCTGCACCGGCTGCATTAAGTCCGGCAAGATCACCAAAGTCGGCCGCTAAGGCCATTGCCATGCAAGGTGTTATCAAGGCATTCGATCCAACAAGCGGAGACGGTGTCGTTGTATGTGACACCGACCTAGCGGATTACACCCTTGCGCCTAATGCGCTTGAGGGCTCCATTTTTCGTATGTTGCGCCAAGGCCAACGCGTCGTATTCACTCTTGATGCCTCTGGGCGTGCCACACGTCTCAGTCTCGGTTCAGAGTCCGATATGGGCACCCCTGCTGTTTAGTTCTTAGACTCTTACTATTCACCGGTTCCCCCCGAACCTTCACGTAAATCCAAGGATCGCTCATGGCTGCAACTACTGGCAACGCACGGCTCACTCAATGGGTGAAAGATTGGGCAGACGTTCTTGAACCTGATGCCATCTACTGGTGTGATGGTTCAGCTGATGAATACGAGCGCCTCTGCCAATCACTAGTTGATGCAGGCATCTTCACAAAGCTTGACGATGCAAAGCGTCCGAACAGTTACTGGGCGCATTCTGATCCGGGCGATGTTGCGCGCGTTGAAGACCGAACATTCATTTGCTCCACAGACGAATCTGATGCTGGTCCGAACAACAACTGGCGCGAACCATCTGAGATGCGCGCTGAGATGATGAGTCTGTACAAGGGCGCCATGAAGGGCCGCACTATGTATGTAGTTCCTTTTTCAATGGGCCCTCTCGGATCACCGATTGCACATATCGGAGTTCAGTTGTCAGACAGCCCATATGTTGCTGTCAACATGCGCATCATGACCCGTATGGGCCAAGGCGCACTTGATGTTCTTGGAAATAACGATTGGGTGCCATGCGTGCATTCAGTTGGTGCTCCCCTTGCGCCAGGCCAGAAAGATTCTGCATGGCCATGCAACCCAGACAACAAGTACATCGTTCACTTCCCAGAGACTCGCGAAATCATGTCCTACGGTTCCGGTTACGGCGGCAACGCATTGCTCGGAAAGAAGTGCTTCGCACTGCGCATTGCTTCAGTGATGGCACGTGATGCAGGTTGGCTTGCAGAGCACATGTTGATTTTGAAACTCACCAACCCTGCAGGTGCGTTCAAGTACATCGCAGCAGCGTTTCCTTCTGCATGCGGAAAAACAAACCTCGCAATGCTTGTCCCAACAATTCCAGGCTGGAAGGCCGAGACAATCGGTGATGACATTTGCTGGATGAAATACGGCGCGGACGGCCGCTTGTACGCCATCAACCCTGAAGCTGGTTTCTTTGGCGTTGCACCAGGAACTGGTTACGACACAAACGCCAATGCCATGGAAACCATGACAAGCAACTCGATCTTCACGAACACTGCACTGACGCCTGCTGGCGATGTGTGGTGGGAAGGCATGAGCGAAGAAGCTCCTGCACGTGCAACCGACTGGAAAGGCAATGCATGGAACCCAGAAGTGGAAACTCCTGCTGCTCATCCGAACGCTCGCTTCACAGCACCTGCATCACAGTGCCCATGTATCGCGCCTGAATGGCAAGACCCAGCTGGTGTTCCAATCTCGGCCATCTTGTTCGGCGGACGTCGTCGCACAACGGTTCCATTGGTCACCGAAGCATTTGACTGGGACCACGGCGTGTTCCTCGGCAGCATCATGGCGTCTGAGACAACAGCAGCTGCTGGCGGTGCCGTAGGCAACTTGCGCTTTGACCCAATGGCAATGCTTCCATTCTGCGGATACAACATGGCTGACTACTTCGGACATTGGCTCAAGGTTGGCGCAGCCACCAAGAGCGAGAACCTTCCAAAGATTTTCTTTGTGAACTGGTTCCGCCGAGATGAAGACGGTCGCTTCTTGTGGCCGGGATACGGCGAAAACAGCCGTGTTCTCAAATGGATCTTTGACCGTCTTGATGGAAAAGCAAATGCAACAAAGACTGCAATTGGCTACTTGCCGTCCCCTGCAGACATAGATGTCTCTGGCCTGAACGTCACCGAGGCTGACATGAATGCATTGTTGTCAATCGACTCTGAAGGCTGGAAATCAGCATTGCCACAAATGCGTGACCACTACGCCCAGTTCGGTTCAAAGCTTCCTGCGCCGTTGACTACTGCTCTTGACGAGCTTGAGTCGTCGCTCAAGTAATTAGGCCTGGCCAACCAACATGGCTCGGATACCGAGCCCCATGAGGAACAAACCGCCGAAGCCATAGAGCAAGTACGTCTTGTTCTTGAGTTGGTGGCGATAGCTATAGATGATTGCGACTGCCATGATGGCCACGAATCCGTAGAACGCATGGAAGGCAGGAAACTCAAGCTTGTCCCTGTTGACCATGATGACGCCAAGAGTGACTTGAACAAAGATGGTGAATTGAGCGACTCCGGTGTACCACCACAGGGCACGAGTACGTAGCGGCGTGATCTTGTGAGCAGCAAGTGCCCACACGCCAGCAAGACCATTGCTGATGATTGCAACCCAGGCCCACGCAGTATGAATGTCAGAGATAAGCAAAGAAAACACGTTTCTAAATCTACCTAGCGAATGAGCGTGTCGGCTTCGTTGCCAGACTCAATAAGGACAAGTTTTCCATCGACAATTTCAAAAGTTGTGACCGAGCAGTTATCAAGGCTGGCGATAACCATCGCGTCATTCTCGGTTGCGACACCAATAACCGCATTGATAGCGATGAAATGACTGAACACCACTGTGTCGGTTGTGATTTGTGCAACTCGTTGCCCAATTGCATCGCGATAGTCGAGGTAGTGCGACCCTGAGCGCTTGGCAACTTCAGTCCATGTGCCAGCCATTGCTTCGCGTAACCAATCGACTCGGTTTTCTAAGGTGTATTCAACTGGTGATGGAATTTCTCCGACAAGCGGTTCGATAACAACATCTTGCTTCCATGCTGTTGCTAATGGGAAGGCCGTTTGCTGACAACGCAACAACGGGCTCGACATCACTGGCAGTGGCCCAAGCGACGACAACTTTGATGCAACTGCAAGAGACTGACTACGACCAAGATCATCAAGACCTGGGTCTGGATCAACATTCCATCCGGCTGCCGCACGTCCGTGACGAACCATGTACACACGTGTCATTCGAAAATCCATCCGTCTCGCATTGGTTCATTGCTTTTGGGATCAATGAACCATTCGTTGCCAAATTGACGTGCGAATGTTTCATCGTCCATTGCTAAGAAGAAACTGGAATCGCTCAATTGACTTGCATGACACTTCATTGCTGCACGCTTTTGTGACACGAAACTTACGACATCAACTTTGTAGTTGATGTCTGCTTCAAGCGTTCCCATTGGATTGCCGTCGTCCATGGGACCATCTGGGTTAAACCCTTCGCCCTCTGGAAGAAAACCAGCAGCACGTGCCGCTTCGATACCGCGTCGCATTTGATCACGATTCATAGTGCCCTCAAGTACACGCACTGGCACTAACTCAGCGGCACGATGCCCTACTTTGTGCACCATGATGTGATCTGGGTGACCGTACCCTCCGTGCCAGTCGTATGTGGTGAGCACGTCGGCGTTTTCCTCACGCAAAACATCTGCCAACTTTTGTGCTGCATCATCAAGCGAGGCATTGCAGAATGAGCCTGCATTTGTGTTTTGCTCCCAGCCGGTCATTCCGCTGTCTTCGTATCCGAGCCACACCACGCGATGCACTCCGAGAGTCTCTGCTGATTTCAGAGTCTCTGCGTGACGAACTTCTACAAGTGTCTTTCCTGCAGGCATATCGGCAGGAATTTCGCCATGGTCGCCATTTGTGGCAACAACTAAGACAACTCGGTGCCCTTCGGCTGATGCGCGTGCGATGGTGCCACCGGTACCGATGCATTCATCATCGGGGTGGGCATGAAAACAAACGAGTGTCGACACCTATGCCTGCTTCGCTGCACCGCTTGCGAGCAGAGCGTCGACATTAGCAACGCCCCAGTCACGCAATACTTCAGCAGTGTGCTGACCAGCATGAGCTGATGGGCGCGAAATTTCCGGCGTGGTGCGAGAAAAGCGAGGTGCTGGTGCTGGCTGCATGTGTCCGTTCACGTTGATGAAAGTTTTGCGCTCAACGTTGTGTGGATGTGCAGCAGCTTCGCTCATGGTGAGAACTGGGGCGAAACAGACGTCAGTTGCTTCCATGATTGCGCACCACTCATCACGAGTCTTTGCTTTCATCACTTCTTGCAAACGAACCTTTAGCCCTGGCCACATTGACTGATCCATTTGCTTAGCGAAATCAGCATCGCCTTCAAGGCCTGTGAGCTTCATGAGTTCTGCATAGAACTGTGGCTCAATGGAACCGAGCGAGATGTACTTGCCGTCCTTGCATTCGAATACGTCATAGAAGTGAGCACCCGTGTCGAGAAGGTTTGTGCCTGGTGCATTTTCATTGAAGATGCCCATGGACTTAAACGACCAGAACATGGTCATCAGCACTGCTGCGCCATCAACCATTGCAGTATCAACTACTTGACCCTTGCCAGACTTCTGTGCTTCAAGCAATGCGCACACAACGCCGTATGCAAGGAACATTCCGCCGCCACCAAAGTCGCCAACCATATTGAGTGGCGGCACTGGCGCTTCGCCTGCGCGAGCAAAATGTGCAAGCGAGCCGGATAACGAGATGTAGTTGATGTCATGGCCGGCAGCCTGGGCGTACATTCCTTCTTGACCCCAACCTGTCATGCGACCAAACACAATGCGCGGGTTACGTGCCTGACATACATCAGGCCCAACCCCAAGACGCTCCATAACTCCTGGACGGAATCCTTCGATGATGGCGTCGGCCTTTTCAACCAATTGCAGCAACGCTTCAACACCCTCTGGGCTCTTTAGGTCAAGAGCAATGTTCTTGCGTCCGCGCAACATCAAGTCACCTGCTGGTGTCGATGGTGGCGTGCCACGCACTGCTTGCGCACGATCAACACGGATGATTTCGGCACCCATGTCTGCGAGCAGCATGGCAGCAAACGGGCCAGGCCCGATGCCAGCGATTTCAATGATCTTGTATCCAGTAAGTGGTCCAGACATGACAGGTTCCTTTTGTTGTTTAGTAGCGAAGAGTTATGCGGCGCGGCGTGCGTGGGACGCGATTGCGTCAACAAAAATTGGCCACAGTGGAAGCGGAACATCGTGGCCCATATCTGTGACGAACATGAATACAGAGCCAGGAATGAGTTCTGCAGTGCGCTCTCCGCCTGATGGAGTGAGCAATTGGTCATCACGGCCGTGAATTACAAGCGTCGGAGTATTCAGATTGCGAAGCTTGTCACTGCGATCTCCTGATGCATAAATGGCTGCAAGTTGACGGTGTGAACCTTCTGGGTAAAAGCTTCTGTCGAATTCACGAGCAGCACGAGCTTTTGCTTCTGCCAAATCGAAATACTTCTTAGAGCACCACACTGCCCAGTTGGCTGCGCTTTCAATGTACGTAGCACGGTCAGGTGACGGCGGCGCAAGCAAGGTATTAAGTGCAGCTTCTGTTGGAGTTCCATATGCAAGGTCACCAGTAACAGACATGATGCTGACGAGACTCTGAGTGCGATGCGCATGTTCGATTGCCACTGTCTGAGCAATCATGCCTCCCATTGATGCACCGATGATGTGCGCTTTCTCAATACCGAGGTGATCAAGAACTCCCATTGCATCTGCTGCCATGTCAGACAAGGTGTACGGCACAGGAACTGTAACGGGGTCACCCATGGCTGCCTGCATGGTTACTTTGTCTGTTTCCACCATGACACCATCGTGTTTGTACGACAAACCACAGTCACGGTTATCGAAACGCACAACGTGAAAACCCTGCTCGACGAACAGTTGTAAAAACTCTTCTGGCCATGCA
>Ga0208227_1000475_pt1 | contig 10580 bp, 10 predicted proteins | sample LakMenEpi13Jun11_FD_150692 | JGI IMG/M metagenome (GOLD analysis project Ga0208227, IMG submission 150692) | Freshwater microbial communities from Lake Mendota, WI - 13JUN2011 deep hole epilimnion (SPAdes) | ecosystem: Environmental > Aquatic > Freshwater > Lake > Epilimnion/Euphotic zone ...
TGGCTTGGTATTTTTGAAATTCCGTATTCATCATACTAGCATCACCTAGTAATTCGTAAAGCGCAATACTACTTGCCCTACTCATCACACTCATATCTTCAAAAGCAATCACACTCTCTGTTCTATTAATAACTTTTTCTAGTTCTTTTGTTTCAATTTTTGTGGCTTTTAATTTTTCTATTTCTTCGTCTACAGCCTTCATTGCATTTTCCATAGAAACCCCTTTTACAAGTTTTCCATCTACCGCAACAAGACCTGCATCTAAACTTCCAAAATGATAACAATCTATGCTAGAAAAATATTGTTTTTCTTTTACGAGTGTCTGATACAACCTAGACGCAGCGCCACCTCCCAGTATCTCAGTGAGCAAATCTGCGGCGTAGTAACCAGGCGATAACCGCGCGTCCATATGCCATGTTTTTACAAAAGCATCGAGTGGCACATTGGCTTCCACTTCTAATTTTCGAGCGTCGGTTTGTAAAGGCTCAACGGGTAATTGACGTTCATATTTTGTACCCATTTCGATAGGACCAAACCACTTTTCTGCCAAACGTTTTACTTGTTCCAACTTTACATTTCCTGCCACCACTAATATGGCATTGACAGGACGGTAATGTTTAAAAAAGAAATTTTTAACGTCATCAATTTTTGCATTTTCTACATGCGACAATTCTTTACCAATAGTCATCCACCTATACGGATGCACGGTATATGCCAGTGAACGCATTTTATGCCATACATCACCATAAGGTTTATTGATATAATGTTCTTTAAATTCTTCACACACCACTTTACGCTGCGTTGCTAAACTTTTTTCACTAAATGCTAAACTTAACATACGGTCGCTCTCTAACCAAAAAGCCGTTTCAATATTTTGAGCCGGTAACTGGCAATAATAATTGGTAAGGTCGTTGGTGGTATAGGCATTGTTTTCGCCCCCAGCACGCTGCAGGGGCTCGTCATAATCTTTAATGTTAACGCTACCACCAAACATCAGGTGCTCAAATAAATGCGCAAAACCGGTTTGTGCCGGATTTTCGTCTCTAGCCCCTACATCATACATCACATTCACCACCGCCATGGGTGTTGAGGGGTCTTCGTGAACCAAAACCCTTAATCCGTTGTCTAATACAAAGCGATCGAATTGAATCATAATAGTTATAATAGACTGCAAAAGTACATACAACGCTGTTAGCTATTTTTAAAACTTGAACTATTCGGTAGTACCTTTGTACCCATTATTTAAAATAAGCAAGCATGCAATTAGCAGATTTATACCAAAAGGCGCTCAATTTTGAGTTTTTAAGCATCGAAGAAGGGATGTTTTTGTTTGAACAGGCCCCACTCACCGAGCTCATGCACGTAGCAGACGAACTGCGCAAAATTCAAGTGCCCCATGGTAAAGTAAGTTGGCAAATTGACCGGAATGTAAATACCACCAACGTGTGTGTAGCCAATTGTAAATTTTGTAATTTTTATAGAATACCTGGTCATGCCGATGCGTATATCACAGACATGCCTACCTACCGTAAAAAAATTGAAGAGACCCTTGCTTATGGTGGTGATCAGTTATTATTACAAGGTGGACATCACCCAGGTTTAGGGCTCGATTTTTATACCAAGACATTTAGAGAAATTAAACAAGAATATCCAACACTAAAACTACACGCACTTGGACCCCCAGAAGTAGCACATATTTGTAAACTCGAAAAAATGAGCCATCACGATGTGCTAAAAGCCTTACAGGAAGCGGGTTTGGACTCACTACCTGGCGCCGGTGCCGAAATTTTAGTGGACCGTGTAAGACGTTTAATTTCAAAAGGAAAATGTGGTGCAGACGAATGGCTTGCCATCATGCACGAAGCGCACAAACTAAATATTACCACCAGTGCTACCATGATGTTTGGTCATGTAGAAACACTAGAAGAAAGATTTATTCACTTAACGCGCATCCGTGAAATTCAAAGTATGAAACCGGAACATGCGAAAGGATTTTTAGCATTTATTCCATGGACATTCCAAGACGTTGATACCTTACTTACACGTATTAGAGGGGTGCATAATTTAACCACCACCGACGAATATATACGCATGATTGCCATTAGCCGTATCATGCTTCCAAATGTCAAAAACATACAGGCAAGCTGGCTTACCGTGGGCAAACAAACTGCCCAGGTATGCTTACATAGTGGCGCCAACGATTTTGGGTCTATTATGATTGAAGAAAACGTGGTGAGTGCAGCAGGTGCGCCCCACCGTTTTACCTATAAAACCATGCAGGATGCCATTAAAGAGGCCGGTTTTGAACCTCAATTAAGAAATCAGCAGTACGAATGGCGCGAAATTCCGGCGGCTATTAAGGAGCAAGTGATTGATTATTAATTTTTTGAGCTAGCCTGTAACTTTTTATAGCCGGGATCGTTATACCCACAGAAAAGACCAAAACAACTGTGTTTTTGCTATGACGGAGAAAGATTACAACGAATCTGTGCTGCTTTATGCCGATAATGTGTACCGCTTTATCGTAAAAAACCTTCGCCACACCGAAGACGCAGAGGATATTGTGCAATCTGCCTTCGAAAAGTTATGGATTCATAAAGACAGCGTGGAGCCCCTAAAAGCTAAATCGTATTTATTTACGGTAGCCTACCACTTATTAATTGACCATACCCGCAAAGCAAAACGCATTACGTTACAAGAAAGTTTTGAAAACGATTCGCAAACTGTCTATCAAGAAAACAAGGCTTTAAAAAAAGTATTGCACGACGCCCTCGCTACCTTAAATGAAATGCAGCGCAGTTTGGTTTTACTAAAAGATTACGAAGGATATAGTTACGAGGAAATTGGAGAAATCACAAAGCTTACCACAGATCAAGTGCGCGTGTATTTGCACAGGGCCCGTTTAAAGCTTAGAAATTATTTAATTAGTCCGCAGCAAGTGTTATAAAATAAATGCAAAACATAAGTCTACATAACTATCAAGATTTTTTACTTCGTTACATCGACGAAGAATTAGACCTGCGTGAAACAGAGGCCCTGCTTGCATTTTTAGCGTTACACCCTGAGGCACAAGAAGAGTTAGAATTATTACAATCCACCAAACTAGACATTGAAACGATTACTTGTCCAAGTAAAGCCCTACTCTATAAAAATATTTTTCCGGTTATAGTAGAACCAACAACCATTGTATACCCTAACAAGCAAAAATTATTTAAAAAAGAAAAAGAAAAGGCGTCAGTGGTTTTATTAAAGTGGTGGGCAGTTGCTGCTGCTGCGGTATTTATTTTTATTGTGGCACGTTATGGCATGTTAAGTGGTGAGACCAGTAACGGACTAGCTAAAAATAACGTTTCGAGCAATGGTGCTCAAAAAATTAATATTACGAAACCAGGTAGTTCAATAGTAAATAATGCAATCAAAAATAATTCTATTGAAAATACCAGAACATTGGCGGCAACAAACGTTGTGGTCAACCAAAAAAGTAGTATACATATACTAGACTACAGTAGCGTATCTGATATTGTTACACAACGAAATATACCAACCGCTTCAATTGTTAGGGCCAGCGAAACGGCTCAGGCCATACCAAGTTACAACGGCTCTATTATTGATGTAAAGCCTACTATTATTGCAGAAATAACAACAGCTACAATTGAACTTAATGAAGTAAACGAACCAAAAGAAACAATCGAAAACATTGAAACCATCGATACAGAAGCCGCTAGCAGTAATCGATCTGTTATGGTTGGCGCTTTTGAAATTGATAAAGATAAATTTAGAGGCCTCTTTAGAAAAGCAAACGCGTTATTTAAAAACAAAGAAAACAACAAAAATGAAAAATAAAATACTCACAGCAGTTTTAAGTATTGGAACATTAATGGCAGCTGCACAATCAGACAGTAGTAACACAAAAAAAGATAGCATAGTCGTAAAACCTGACACCATCAAGGTGGGCAATTTTTATATTGTAAAAAAAGGTGGCGAAAGTGGAAATGGTAATGGTAATATGTCAGTTATCAATGACGCCACTGTTCAAATTGGCAATGTCACTATTAACGCAAGCGGCCTCGACAATAAGCCTGTTATTAAAATTGAAAGAAAAAAACCAGCACCCAAAAAAGTAAGTACCAACTGGTGGATTCTTGACCTAGGTTTTGCAGGCAATAGAGACGAAACTAATTACGCAACTGCTGTTGTAAATAACAATTACCTCAGAACTTTTAGCCCTGCTAATGGAGCGCCCAATAAACAAACATTTAATTTAAACAACGGTAAAACCACCAATGTAAACCTTTGGTTTTTTATGCAAAAAGCAAGCATCATAAAGCAAGTGGTATTTTTAAAATATGGTATGGGAATGGAAATGTATAATTTCAGATACGACTCGCGCGTCTCTTACAGAAAAGAGAGTTTCCCCCACGTCTACAACGATTCAATTTCGTTTTCTAAAAATAAATTATTTGCAGGCTATTTAACTGTGCCATTTATGTTGCATGTGAATACCACACCTGGTAACAAAAAAGGATTTAGTTTTAGTGCCGGTGTGAGCGCAGGTTATTTAGTAGGTAGCAGGGCGAAGCAAAAAAGTGAAGAGCGTGGTAAACAAAAATACAAAGGTGACTTTGACCTGTCGCCATTTAGAACTGCGCTTATTGGTGAACTCGGTATTGGACCGGTTAAACTTTATGGCTCATACAGTTTAAATACTTTACATGATTCTTACACTAGATTGGAGCAATATCCTTTTGCAGTAGGTATCCGTTTTAGCAACTGGTAATACTACATCATTAAAAAGCGACCAACGGTCATATACCATTTACTCTTTTCATTTTTACAAAGGCTCTGATGTCCGCTTTGTACATATTTGATGAGTTCTTTTTCGCGGCTCGCTAAATTTTTAAATATCTGATGGGTTTCAGATTCCGTTACGCGCGGATCCGTAACTCCCCACTGCAATAAGACAGGACAGTTAATAGCAGTAGCGTCTTTTTGCGGTTGGTAATTAAAAGCCCAAGCACCAAGTTCCACACCGCCCCAAAAAGTAAGGAGTGTGCTTAATGGTTCTGATGGAAGTCCCATGGTACGCATACGCCCTGCAACTGCGTCTTGTAATGTTGCAAAGGGCATTTCTAAAATTACTTTAGAAGGCTTAAGGCCAAATTCTGAAACGGCTTTTGTAATCGTAGCAGCGCCCATAGAAATGCCATAGAGCACAATATTTTTTTCTTGTTTTGCTTGCACATAATCATACACGGCTTTCACATCGCGCGCTTCATACATGCCAATAGATGTTGTAGATCCTTCGCTATTACCATGCGCTCTAAAATCTGTTACCATAATATGATAACCCATTTCATGAAACGCCGTAGCTTCTGCAATGATGCCACTTTTACTACTTCCATGACCATGAAACATAAGTACGATGCCACGCGGAATTTTTCCATTAGAGGTATCTGCAGCTGCATACCAACTTTCTAAACGAACGCTATCTTGTGTCGTAAGAAAGACAGTGTCGTGTGCAACCAAAAAAGAATCCACCACTTTACTTTTTGGATATTGTACACCAAAAAAAATAGCACTGGCTTTTTCTGAACCAGACATTTCTGAAGGCTTTTTTGGCTTTGGTGCACCGGCATAAAAATGGGTAAATTTATAGGCCTGAAAAGCGGCAATAATATTGATGAAAACAAATACCGCTAGTACCGTGTAGCCAATTCTTTTAGCCCATTTTTTTAACATAATGTATCGTTTAAATTGTTGTTGCGCCAAAATATGATTGCAGTGCAGCAGGTATTGCAATACCCTCAGCAGTTTGATGATTTTCTAATAAGCAGGCTAATATGCGTGGGAGTGCTAATGAACTTCCATTTAATGAATGTGCAAATTGCATTTTGCCATTTTCATCTTTAAACCTACACTTTAAACGGTTGGTTTGGTAGGCTTCAAAATTTGAAACACTACTTACTTCTAACCAACGTTCTTGTGCTGCACTGTATACTTCAAAATCATACGTAATGGCACTAGCAAAACCCATATCACCTCCGCATAGTCTTAAAATGCGGTAAGGTAATTCTAAAGAAGCTACTAATTTTTCTACGTGTGCCACCATTTCATCGAGCACCGTATAGCTAGTACTCGGTTCTACGATTTGTATGATTTCAACTTTTTCAAATTGATGCAAACGGTTGAGTCCGCGCACATCTTTTCCGTAGCTGCCTGCTTCTCTTCTAAAACATGGTGAGTACGCAGTCATTTTAATCGGAAATTCTTCCGGCTTAATAATCACGTCGCGGTATACATTGGTTACTGGAACTTCTGCGGTAGGAATCATATAAAAATCATCGGCAGGCATATAATACATTTGCCCTTCCTTGTCTGGAAGTTGTCCTGTACCAAGTGCAGACGCTTCGTTCACCATAAATGGCGGTAAGTATTCGGTGTAACCAGCAGCTGTATTAAAATCTAAAAAATACTGAATCAGTGCGCGTTGTAATTTTGCACCCTTTCCAATATAAACTGGAAAACCACTACCGGTAATTTTATTACCTAAATCAAAATCAATTAAATTATATTTTTTTGCGAGGTCCCAGTGTGGCATAGCGCCGGTTGGTAAAGTAGCAGTGGGTCCGCCTGTTTTTACCACCACATTGTCTTCTGGTGTTTTACCAAGCGGCACGGGTGCTCCTGGTAAATTAGGGAGTTGTAACAATTGATTGGTTAATGACGTTTCAATTTCCGCCATTTGTGTTTTGATAGGCTCTAAACTTTCTTTCCATCCTGCCACTTCTTGTTTTATTGCTTCTGCACCAGCTGCATTTCCAGAAGCCATCATCTTTCCAATTTCTTTAGAAGCCGCATTTACCTTTGCCTGTGTAGTATCAAAATCCAATTGTAATTTTTTGCGCTGGTCATCTAGTGCAATAATTGAATCCACTAAATCCAACTGCTTACAATGCTTAACCGCCAATCTTTCCTTTACAAAGGCAGGATCATTTCTTAAAACACTCAACTGTAACATAAAATCAACTATTTCTGCAAAGATAACTTTTGAAAGCTGATGTACGCACTGCTTTGCGCTTTACATTTGCAATATGAGCTTTGCAACAGACGATTTACAACAAAGATGGTGGCAATTAGAGGCCAAATTATTAGCCCGATTTGACAAAAAGCCCGATTTAGAAGGGATTTTGTTCCTTATTGGCATGCAGGAAACCGGTTTTATCCAAGAAAAGATATCGAAAGAACAAAAACAAGACCTCATGCACGTGGCGGTTTGTACCGTATTAAGCGCTAGCGATTATTACCGTTTTGCCGGAAAAGACCCCGATGGATGGCCTCATTTTGAGCAAATCAAGGAACTGCCGGTGATGCACCTCCCGGATCAAGAAAACTTTTTAAAAGACCACGTGCTGCTCTATTTTGAAAAAGAGGGACTTTAAAACTAGTTGATCAAATGATTGGTCAATTTGAATAAATATGCAATCTTTGCAACCTATAAATAAACAACTATGAATTTTCCTGCAAACCTATACTACACCAAAGATCACGAGTGGATACTATTAGACGGAAACGTTGCAACCATTGGTATCACAGACTTTGCACAGCATGAACTTGGAGATATTGTATATATCGACATCAATACTGTTGGTAAAGCACTTGCTGCTGAAGAAGTGTTTGGTACGGTAGAAGCAGTTAAAACTGTAAGTGATTTATTTTTACCTGTTGCAGGAACTATTACAGAAGTGAATCCACTTTTAGAAAAACAACCGGAGCTTGTTAATACAGATGCGTATGGTGATGGCTGGATGGTTAAAATGACCGTTAGCAACCCTGCAGATGTGGCCGCTTTAATGAGCAGCGAAGCTTACGCAGCCCTTGTTGGGTAACCCAAATGAAAAAACTACATTTCTTACCTGGTTTTATTTTTTTAGGGATTAGTCTATTCTTACTCACTTTACCTGGATCCTCGGTTCCAAGTGGATGGTTTTTTATTCATATCCCGCAGTTCGATAAAATCGTGCACATTGGCATGTTTGGTATGCTATGCATACTTTTTCATTTCCCAGCGTTCACCTCATCCCTTTCGGGAAAGCAAAAAACTACTTGGTACTGGCTGATATCTTTAGCGGGCATTTTATATGGCGTAGCCATGGAATTTGTACAAAGAGACCTTGTTGCAAACCGTTCATTCGAAGGAGCAGATATTTTAGCGGATATGGTTGGAAGCCTTGGTGCACTTGCAATTGCGCTAAGTTTGAAAAGACAAGAGCAGGCCTAAAAAAATAGGCCCCAATAGAAATTGGGGCCATAACCAAAACTAACTGCTTATGAGAAAAAGTTGAAAATTTTTGTTGTTTGTGACTTCTAATTTGAAGTCATTATAAATTTCCTACTTTTTACGCAATAAATAAAATAAACCTTACAAATAATTTGTTAAAACGGCCCTACTAAATTGAGCCTTATGTTCTGGTTGCTTGCCTTAACTTTACACCGTGCCGCAGTTTAACTACAACGATTCTGTCAACTTTTTATCCAAACTTACCCTACGCAGGTTATGGAATGGAGCAAAAGTGTATTTCAGCTATCAATTAAGCCGTTTCACCGGTAAACCCATTGTTTGGGGACTGCCCATTTCCATCTCTTTTGAACCCACTACATCTTGTAACCTCCGCTGTCCGGAGTGCCCAAGCGGTTTGCGCGCGTTTACCAGACCAACCGGCATGCTGCAGCCCTCATTTTTTAATGAAACAATCGATTCGGTATATAAAGATTTGATATATCTGATCTTTTACTTTCAGGGAGAACCTTATTTGAACCCGTCCTTTTTGGATATGGTGGCTTATGCGAGCAAAAAGGGCATTTATACCGCCACTTCCACCAATGCACATTATTTAACCGAAGAAAACGCCAAAAAAACGGTGGAATCTGGGCTGGACCGGCTCATTATATCTATTGACGGAACCACTCAAGAAGTATACGAGCAGTACCGGGTTGGCGGAAAACTGGATAAAGTAATGGAAGGCGCCCGAAACATTGTAAAATGGAAAAAGGAACTAAAAAGTAAAACGCCGTTTATCTTTTTTCAGTTTTTAGTGGTTAAACCCAATGAACATCAAATTGAAGACATTAAAGCACTAGGCGCAGAAATCGGTGTAGACGCCGTACGTTTTAAAACCGCGCAGGTGTATGATTACGCGAACGACCCGCACGGGCTCATTCCTACAAATCAAAAATATAGCAGGTATAAAAAAGACAGTGCTGGTCAAATGCAAGTAAAAAACGGACTGGGCAATCACTGCTGGAAATTATGGCATGCCAATGTAATTACCTGGGATGGAATAGTGGTCCCATGCTGCTTTGATAAAGACGCTACACATCAACTCGGTCATTTAAAAAACAAATCTTTTACAGAAGTTTGGGACAGCAAGGAGTACCATACTTTTAGAAAAAATTTAATGACCTCCCGAAAGTCGATTGACATTTGCGCCAATTGCAGCGAAGGGTTAAGCGTTTGGGAAGACTAGCACTGCAAAAAGCGTCTTGTAGCAATTGTGCATTACTATTGCTACTGCCTAATATTCATCCACAAAAGCGCAAGCATCCTCATCACAATTTATCTTTAAGTCATGAAAAAAATAGCATCCATAATAGTGCTACTAGTTTGCACTTTTCAATTATTCGCACAACCTGTTCGCAACTTTGAATTTAGAGGCGTATGGGTTGCTACCGTAGAAAATATTGACTGGCCAAGTAAAAAAGGTCTTCCTGTAGAAACACAGCAACAAGAGTTTATCAAGCTCTTAGACATGCATCAAAAAAATGGTATGAATGCAGTGGTTGTTCAAGTAAGACCAGCAGCAGATGCCATGTATCCTTCAAGTTTTGAACCATGGTCAGAATATTTAACAGGCAAACAAGGTTTAGCACCTGAACCGTTTTATGATCCACTCGCTTTCATGATTGAAGAAACACATAAACGTGGTATGGAATTTCATGCATGGCTTAATCCATACCGTGCTGTTTTTAATATCAACAAATCATCGGTGGCAGAAAATCATATTACCAAACAACGCCCCGAATGGTTTTTAATTTATGGAGATAAAAAATATTTTGATCCAGGAATACCTGCTGTGCGTTCTCATACAGCAGCCGTTGTAAAAGATTTAGTAAGCAGGTATGCGCTAGATGCTATTCATATGGATGATTATTTTTACCCTTACCGTATTGCAGGCAAAGAATTTCCAGATCAATCAAGCTTTACAAAATATGGAAATGGATTATCTAAAGATGAATGGAGAAGAAGTAACTGTGATAGTATTATCACGCAACTTAAAAGAACAATTATAGCCACCAATCCGCGCGTTAAATTTGGTATTAGTCCATTTGGTATATGGAGAAATAAAACACAGGACCCGCGTGGTAGTGAAACAAAAGGTGGTCAAACCAATTACGATGATTTATATGCCGACATTTTACTATGGCTAGAAAAAGGTTGGATCGATTATGTAGTGCCGCAATTATACTGGGAGCGTGGACACAAACTCGCAGACTATGATGTCCTTTTAAAATGGTGGAACGAC
>Ga0208227_1000476_pt1 | contig 10564 bp, 10 predicted proteins | sample LakMenEpi13Jun11_FD_150692 | JGI IMG/M metagenome (GOLD analysis project Ga0208227, IMG submission 150692) | Freshwater microbial communities from Lake Mendota, WI - 13JUN2011 deep hole epilimnion (SPAdes) | ecosystem: Environmental > Aquatic > Freshwater > Lake > Epilimnion/Euphotic zone ...
GGCATGTTGTCTACAAAGCCCTACGCAAGCGGCGGCGCATACGTAGATCGTATGAGCGACCATTGCAAAGGTTGCGCATATGACCGCAAGAAACGTGTCGGCGAAGATGCCTGTCCATTCACAGTTTTGTATTGGGACTTCTTCCTTCGTCACGAAGACCGCTTCGTTCGAAACCCCCGCGTAGCCCGTCAAGTCCGTGCAGCCCAGCAACTTGCTGATCGGGACGACCTACAAACGACAGCAGTATCTATCTTTTCTCGCCTCGACCGCGGCGAGCTCTAAGCCACTACAACTGAGCCTGATTGACATCTGGCCTGCAATGGGTCACAAAATGAATTTCAAAGCTGACTGGTAAATCTTTCTTTCCTTTCATATGTTGTCCGTCCACACATCACTCGCGACGGCAGTTGTCGTTTATATCTTGAGGGAGAAATCGATGTCAGAAGCATCCAGCAATTTTGGAGCCCCAGGCATTGCCGAGCGGTTATCGGTTCTCCGAACGCCGCAACCAGGTACGCCTCCACTAAAAACAAACACACCGAAACGCATGCGACTTGAAGTACTCATTGGGGTAGTCGTTGTTTTGGCCGGAATAACAATGGCCCTTTTTCTCAGTGGTGGTGGCAGTTCATCTCCTGCAATCGGTGGGGAGCCTGCGACAAGTTCTCCCCAAATTGACGCGCAGGATTCTCGGCTAATGGCAGGGGAAGCCTTTATTGCAATTGCAGTGGATCCCGGCAACTTCCCACCGTCGTTATTGGTCGGTGACACAGTACGAGTTGTTGTAACGCCCAGCAATGACGGCAACGGAAGTGTTCGCAGTTTGAAGGAATTAACAGTTGTGCAGTCGGTGACGCCGCCTGCTGATATGGGAACTCAGTTTGTTGTGACCGTACGTGCGCCAGAAAGCCTTGCTACTGCCGTTGCAGCTTCTGGGGCAATTCATCTGTCAATTGTTAAGGGAGACAGCTAATGAACAGCCCTTCACCAACCATTTCTGAAGTTGCCAGGGCAATTGCAACTGCGTTGGCAGACGATCGAGTGCGACGCCACAACGAGGATCAGTTGCCTCCATCAGTTGACGAAGAACGACATATGGCGCGATTAACTGCTGCAGGAGTCTTAGCGCGGGCCCGTCCTCTAGATGCTTGGGGATTTGATGCGATACCCGATCCCGATGATCGACGAGTTATCGACGAAGCAATCGCTCAAGTTTTAGGACTTGGCCGATTGGAACCACTTCTTGAAGATGACGATATTTCCGACATTCATATTCGTGGCAACTTTCCGGTGTGGGTAAAAACTCGAAATGGTGAGCGACGTGAACATCCACCGATTGTTCAAACCGATGCAGAATTAGTTGATCTCATTCGTCGCATAGCTTCCCGAATGGGACATAGAGAACAACGTTTTGATCCTGCTCATCCTGAACTCAACTTGCAGTTACCTGATGGCTCGCGGTTATTCGCAGCTATGGAGATATCGGCTCATCCAACACTTGTCATTAGGCGACATCGTTTTGAGTTCTCAGCAATTCCTCAACTGGTCGAGCGCCAGATGATGGAACCAGAAGTTGGAAGTTTTCTTGCTGCTGCTGTTCGTAGCAGGAAGAACATAATTGTCGCTGGTGGAACTGGGTCAGGTAAAACCACTTTGCTTCGTGCTCTTATCAATGAAGTTGGACCTCTGGAACGGATAGTCACAATTGAAGATGCTTATGAATTAGGGATAGATCATTTTCAGAATGCCCACCCCGACCATGATGCTTTGCAAGCACGCACAGCAAATATTGAGGGTCAAGGAGAAATCACTATGGCTGATCTAACACGTATGGCTTTACGAATGGACCCAGATCGTGTGATTGTGGGGGAAGTACGAGGCGGGGAAGCGTTTCCAATGTTGTTGGCCATGAGCCAAGGGAACAATGGGTCAATGTGTACTTTGCACGCCGACAGTGCTCGATCTGTGTTTCCGAAACTGTTGGCGTATGTATCTATGGCTTCGACCGGAGTACCAACTGAGACTGTCAACCTTCTCATTGCAAGCGCAATCCACTTTGTAGTGCATGTGGAAGTCAGAGACAATGTTCGCCGAATAACTTCAATCCACGAAGTAGTTGACGCAGATGGAACTGCAATTGTCTCTAATGAGGTGTATTCAATAAATAGCACTACGCCGCAATTTGTGGCGTTGCGTGGGGCTACTGCCACACAATTGGAGAGGCATGGCTTCCCACGGGCGCGGGAATTGTCATGGAGCTAATTCTTTGGATCATTTGTGGTTTGGTTGTTGCTGGTGGTGCACTGACAGCAGTGCGTGGATCAGGAGGCGTATCAGCAGTTAGTGATGCATTGCGCGACCACTCTGTGCGGAGGCGCCAGGCAGACGACCAACGAGCGTTAGTGGAAGCTGTCGCTACGTGGACAGAAAACTTGCGAGACACTATTTCTGCATCGTCAGGTCTTGAGCAAGCAATCATTGCAACGGAGCTTCATTCTCCTCGTGCCATCTCTGTGCCTGTTCGTCGACTTGTTGCGTCACTTAGGTACGGATCATTGGAAGATGGCTTGCGACGCTTTGCAGATGATGTTGCACATCCCACATGCGACTTTGTGGTTGCAGCACTCATTACGACTGCGCAACACCAAACAAGGGACCTTGGACAGTTACTTGGCCACTTAAGTGACTGCGCGCGATCAGAATGTCATTTGTATTTACGAATTTGGGTTTCGCGAGCTCGGTCACGATCAGCAGTACGAATCATTACCGGAACAGTTGGAACCTTCATTGCAGGCCTGGTTGTGTTCAATCGTCCGTACCTTGCACCATTCGCTTCAGCAGAGGGCATTGTTGTTGCCTTCTGTATTTCGTTGTCATTCGGGTTCGCTATTTGGTGGTTACAACGAATTGCTCAAATTCGAACTCCGGCGAGGTTCCTAACGGGCCGCAATGCAGTGGCCACATCATGAAGGGCTTATTGCCAGAAGTGGCTGATTTGGAACTACTGGGCATCACCGAAGTTGATTTTGTTCGCCGGCTAATTCAACGAACAATATTCGCAACTGTGTGCGGCTTATTGTCAACCATCCTGTGGATCTCTTTTTGGGATAAGCCACCATTCATTGTCGTAATACTTTTGTGCATTGCGGTTCCGTACATTTCATGGCAAGTACCAGTAAAGCAAGTTGCCACTGCGAGTCGCATGCGTCGTTCAGACATGGACCTTGCGGTTGCTGTCTATTTAGATCTTGTGAATGTTCTGTTGGCCGGAGGTGCTGGAGTTGAAACAGCAATGCTGGCTGCAGCAGGTGCTGGCGACGGATTCAGCTTTGAACAGATTCGTCTTGCGTTAGTGCGTGCCCAGAGTTCTCGCGGATCATATTGGGACTCGCTAAGAGAACTGGGCGAGCGCACTGGAGTTGAATCTCTCGAGGACGTCGCTCACAGTGTGCAATTAGCCGGAGAACATGGTGCGCGTATTCGGCAGTCCCTAGCCGCAAAGGCAACTGCTTTACGCAGCAAAAATCTGGCGCGCATAGAGCATGAAGCTGAACAGCGCACTGAACACATGGGTTTACCAATTGTGCTTCTGTTTCTCGGTTTCATCTTGCTCGTCGGCTATCCGGCATTTGTCGGAACCTTGGGTGCGCTTTAGCGCACCCTCTAGATCTCAAAAATAAGGAGAAAAAACATGTCAATTTCACGACAGCTATATCAGTACTACCGCATTCGGTTTGATGCCTCTCACGAGCGAGACATCGAACGAGGAGAAGTGAGTGCAACAACTGTCGTTATGGCAGCGGCACTTATTGCCCTAGCCATCACCGTGGGCGGAATCATCAGTTCGCGAGTGCGCGACAAGGCAAATTCGCTCAACCTCGGATGATGCTGCCCTCCGAGGCGAGGCGTAACCGGGGCGAGACCAGTATCCAAGCGGTGCTTCTCGTCCCGGTGGTTCTCGGAATCTTTTTTCTTGGTGTTCACGCAACAGCACTAATCCATGGGGCCCACGTGGCGAATGCTGCAGCCATTCGTGGAGCACAGATTGCTGCATTTTCTAATAGCGAAGGAAACGATGTCGTGCGGGCAATGAATGAAATGGAACAAGTGGTTTCTGATCTGGGTTCTCATATGTATTCCGCCCCATCTTTGGAAATTGGAAGCAAGGCCGTACATGTCACAGTAAGCGTGGCAGTTCAATCAATTGTCCCATTTCTTCCAACAGCGGTAACTCGCTCTGCCACCGTTAGTCGCGAGCAGTTCCTCATGGAGCAAAACAGATGAAAGGGAACAATTCGCGCGGCTCGCTAACTGTGGAAGCTCTCCTTCTGGTTCCCGTATTGATGATGATGTTTCTTCTCATCGTTCATGTTGGACGATTAACTGATGCCTCTTTTCGAGTACATCGGGCGGCCGACGTCAGTGCACGAATCGCTTCTCAATCAAGTTCTAATTCGATGATTTCACGTGGCGTGACGGCCGCGCACAACGATCTTGTTGGAAGTGGATCTAAGTGTGAACGATCAAACGTAATTGTCACTAGAGGCCATATCGGGCGTATTCAAACGGTGACAACCTCCATTACCTGTGTCGTCTCTTCGTCGGGCCTTGGCCTTTTGTCTTTGCCTCAACGAACCGTGCGAGCAACATCCACCGAAGTAGTGGATTATTTCTCAGGCCGATGATGAACAGAAAGAATCAAGGATCACTTTCGGCTGTGATGGTTTGCCTCGTAATGGCGACTATGGCATTGACCGGTTTGGCATATGACGGAGGACGAGTTGTATCGGCATACATGGAAATGTCTGATACAGCACAGAATGCAGCCCGATTAGGAGGACAACAACTCGTTGGTATTCGTAGTGGGAATCCTCACATTGACGAGGACTTAGCTACCTCAGCAATGCGTGCATATTTAGTGGCTCGCGGACTCACGGGAAAATTCGATGTGCAGGGGACAAAGGCGACAGTTGAGGTTTTCAAAAAAGTGCCAATGCAGATTCTTGGCATCGTCGGTATCGGTGAACGCACAATTCGGGTGATTCGAACTGTGGATGTGGTGGATGGCTGATGAATCGGATACAGCGTCTCGCAACCTTTTGTGGACTCATTGCAATCCCCACATGGTCGCTCTATCAGATCATTCTCATGGTCTGTCAAGACGCAATCATTGACACCTTGTTTGATGCAACAATCAATTCGCTTGAACTTCTTCTCCTGTTGCACGTACTTGTACTAGCAACGTCCCTTCTGATGTTCCAGTTGCTGATCGTTGGCCGCTCTCACTCAGTTCTTCGAGGTTCTCTGCGATTGGTCAATCGACCGCTGACATGGCTTAGTGCATCACTGGTGTTTTCTCCGTTGACACAGCACTCTTCATCTGCTGCAACCCATCAAACGGAAGGTATCCCAGCGACAGGAGTCATATCGCCAACTATTGCGGCTGGAGCTTTGGCTCATATCTTGCGACGACGCAGAGAACAGATTCAGCAAATGACAACTCCAGATCGCTTGACAGAAAGCGAACTTCAAATCATGAAACAGATTCAACGATGCGCACAAGACGCAAAAGTTGAATGCGCGGGAACGGTTGACCTCATGAGTAATTCTGAAGTGGTTCAGGTTATGAGAGCAGTAGACCGACCTCTGCCAGACCAAACGACTCAAGACATGGTCGTAACGGAGTGGGCTTTAGTTGTAAAGCTTTTTGGATATCCAGTAGTTGAGAATGGGGCTGGAGATATCGCGCAGTTTAGAAAACGTCGTGCATTAGAACTACTGACCTGGTTAGCACTGAACCGAGACAGATCGCGGCGTTCAGCTGCGCGTACCGCAATGTGGGATTTGGATATCACTGACTCAACTTTTTCGACAATTGTGTCGGACATGAGAAGGGGTCTTGCAGAAATAGATCAACAATTTTCTCGGTCGGACTGGTTACCGACTACATACTCAGACGAATTACCGCTCAGCATTCGAGTCATTACCGACGATGTTCTGATGGCCCAGGCCTTGGAGAGTTTTCGAAAAAACTCAAGCAATTCCTTTGAGATCGTTAGAGCACTTTCGCATGTCCGCGATGTTCCATTTGCTGGCACTTCGTATTCATGGGCAGATCTCGATGGAACTACAACGCGGTTGGTGATCCTGGCGCTTACAGCGGCGACGGAAGTCGCACTTTGGGCTTTGGGCACAGGAGATACGGCCGCATTTGAAACTGCAATGACTGCTGGGCTGCGGATATTCCCAGGGCATGAGGAACTACTGGCCCTCCAAGAACAGGCAAGACGGTTGTGTTTCAAGGCTGGGTTGCATTCGTAATGTGCATGGCGCAAGTTTGATTCTTGCACCATGCACTCTTGACGTGCCTAACTGTGAATTTCTAAATTGTAAAATGTACTGGAATGTAGAAAAGCGTCGTTCTGAACGACAAGCTAAATGGACTGAGTTGAATACTGATGCCAGATGACCAACTGCCAATCCGGTGCCAAGGGCCCCAATAGTTGGGCTTACAGCAAGGGTAATGACGCACTTTGTAGTCGACTCTAAGGCCAGCGCTCGCATCCAACTTCGCATACGGTGCCGTATCCGAAATCAGAGCGTTGATGGTGTAGTCAAAACAACCTTCAAATTCATATCCAGCCAAATTCCCTGTGTTGTAACAACCCGAGTCACTCATGGAACTTTGGACAGTGAAATGACCAGCAGCATCAAATGTCACGGTTGCCAAATTAAATGCGTAACCCCCTGCATACGCTGTGCCGCTAGCCGCGAATTCAAAGGGTCCAGATTTTGTGCAATCACTATCTCCACAGTTAGTCATGTGAAATGACAATGCTGCAGACCATTGATTTTCAATTCCAATCGATCCGTTTCCATCGAGCGCGAAAACAATTTGGTTATCAACCCAATGTAGGGATGCCGCTCCAGAGAATTTAGCTACTCCGAGATTGACGTCCAATTCGACAGTGAGGCCGACTCCGTACCTTGCCGATTGGGACATCGAAATGCGGGCACTCCCCAAGTTGTAACCAAAGATTGTAAAATTGGGAATTGAGGCAGAAAAAGATGACTGTGGGTAAAGACCATGGCCCCAAAGGTTGCTTCCAAGGCCAAAACTTCCAGCTAATTGGAATTTGGCAGTTCCTATCGTTAGCTCGGCTTCAGCTGAGATGTATTGATCGGTAGACGTCAATGCAGCATCAATCTTGAATCGAGAAACGATGCCTGCAACTTCTAAGTCTGCCTCACCTTGAAGTTTGATACCTCGTAATGGATCAATAGAACCTTTGACATACATAGTGTTCTTGGTGGCAGATGTAGTGAGGTGCAAAGTGGCGTCAATTGATCCGTAAGGAACTCCGTACATCTTTCCGATGGTGAAGTTGCCTGCCGCGCTAAAACCAGCGATTGAGATTTTCACATTGGATGCATCAAATCTCCAGTCGCCAGGGGCAAGCGGCAAGGGGACATCGGAGAGGATTGTCTTCGGCGCGCCTGGAAGATCTCCCATTTGAACCGATGCAGCGAAGCATGGGGCACCAGTAATGAGGTATCCGGACACAGTGGCGTCCAAGATTCCAGGGACAATAACTTGTCCGCTCATGATTATGCATTTTCCGCTTTTGTATTCCAACTTGGCAGGGTTTTTCGCAGTTCCGATTGCAAAACCTGAATCCGTCACGAAAACGGCAGAAGCACTAACAGAAATAGAAGCTGGCTTTGCTGGAGTTGGTTTAGGTGTTGTGGTCGCTGGCGTTCCGCGGACCCATACGTATTCAAATGCAGCTGATGCTGTTTTGATCCCTGATAGAGCCAGATTTGCACGTGTTCTAAACAGCACAGCAGCCATGCCGCCGTTAGCAAAATCAACTTCCATTTGATCGATATTGACATTCACGCCTAAGAACGAAATTGTTCCAGTTGCATTAACAGAGAACAGTGGCTTGAGCTTTGAGAGCTTTGGTGTGTAACGCACTCCCACACTTAGCGACATGTTTCGAAGAGATACTTCATCAAAACGTAAATTCTGTGGCTGCGCTGGCGTCAGAGAAACCTGCATACCTTCGGTAAATGCGCCAACTGCGTCGGTTGGGACTGAAATATTGCCCTGAATAAATTGGTCAGTATCAAAGAGTCTAAAAAATCCGCCAAAGGACATCTTTGCAATTTGGCGGGCGTCATCTGCAACTAGGTTCACAACAGCATTCTTGAAGCCGAATGAGTCGTCTCCAATCAGAATGTTCATGTTTGCTGAACTGGCAGTCAAATTCACATTCAATTTTGGTGAGAGAGTAACTGGTCCATGGAAACTGAGATTTTGTCCGAATACTTCGCCGTCAAGCTTCAAACCCAGGCCGTTAAACGTGTCTCCGCCGTGCGTGCAAGATGCAGGTGCGATTATGTACTCGAAATTAGTTGAAGTGAAATTTGCTTCTGAAAAAGTGAACACTTTTAGTGGTGTCTCGGTCTCCCCGGCATGTACAACGATGCACTCCTCACTCTGTAGCTCTGGAGCTGTCAATGTGAACTTCTCATCTGCAGGAATTTTAAAGCGTGTAACTAAAGCAGCTGGCAGTGTTGCAGTTGCTGTGAATATCCCATTAGATAAGAGTGAATCACTAACAGTCACCCCAGCATAATTGATCGCTGTATTGATCCACTCTGGAACAGTCGTGTCAGCTTTCTTCACTGATGCTTTTGAAGCACCATTAAGAGGAAAGGCCTTAACTTTTACAGTCTTTCGCTGAGTGGTCGTGCTGGTTTGAACTAGGACTTCAAATATGAAGGTCTTTTTGCTAGTCACCTTGGGAATAAAAGCATGAGCACGCGATAGATAGCGATTGGCAATATCAATCTTGGGTGCAGGAGCACCAGATGGGCATTGTGAAAATTCCTTTACATCTGCTGTTGTTGTACAGCGCTGTATCCACTTGAACTTCAGAGCTTGACCGTTCTCTACAGACTCATCTGCATCTAACTGGATTCGATTAGCTCTTTGGTTAGACGAGGTTTCCAGTACCGCAGGAATGGCCTCGGCTTTGAGGACGGGAGCTGGAATAACACGAAGGTCAACACTTTGCACGGCATCGTGTGAGACGAAATTAATTGGATATCCATTGACGTCTGGGACTGCATCGTTTGAGATCTGCAAGTGAAGGTACAGACGCTTTGAAACTTGGTTAGGGGAGATAGCGGAGTCGTACTGACATTCAAGATTTTTCTTTACAGTTTCACAGGACCAGTTAATACCTACGAATTTTTTGAACATGACTGCACTGGGAAGATTTGCACGGACCGTGAGATCTTTATGTTCGATGTCATTTGTGACATTCTCCAGGTTCAAGGAAAGTAAAGTAATTGCCCCAACTTCACCTACAACGTTGTGTTTCACATTGATACTGACAGTTGGTTCCCGGTCTACCGATTTGAGATGAACTTTCGTTGAGTGCTTCGCTTTATCCTCGGGATTCTTTACTGTTATTGCGCCGAGTGGAACTTGATTAGTAGCAATAGTCGGTGTCACTACAACTTCGACTTTTGACATTCTCTCTCCTGGTTCGATGTTCGAATCAGCTTCGAGAGAACAATTGATCAATTTTTTATCTATCTTGCAGCTACCAGAGCCCACCGCGACTTTCGCCGAGTTGATTGTGACTTTGGATCCGATTTCTTGAGTTAAGGACAATATTGATCCGCTTTTTAGGTTCTCAGTGCCTTCGTTAGTGATCCATACTCCGTATGTATATTTCTGGTTTGTATACGCAGTAAGAACTCGTCCGTCAGTCCAGTTGCTCCACTTCTTTCCCGCCAGATGACTAACGGTTGGTAGGAGAACTGCGTCTCCCAAGTCAACAATTGTGTAGGCGCTACTTTGAGCTTCAATCTTCTTCTTTTCTGACGTGAAAGGGGTGACAGTTAGCGAACCTACTCCAGGTGGCGTGGACTTTTTACTTCTAATGGTGAAAGCAATTTCAGTTTCCATCTCGGACCCGAGTGGCCGTGAAGAGACGCACTCGTATCCAGATTTTGTGCGGACCTTTCCACATTTCCAACCGCGTGTTTTCGTAATGACCGAAGTGCCAGCCGGTGTCTTTACAAAGACCCCAAATTCTTTCGCTACTTCAAAACCACTGTTGAAGATCTTTGCGATGAGTGGAAGTGATTTACCTGGATGAGCAACAGAGCCTTGCGGCAGCTCGAGGCGTGTAGTTATCGCCTCGTTTGAGGCTGGTCGGATATGCGGAGCGACTTCTCCTTCTGTCACCGTAGGGACTTGAGCAGAATCCTCTGGTGCAGCAGATACCGGGGCCACGGAAACGGCGAGAATTGCCATCGGCGTCAACAGTGCGGACAGAAATACTGACCGACGAATCACGCGATTAGACGAAGAAAACTTATTAGGCATTCAGAGACAGTAATTGAAAGTGGACTTCCAGATTCAGTTGGGGGACCTGGGATTTAGAGACTTTCAAGGGGTAAATCGGGCTTTGAGTTACATCCAGTATCGTGGCCAATATGTTCGGACGAAAGACTCCAGGGATGATTACACCAGCACAGGCCT
>Ga0208227_1000477_pt1 | contig 10560 bp, 8 predicted proteins | sample LakMenEpi13Jun11_FD_150692 | JGI IMG/M metagenome (GOLD analysis project Ga0208227, IMG submission 150692) | Freshwater microbial communities from Lake Mendota, WI - 13JUN2011 deep hole epilimnion (SPAdes) | ecosystem: Environmental > Aquatic > Freshwater > Lake > Epilimnion/Euphotic zone ...
TGGGTCTAATGCCTCACCTGCGACAGCATCCACTAAAAGGCCCTGTTGGGTCAAAAAGGTCGTTGCATCGATGACCTTCTTACCAACAACATCAGCCAGAAAAACACTCACGGTGGAAATCGGCCTGTCGGGATCAGGCGCGGCGGGCCGCTTGGAAACAGAAATAGAAGAAGGGCTTGGAGAAGGGTTTTGTTCAGAAACCAAGCTCATAACAATTGCAATCATCACGCCACCAGCGGCTACCACCAAAACTCCAATGAGCGCCAGCCAAGGCCAAACAACTGGCAACTTTGCTACGGGCTCAGTGTCTGGCGTCGTAGCTGTGTCATTCACTCTTGTCACAGGAGCACTTTGCGGATCGAACACTTCCGTGGCCGAGACGCCTTCAAGCTGCAACCTAAGTGCTCTTGCCCTATTTGATAAATCAAGAGCACTGCCAGGACGCTGATTTGGTTTCTTTGCTAAACAAGACAAAATAAGCTCTTGCACCCGTTTGTCTATGTCATCACCTATAGCCGGTGGCTTGTCATTTATCTGGGCCATCGCGATAACCATTTGAGATTCCCCAGTAAAAGGTCTTCTTCCAGTTAGCGCTTCGTAGGCAACAATTCCAAGTGAGTAAATGTCCGTCGATGGCGTCGCAGGCTTTCCCGTGGCCTGCTCAGGTGATAGGTATTGCACTGTTCCCATAACTTGACCGGTTGCGGTTAGGGCAACTTGATCGGCAACTCTAGCAATACCAAAATCGGTAATCTTTACTTTCCCAGAAGGGGTAATAAGCAAGTTTCCTGGCTTGATGTCTCTGTGAACAAGTCCGTCCTCGTGTGCTGCGTGCAGCGCCTTAGCGGTTTGCTCAACAATGCTTAGAACTTCAATTTCAGTAAGACGAATTCGCTTTTCAATTATTCGCGCAAGTGAGTCTCCAGCAACAATTTCCATAACCAGATAAGCCGAACCGGAGCCTTCTCCGTAGTCGTAAACATCGGCGATGCCAACATGGTCTACTCTGGCCGCATGACGAGCTTCAACGCGGAATCTTTCTAAGAAGCCTGGATCACCCATGAACTCGGGCTTTAGAATCTTTATTGCGACATCGCGGAGGATAACCTCGTCGTGCGCTCGCCAAACCTCACCCATACCTCCAATGGCGATGCGATCAATTAGTCGGTATCTATTTCCATAAATCTGCCCGGCTTCTGGTTTCATTTACCAAGCACCACCCGGAAAAACTCTCTAGCAACGGGTGCAGCGGTTGCATTTCCGCCGTAGCCGCTGTCTCTTCCACCACCGTCTTCAATGACGACGGCAATTACAAATCTTGGGTTAGTCGCTGGAGCAAAACCGGTGAACCAAAGAGTTGGTCTAACACCCTCGCCGTTTTCGGCAGTTCCGGTCTTACCCGCAACTTCTATGTCGGCTATCTCCGCGTTAGAAGCAACACCGTTTGATACGGAATCGATCATCATCAACTTGATACTCTCTGCAGTTGCAGCAGTAATGGGTTGTGAGAACACCTGGGGTTGAGGTGCATCAATAACAGAGAGGTTTGGGCTAATGACGCTTTCGATGAGGTTTGGCTTCATTAGAACTCCACCGTTAGCAATTGCTGACGAGATCATGGCCATTTGAAGCGGTGTTACTCGAACGTCATACTGCCCAAAAGAACTCAAAGCGAGCTGTGCCTCGTCTAGTACCGGAGGAAAGAAACTCGGGGTCACCATCATCGGAATTCTGAGTTCTTTGCCAAACCCAAAAAGTTCTGCCTGGGCGCGCAATCGATCTTGACCCAGGCCCAACCCAATCTCAACAAATGGAATATTGCAACTAAGAGACAATGCTTTGATTAGGGAAACGGTCGGCCCACCACTACCGCAAGCTCGTTGGGTTGAGTTAAAAACTTCAGAAGTTGATCCAGGAAGCTGAATCGAAACCGGGTTCTGCAATGTCGAGTCATTGGTATACAAACCAGATTCCAATGCCGCAGCTGCAACCACTAGCTTGAAAACCGAGCCAGGGTGATACAGGTCTCCGCTAATTGCTTTGTTGATTAGTGGATTAGTTGGGTCAGCTTCTAATCTTGCGTAGTTATCGGCAACAACCTGGTTATCGTGGCCAGCTAGCTCGTTGGCATCAAAACCGGATTTAGAAACCATCGCAAGGATGTTTCCCGTTGCTGGGTCAAGAACAACTACTGAACCCTGCAGATCTCCTAGAGCATCCCAGGCGGCTTGCTGCATCACAGGATCAATAGTTAGCTCAACTGCTGCACCCGAAACTGGGTTCCCTGAAAGCACCGCGTTGAACTTCTCAAAAAACTGTGAGGAGCTTTGGCCAGAGAGATAAGAGTTAAGTGCTGCCTCTACACCTGTTGCTCCTCTATAAACCGAGAAGTATCCAGTAACCGATGAGTACATCGGATCTTCGTAAACGCGCAAATACTTGTAAGCATCGTCTGCCTCAACCGAGCTTGATATTGGCTTTCCATCAACCAAAATCGGTCCACGAAGGGTTTTGTAACCCTCATACAAACTTCTTACGTTCCTTGGGTCTTCGGCTAAGGCTTCACTGTCCACCGCTTGAATCAAAGAAGCCGAGATAAACAGCGCAATAAACATTGTCGCCACAACTAGCGATACTCTCTTGAGCTCTCTAGTCATCGGATCACCAACTTAGAAGCGTGATCGGTTGTCGAGTCTGAGAGCCGAAGCAGCATCGCGATTATTACCCAGTTGGCAAACAGAGACGAACCACCAGCGGCCAGCAACGGGGTAGTTAGTCCGGTTAGAGGCAGAAGTCTTGTTACCCCTCCAATCACCACAAACACCTGGAGGGCAATAACAAAGCCGAACCCAACGGCTAGAAGCTTCGCAAATTCATCGCTGTGGCTGAAGCCAATTTTTAGACCCCTAGCAACCAACAAGAAGTAAAGCGCGAGAATTGCAAAGAATCCAATTAGCCCCAACTCCTCTGCGAGGCTGGCAATAATGAAATCGCTTTCGGCTAATGGAACAAGCTGCGGTACGCCACCACCTAATCCTGAACCAAAAACGCTTCCATTAGACATACCAAAAATTCCCTGAACGATTTGGTAACTACCGCCCGCGGCGTCATAGTTTTCTGCTGCGAACGGGTTCAACCAAGTGTCGAATCGTCTGGATACATAATCCAAAACCCTAGAAGCTACCAAGCCACCAGTGACCAACATAGCAACGCCAATACCGGCATAGAAAGCTCTTCCAGTGGCGACATAGATCATCACCAAAAACAAGCCAAAGTACAAAATGCTAGTTCCAAGGTCGCGCTGCAAAACAAGAACAAGAATGCTGGCAAGCCAAATCAAAAGAATCGGGCCAAGATCGCGTCCGCGCGGAATTCTAACTCCAGCAATTTTTCTACCAACCACCGCAAGTGAATCTTTGTGATTCACCAGGTAACCGGCAAAGAATATAATTAGTGCAACCTTTGCAAGTTCACCTGGTTGGAAGGTAATGCCAAAAAGTGAGATCCATAGCGTCGCACCGTTGATTGTGGTTCCAATGAGTGGAAGCATCGGAAGCAACAACAGCAAGATTCCAGCAAACATTGCTGTGTATACATAGCGTCTCAAAAAAAGCTGCGATGGAATCAAGTAAACAACCGCTGCCGCTACACCCATAGCAAGAGCAGTCCAGAGCACTTGCCTAAAAGCAAACAGCTCGGTTCCCCCAGAGGCAAGCGTTGCAAGATCCAACCTATAGATCATTGAAATGCCCAATCCGTTGAGAACAAAAGCGATTGGAAGAATTAACGGATCTGCTTCGGAAGCTTTCTTGCGCAAGATCAAGTGCACTATCAGCACAAATATCACAGGCGGTAGCCAATAGGTGAATAAGTCAACTGTCATCTTCTCAAGAATTGACAACTGCACCTGGGCTAGTTCAAAAGCATTTAGGCCAGCTGCGAAAAACAACAGCAGCGCTTCGAGGTTTCTGCTTCTTGGAACAATCTTGACTAACTTTGAAATTTGCAGTGCGCCAGTGAAAGTGCTCAACTACTCACCACCAAGCTGAGAAACGATTCTTTGGGCCTCTTCCGGAGACTCTGCAGTTATGGAACGCTCGAGGGCTTCGCGCTGGAAGTCGGTAAGTGAATCAACTGAAACATTAGTTACTTCATAGACACTTGAGAACTTGAAGGGACCGAGTTCCTCTTTGATGCCCTTGAAGATAACCACGTAGCCATCATTGATGGCAACGAAGTAACGGGTTTGCGTGTATTCAATCGCCAAGAACAATCCGTAGCTAGCTACTGCAATCAGAAGCAAGTAGGTAGCAATCTGTCTAAATCTCCGTGCTCGAACGCGCCCCTTAGTGTCTTTCAAGATCTTTTCTAACAACTCTTCAGACTCTGGCGCAAAGCTAACGGGGTCTTCTGGTTTTTGAAGAAGCTCAAGAAGCGTTAGTGGGTTTAGCAGTCGCAGAACCTGCAACCCCTTGCGTTGTTCGATGACTACTTCGTTGGCTGCAGAGCCAACCAAAATCCTGCCGGGTGAAAACTCAATTTCATCTTGGGCGTCAATTACATCTACTAGTACGACGGTGACGTTGTCTGGGGCACCGAACTCAAGAGCTTCGCCGACAAGCAATTCACCGGCTTCTTGGACGTCTACATTACTTAGAAGGATGTTTTTCATGAGCTGATCTGGGACCACGCCCGAGAGTCCATCACTGCAGGCCATCCAGCGATCACCGGGTTTGGTTTCGTAGGTGTCAATGTCAACTTCTGGGAACTGTTCAATATCTCCGAGCACTCGCATTAACACACTGCGGCGCGGATGCACCAAGGCTTCTTCTTCGCTTATTCGCCCGGTGTCAACCAGTCTTTGAACAAAGGTGTGATCGGTGGTGATCTGCTTCACAACACCATCACGGGCGAGGTAGATTCTTGAGTCACCGATGTGAGCGATGGTCACCTTGGTACCAGTTACCATCATTGCCGAAAGAGTTGTACCCATTCCGGTGATTGCTGGATGCTGTTTCACGCTGGCATCAATTTTTTGCTTGGCTTGGTAAATGTAGTCAATTAGTTTCTGCTCAGCTTCAGCGCTGGTTGCTAGAGGCTCGTCAGCAAGTGAAATGTGTTGCGATGCGATTGCCGAAGCAAGATCTCCTCCAGCGTGACCACCCATACCGTCGGCGACAAAAAACAGATTTACTCCGGCATACCCGGAGTCTTGATTCGAGGACCTAACTCGACCAATATCGCTGGCCGCAAATGAAACTGTCTTTATCGCCAAGAGTTAGGCCCTTAGCTCGAAGGAAGTCTGGCCCACTCGGACCTGAGTGTTCAAAGGAACGACAGTAGTTGTGGCAACCTTCTTCCCATCCAGCAAAGTCCCGTTTGTTGAATCAAGATCTTGAACTAGCCATTCGCCATTTATGAATACCAACTTGGCGTGATGGGTGGAAGTGTATTCGTCATCTACGATTAAATCGCTGTCTCCAGCCCGGCCAATAGTAAGTTGTCTTCCAGAAAGCGCTATCTCAGTGCCGATCTTTTCCCCGGCAGTAACCACAATCTTGGTGGCTTTTTGCTCGGAAGGCTTGGCGCTAGCCGGGTTTGAACCAGAGGCGGGAACAAATGCGTTGGGAAGATTTGCAGAAGCAACCTTGGAAACGACTTTCTGTCCGAAGAGGTCTGCTCTAATAACTGAGATGATGCTGAAAATGAAGATCCATAGCAAAGCCAGAAAACCAGTGCGAACCAGAAATAAAGCTAATTCACTCACTTGGCCCTCGCTATCACGTTGAACAGAAAATTAGTTCTTCCTGCTGAAAAAGCGGTTCCGTTTCGGAGCACCACTTGGTCAATCTTTCTACCGTTCACCTTTACTCCATTGGTAGACCCTAAATCGCGCAAAACCGCGCTGGAACCATCCCAAAGGATCTCAAAGTGCTTTCTACTTAGACCATTGTCCCCGATTTGGATGTCTGCCGTGGAATCTCGCCCAACCGTGGTTTTTGAAGAAACTAAGGAATGACTTACTCCCGCTATCTCAATAACAGGCACCCAGGCTATGTCTAACTTTTTGCTGCTGGAAACTACAGTTAGCTGGCCCAAGGCCAAGGAGGCATCTTGGGTAAGGGAAATCTCAAGTACTTCTCCGAACTGGAATCTCTGGTTCTTAGCGTGCTCCGAACAAAGCTTGGTGAGCTCTTCTATAAGAGGCTCACCTAGGTCATTTAGCCTGTCATGGTCTTGGGGGCTCAGCTGCACCAAGTAGCTATTGGGTACCAGGATGCGATCGCGGCTAAGAATGGATGCCTTAGCATCCATTTCTTGCTTGATGGCTGATGCTATCTCTACTGGCTCTAGGCTTGATTTGAAAGTTTTGGAAAACAGTCCAGTGACTTTCTTTTCAAGACCTTTCTCGAACTTATCTAAGAATCCCAAGACATTCCCTTGTTCGGCGGTAAGTTACCAGTTTACCAACATCACCAGTAATCAACTGATAAAAAAAGCTACAACACCTAATTTCTGCCCGAAACGCGCTTACTTGATTGATTTAGGATTCTCTACATGAAGAAAATACTGGTTTTTCTAGATGAAGTACGCTCCGCGATTCGTGAGGGAACGTACCGGCAGAACATGAAGACTTATTTTCTTCCCAGACTCGCGAAACTAACAGTAAGCATCCTTGCTTTAATTTCCAAGTTACCTGGAATTTCCGGGCTACTTAAATTCCAAACCGGAAAGTTTGGTTTTTTTGTCAGAGACACTTACTTCCTTACCTACAACGCAGGACTATTGTCTTGCAGCTCAGTAACCTTGTCTGACATAACCGCTTCGGGCCTCACAGTAAGAAAAATCAAATCAAACTTTGGTATGAGTCTCTATAAAAAATGGCTACTTAGAAACAATTGGAAAAGTTTCTTTCAAATCCCGATACTGACTAACTCATCTCAGTTAGCTTCCGCTGAGAGCGAGACCTACCCCAACGACATTCATGACTGGTGGGGAAAGGACTACAGGGCTATCCCATTCAAGGATGTGCTAGACGCTGTTGGTTTGTATTTTCGCCTCTCGCCAAAAGTTATGAAAATCTCAGATGGCTTTGTTGAAAAATACGGGATCAATTTGGAAGAAACCATCGGTGTGCACTTCAGAGGTACCGACAAGCAAACTGAAATAGAAACCCCAAGCCTCACGGAGTTCATATTGCAAACCAGGCAGTTCATGCAGGAGATGGCTAACCCGAGGATTTTGCTGCTCACGGATGAGCCTGATGTCATTGTGGGCTTCGAAGCCGCTTTCCCGAACGCTGTGATTACTATCAATGAACTTGCAACGCCGGGTGGCTCAATTGGAGCACACACACTAGATTCGAAAGAGCCCGAAGTTCAGGGCCAGATTTTTCTTGCAATCTTGTCTCTAGTTTCTAATTGCAAAAAAGTTGTAACTCACACCGGAAACGGAGCACTTTGGGAAGTGCTGTTTAGGGGAAGTACCGATGATCTAAAGCAGGTTAGGAACCAAGAGCTCTAAGAGCAAACAACCTTGTTTACGGGAGCTTTACTATCCAACTGTTGCGCCGATGCGCTTACCCCTGGTGTGTGAGGGGCTGCAGGCTAGATTCTCTGTAACCTGCGCGCATTCGTCGCAAAGCAAAATCAAATCTCTACAGGCCATAGATGAACAGTCACGGAATTTCTTGGTTGGACCATCACACGCTTCACACTCACCTATCACCTTGGTATCTGGTGAGAAGTCGATATCCATTCGGTCATCAAAAACATAGAGCGAACCTTCCCAGAGGCCTTTATCGCCGAATGCTTCTCCGTAGCGAACGATCCCACCCTTGATTTGATAGACCTCTTGGAAGCCACGGTTTTTCATTGCAACAGAGAGAATCTCGCAGCGGATTCCACCGGTGCAGTATGTGACAACAGGCTTGTCTTTCAGGTGATCAAACTTTCCTGATTCGATTTCCTTAACAAAGTCATGGGTTGTTTCAACATCGGGGACTACGGCATTCTTGAACTTTCCAATCTTTGATTCAAATGCATTCCGACCGTCAAAGAAGACGACATCATCGCCTCTTTCCGCAACTAGCTGATTTACCTCTTCTGGCTTTAGGTGTTTACCGCCGCCGATTACTCCTCTAGGTCCTACCTGAAGCTCCTCGGGAGCTCCGAAGGCGACCAGCTCATTTCTGGAGCGAACGCGAAGTCTTGGAAAGTCATTTCCGGTGCCATCAGACCACTTGAAATCGATGCGGTTAAATCCTGGGTATTCCTTGGTGGCTCTGGCGTACTTCTTTAGTGCAGCCATGTCGCCACCCAAGGTGCCATTGATGCCGTGCTTGGAAATCAGGATTCGACCCTTGAGGCCTAGAGATTCACATAGGGTCCGCTGCCAAAGCTTCATGGCCTCAGGGTCGGGCACCGGAGCAAAGCCGTAGTAAAGGATAATTTTCTGGAGGTCCACATGAAAAAGCCTAGCCTCTAGAACCTTCTAGGATGAAGTAATGAATTTGTCTCCAGGCATTGACGCCACAGCACTAAACCCCGCAACCAGACCCCAAGATGACCTGTTCAGGCATGTCAATGGCAAGTGGCTAGACAACACCGAGATCCCAGAAGACAAAGCCATCTACGGCTCTTTTCACATGCTTGCTGACGCATCCGAGGAAGCCGTCAAGTTGATTTTGGAGGAGGCTTCCGCAAACCCAACACCGGGAGTCAGCCAGCAAATAGGTGACCTCTACGCCTCTTTCTTGGACGAAGAAAAAGCCAATGCTCTTGGCGCCAAACCCATTGAAGCTGATCTTGCCCGCATCAAGGCGCTCGCCAATCTTTCAGAGGTCACCACAATGCTTGGTGAGTTTGAAAGAACTGGAGTCAGCGGGCTGTTTGGAATGTATGTAGACAACGACCCAAATGACCCAACCAGATACCTAGTGAACCTATATCAAGGCGGCCTTGGTCTTCCCGATGAGGCCTATTACCGCGAGGAAAAGCACCAGAGTATTCGCGAGGCTTACATAGTTCACATTCAAAAAATGTTGCAGCTAGCTGGCTGGGGAGAAGATTCAGCTAAGGATGCAGCGGCAACAATCTTTGAATTCGAAGTTAAGTTAGCTTCAAATCACTGGAACAATGTTGAAACCAGGGATGCCGAGAAAACAAACAACCTCACGAATTTTGATTCACTAAGAAAAGTAACTGCCACCTTTGATTGGAACTTGTGGTTTGAAGGTGGAGAAATAAGAGAGACGGTTCTAAACGAGTCGATTGTGATGATGCCTTCCTTCTTTGAATCCCTGAAAGAAACTTTCTCGGAAGCAAACCTAGAAGCCATAAAACTTTGGATGAGCTGGAAACTGATCAGCCAAGCAGCGGCTTATTTGTCTCAAGATTTTGTGGACGAAAGATTTAGCTTCTTCGGAACAACATTGACAGGAGCGCCTGTAAACCGCGCTCGCTGGAAGCGAGCCGTGAGCTTGGTCGAAGGCTCGCTTGGTGAGGCTATTGGAAAGATCTACGTTGAGAAGTACTTTCCAGTTGAGGCCAAAAAACGTATGGACCTATTGGTTCAGTATCTAATCGATGCATACAAAGACAGCATCGAGAACCTTTCCTGGATGAGCGATGAGACCAAGAAGAAGGCGCTTGTCAAGCTAACCAAGTTCACACCAAAGATTGGTTACCCAGTTAAGTGGAAAGACTACTCGAGCATCAAAATCGATCGCAATAACTTGATCTCAAACGTCAAAAACGTAACGTCTTGGAATCTTGACCGTGAGATGAAGAAAATCGGTTCACCGCTAGATCGTGACGAGTGGTTCATGACTCCACAAACCGTAAACGCTTATTACAACCCTGGCTTCAATGAGATTGTTTTCCCAGCGGCTATTTTGCAGCCACCGTTTTTCTCTTTGGACGCAGACGATGCAGTTAACTTTGGTGCAATAGGGGCGGTAATCGGTCACGAGATCGGTCACGGCTTTGATGACCAGGGCTCCAAGTATGACGGCGATGGAGCGCTCATTAGCTGGTGGAGCGAAGACGATAGGTCAGCTTTCGAGAAACTAACTTCTAGTTTGATTTCGCAGTTCAATGAACTTTCACCAGAGCAACTATCTGATGACAATAAAGTAAACGGCGAGCTAACTATCGGAGAGAACATCGGAGATCTTGGTGGACTTGGAATTGCTTATAAGGCTTATCTGATGTCACTGGGAGGTAAGGAGCCTGAGCTAATTGATGGTCTAACCGGCAGGCAAAGACTGTTTTTGTCTTGGGCACAAGCCTGGCGAACGAAGGGACGAGATGAAATGGTCTTGCAACGACTAGCAACCGACCCACACTCACCTCCCGAGTTTCGGTGTAACCAAATTGTTCGAAACATTGACGCTTTCTACGAAGCTTTTGAGCTGAGCCCTTCTGACAAACTTTGGTTAGAAGAGTCCAAGCGAGTGAGTATTTGGTAAATGAAACTTTGGCTCAGAGTTATCTATCAGCTGATGAGCTGGAGATTTAGAAACAAGATACAGATAAATGGAGTAGCTAAACGTCGCTT
>Ga0208227_1000480_pt1 | contig 10544 bp, 8 predicted proteins | sample LakMenEpi13Jun11_FD_150692 | JGI IMG/M metagenome (GOLD analysis project Ga0208227, IMG submission 150692) | Freshwater microbial communities from Lake Mendota, WI - 13JUN2011 deep hole epilimnion (SPAdes) | ecosystem: Environmental > Aquatic > Freshwater > Lake > Epilimnion/Euphotic zone ...
TGGTCCAGTTGATGGTCATAACATTGAAGCAGTGGAAAAAGCATTAAAAATTGCGAAAGATTATGATGCGCCAGTTTTAGTCCATGTGATTACGGAGAAGGGCAAGGGATATGCCCCTGCTATCCAAGATGAAGCAGAGAAATTTCATGCAGTTGGCGTTGTTGATCCTGAAACCGGAGTTCCATTAGCTAAAGGTGGAAAAAGTTGGACAAGTGTTTTTTCAGATGAATTAGTTAAGATTGGTTCAGAACGCAAAGATGTTGTAGCACTTACTGCAGCAATGATGGGGCCTACAGGTTTAGATAAGTTCCAAAAGAGTTTTCCAGATCGAACCTTTGATGTTGGTATTGCCGAACAACATGCTACGACTGCTGCTGCCGGTATGGCTTATACTGGCTTACATCCAGTATTTGCTGTTTACTCCACATTTTTAAATAGAGCATTCGATCAACTACTTCTTGATGTCGCATTACATAAAGCAGGCGTAACATTTGTTTTGGATAGAGCTGGAATTACTGGCGATGATGGACCATCACATAATGGAATTTGGGATTTAGCCCTTACTGGAATAGTTCCTACTCTTCATGTTGCAGCACCACGTGATGGCCAGCAACTTCGTGAAACCTTGCGAGAGGCTCTAGATATCTCAGATGCACCATCATTAATTAGATTTCCAAAGGGTGTAGTAAATCCAGATATTCCAGCTTTTGAGCGGCGCGATGGTGTTGATGTTTTGTATAGAGGAGAAAGTGCTGACATTTTATTGGTAAGTATTGGCGCATTTGCAGCAATTGCAGTTGAGGCAGCTGGCCAGGCATACCGCGAAGGTGTTGGAGTTACAGTTATTGATCCAAGATGGGTCAAACCTCTTCCAGAATCCTTAGTAACTATGGCTCAACGGTATAAGAGTGTTGTTGTATTAGAGGATGGAATTAAACACGGAGGTATCGCTAGCACAATCTCAGAACTATTTAGAGAATTCCAACTTAATGTGCCAGTTCATTCAATTGGTGTGCCATTAACATTTCTTGAACATGCAAAGCGCAATGAGATATTAGAAGATCTTGGAATTACAGTTCAGAATATAACTAGATCACTAGTTGCCTGGAGCAGCAGTGATTTTGGTGTTGATATTAAGGAAGAGATGCAACACCCTTTGGATGAAAACGAGTACCGCAAACCGCTTCGCTAATTCCCTCACGGTCTAAGTACGGAAGAATTCCGCCAAGGTGCATTGGCCATCCAGAACCTAGCAACATACAGATATCAATCTCTTGTGGTGTAGCAATTACACCTTCATCAAGCATCATTTTTGCCTCAGTTGCAATTGCTTCTAAAGCTCTACGTCTTACCTGTTCAGATGTAGATGCTTTACTTCCTTTTTCAAGTAGCGAAACTGCTGCTGGATTAACAGTATTAAGACCATCAGCGCCCTTTACGTAAAAAGTTTTTACGCCTTCTTTAACAAACCGCTGCATAGTTGGTGAAATCTTGTAGCGAGGACCCAAATTCTTATTTAAAGTTTCAGCAACATGTAATGCAACACCAGGGCCGACCAGGCCTAGTAACTCTAAGGAAGACATTGGAAAACCAAGTGGCGTCATAGCAGCATCTGCTACCTCATAAGGTGTTCCCTCATCAATTGCATCTGTTACTTCACCCATAAATCTTGTTAATAGGCGATTAACTACAAAAGCTGGTGCATCCTTAACAATTACCATTGTCTTTTTCAATTCTTTTCCGACATTGATAGCAGTTGCAACCGTTGCATCATCAGTCTTTGTAGTGCGTGCCACCTCAAGCAAAGGCATAATTGCAACTGGATTAAAGAAGTGAAATCCAACTACTCGTTCTGGATTTTTTAATCCCTCACTCATTGCTTCAACTGAGAGCGATGAGGTGTTTGTGGCCAAAATACACTCTGGAGTGACTATGGCTTCTAAATCTTTAAACAGTTTTTGCTTTAATGATAACTCTTCAAATATCGCTTCAATTACGAAATCAGCATTTGCAAAAACTGCTTGATTGGTAGAACCTGAGATATTTCCAAGTAATCGAGTAGCAGCTTCTGAAGATAATCTCTTCTTATCTACTAGCTTTTGGATTTCATTTTTAATCCAAGCGATTCCCTTATCAACCCGCTCTTGATCAAGATCTGTAATGACAACTGGAACCTTTAAGTTTCTGAGCATAAGCAATGCAAGTTGAGATGCCATTAATCCGGCACCGACTACTCCAACCTTTGTAATTTTTCGAGCCAGTGCTGGCTTAGGAGCTCCTTCAACCTTCTTGCGCTTCTTTTGAATCAGATTAAATGAATAAAGAGATGCTCTAAGTGGATCGCTCATAACTAAATCAGCAAGTACCTTAGTTTCAGCCGCAAAACCATCTCGAACAGTATTTTTTTGTGAAGCTTTAATCAATTCAAGTGCAGCAAGCGGGGAGGCAATTTCAGCCCCATTATATTTTTTAGCAACTGCAGCTTTGCCAGTTGCAATCGCTTTTTCATATGCACCAGAGTCATTACTAAAATCTTTTCTTTCGATCTTCTTTTTACCGCTTAATATGTCTGCAGCAAACTTAACTGATTTTTCAAGAAAATCTGCAGGCTCATAGACGGCATCTACTACTCCAAGTGAGAGAGCATCTTTAGATTTCATCATAGTATTATTGTTTAACGCATTTGAGATAATTACTTGAACAGCATTTTCTGGTCCAATAATTTTTGGAAGTAATGTTGCACCGCCCCAGCCTGGAACTAGACCTAAAAAGCATTCAGGCAATCCAGTAAAAGCAGTAGAAGCAAGTGTTCGGTAGTGGCAGTTAAGTCCAACCTCAAGGCCTCCGCCAAGTGCTAATCCATTTATAAATGCAAAGGTTGGTTTTTTACTCTCATGCAATTTTAGAAAAACATCATGTCCCAAATCGCCAATGGCAATTGCCTGGGACTTATCTGTTAGAAACCCCATTGCAGAAAGATCTGCGCCAGCTGCAAAAATAAATGGTTTTCCAGTTACTGCAATTGCAACCGCATTTGATTTCGTCGCTTCATCAATAGCCGATGACAGGGATTGTAATGAAGCTGTGCCAAAGGTATTTGGTCGTGTGTGATCAGATCCATTATCTAACGTAATTAAAGCTAACTCACCATTGTGACCAAATGGTGTTAATGAAACCATACGCAAGATGGCGTTTGTTACAACCTCATCCGGAGCACCTACCATTGTTGCTTCAGTCATTATTTACCACCTGTGTAGTTAGGGTTTTCCCAAATTATTGTGCCGCCCATGCCAAGACCAATACACATCGTTGTGATTCCATATCGAACTTCTGGGTGATCTTTAAATCCATTTGCAAGGTTAAGAATTAATCTAACACCTGATGAGGCTAATGGGTGACCAACAGCTATTGCACCACCATAGATATTTACACGTTTATCATCATCGGCTATACCAAAATGGTCTAAGAAAGATAAAACTTGAATTGCAAAAGCTTCATTAACTTCAAACAATCCAATATCTGAAATATCCAAACCAGCTTTTTTTAGCGCTTTAATAGTGCTAGGTACTGGTCCATATCCCATAATCTCTGGCTCAACACCTGCAAATGCAAATGAAACCATTCTTGCTTTAATCGGCAGATTTAATTCTTTTGCCTTACTTTCTGATGCCAAAATTGCAGCTGTTGCACCATCATTTAATCCAGCAGCATTACCAGCTGTTACTCGGCCAGCTGGGCGAAATGGTGTTTTTAGAGCACCTAATGCTTCAAGGGTTGTTTGAGGTCTTGGTGGTTCATCTACAGTTGCCACACCCCAACCCAATTCAACAGTTCTAGTTGCTACTGGAATCAAATCAGGTTGAATTTTATTTGCGCTATATGCAGCAGCTGTTTTTTGCTGTGAAGCTAAGGCATATTTATCAGCGCGTTCTTTAGTTAAGTGTGGGAATTTGTCATGTAGTCGCTCTGCAGTTGCTCCCATTTGTAACGCATCTGTGTCAACAATTTTTTCAGCTAAATACCTTGGGTTTGGATCCATTCCATCACCCATCGGATGATTTCCCATGTGTTCTACTCCGCCAGCAATTGCTAAATCATATGCACCCATATTTATGCCACCAGCAATTGTGGTTACGGCAGTTAATGCTCCTGCACACCATCGATCAATTGAATATCCTGGAACTGTATTTGGAATGCCAGATAAAATTGAAACTGAGCGACCAATATTCATTCCTTGGTCTCCGGTCTGCGTAGCGGCAGCAATTGCAACATCATCAATTTGATCTAATGGAATATTTGGGTTTCGCTCTAGTAAACCGCGAATACAACGAACCATAATGTCATCTGCTCTAGTTTGGGCATATAAAGATCCAGCCTTGCCAAATGGTGTTCGAACTGCATCAACTAGTACAACATTGGTTTTTGCGGTAGCACTCTTACTCATCTTGGGCCCCTTAGCTCATTCAACCTCACTATAGGGTTAGGTTACTCGCCAGTAGCGAAATTGGGTAGTGGGCACCCTGGCTTATCAGGTTTAGAGATCAGGTGCTGAAACTGAATTAACACTCCAGCACATTCTGATTGATCACCACTTGGGTAAAGGTTTTTACTCTAACTCCTTGGTGCTGGCTTCAGGTGAATCACCTTCGTCAGGTTCTGCAATTACCAATGGCTCCATTTGAGCTATAGCTATTTCCATCGGAGGCAGAACTTGTTCAATTTGCCAACTTCTAGCTCCAGATTTAACCAACTCACTCTTAATAAACTCTTGATAATCACTAATATTTTTTGGCGGCTCCTGCCAACATACCTTTCTTATAAATTCAGGTGTAATTAGGTTTTCAACTGGAATTTTCAATTGTGCTGCAAGATCTGCTAATAAAGCTCTTGCATGAGTTAGTCGAGCATAGCCAAGCGGATTTTTCTCTTTCCAAACTCTAATCGGTGGCAAGTTCTGAGAAACAACCTTGTATTCCGGCTGATCATCTGTGGGTGTAGAAAGCGAATTAGTTAAAGTTTTAAGCCACCGACTAAATGGTGGTGCATCTAATTTAGTTCGCCACCCAATAATTTTTGCAACCTCTTCGAGGTTATTTGGGCGGCGCAGAGCCAACTCAACAATGGCTTCATCGCCAAGGATTCGCCCTGGTGCAATATCTAATTCGGCGGCCAACTCATTTCTAGATAGCCATAAATCTCGCACAGTTGTTAGGGTTAATCGATCTCTTACCTTGTGCATACCTGAAGTCCTTCGCCAGCGATCTGGTTTTGGTGCATCGGTGAATATATAATTGCTATAACTGGATAAAATTGATGAAAAGTCTTGCTTAGCCCAAGCGAGTTTATTCTGATCAACTAATAATTTTTCAACCCCATCTTTAATATCTAAGAGGATATCTACATCAAGTGCTGCGTAAGTTAACCACTCTGCCTTTAGTGGCCTAATTGACCAATCAACAGCAGAATGCTCTTTGGCTAACTGAATTTCTAACAAGCTTTCAGCAAGTGGGCCTAGCCCTACTCGATCACAACCTGCAATTCGGGCGCCAAGCTCAGTATCAAATAACAAATTTGGTTTTAACCCCACGCCGATTAAGCACGGCAGATCCTGAGTGCTTGCATGTATTACCCATTCATACTTTGAAAAATTGATGTTAAATTCATTCCACAATCTTGAATTTGCTAACGGAATTGGATCAATCAGGTGTAACCCGCCACCTCTGCGAAAGATCTGTATTAAGTAAGCTCTTTGACTGTAGCGATAGCCAGATGCTCTTTCGGCATCGATAGCAATATCTCCACTACCTTTTGATAACGTTGAAATAGTTTTCTCAAAATCACTTTCAGTTTCAACCAGTTGGGGCATGCCATTTCTAGGCGTTAATAGTGGAGTTGCCATCAATGATTAAATTTTACGAGAAATTGAAGCTACACCTTCAGGTATTGGCTCTAAGCCTGCTGTCATACCTAATAGTTCTAACCACGCATGCAGATTGTTAACTAATTGTGATTCATTTGTCGGTGTCCAAGATGCTCTAATCTCTATTTCAGAGTCTTCCTCTTTGTTTTCGAGATCTCCAAATGATGCACTAGCAACTCTCGTTACTGTGCCACTGGCAGCAATGTAATCACAATTATGTTTCTTTAAGGATTCCATTAGCCAAGCCCAACCAATTTCGGGAAGTAATGGATCTGAAGCCATCTCTAAATCAATTGCTGCTCTAGTAAATGTCACAAATCGCCACTGACCAGACCAGCCTTCTTGACCATCTGGGTCATGTAACAAAACTAATCTACCGGTCGCTGCATCTTCTAAGACATCAGCAGTTAAAGCTAATGCATGAGGTGCAAGTTTTTGTGGAGCAGGAACAACTTCTAAAAGTATTTCAGCTCTTGGCTTTAACGCCAAAATTGGCGCAACTAATTGCTCAAAGTTTGGCTTCACTACCTAAGGATAAATTGATTAGTTGATAACTAAGCGAAGGCGCGAGGGAGGTAAGTAAAGTAATCAGATTTTGCTAGTACTATTACCCGAATGGCCACTTTGTTAGCACTATTATCCTCAATTCTATGGGGAGCTGCAGATTTTTTTGGCGGAAAATTATCTAAGAGATATCAAGCTTTGGCTGTAACCGCAGTTTCGCAAGCATTTGGATTAATAACTGGAATTTTAATTGTTATTGTGGGCTCTTCCTGGCTCAATCCAACTATAGGTTGGGATAACTACTTTATATCGGGTGTACTTGCCGGACTTTTTGGATTTGTCGGTTTGATTGCATTCTATTCTGGATTAGCAACTGGTCGTATGGGTGTAGTTTCACCGATTGCAGCATTAAGTGTACTTATTCCATTAACAATTGCATTTATCACTGGCGAAAAACCTAATTCAACTCAAATTGTTGGAATGAGTATTGCATTACTTGGAGCAGTTTGTGCAAGTGGACCAGAGGTTAAGGGTGGAGTGGCACTCAAACCAGTAGTACTGGCGGTAGTTGCAGCAGTTGGATTTGGTTTAGCAGTTACTTTTATTGCAAAAGGATCAAGCTCTAGTGCAATTATGACGATGACAACGATGCGCTTTACTACATTTATCATCGCGATATTTTTATTTATCAAGTATCGAACATTTGGTGGCTTTACTAAAAAGGATATCCCTTTATTGATTGGAATAGGTGCTGCAGATTTTATTGCCAACTTATTACTTGGAGTAGCAACTACAAAGGGTCTAGTTTCACTTGCAGTCGTATTAGGTTCATTGTTTCCAATCGTTACTGCATTACTAGCATTTAAACTATTACATGAAAGATTGCATAAAGTTCAATACCTAGGTATTACTTTTGCAATTATTGGCGTTGCTGTAATCTCATTAGGATAACTTTTCGTAATAGCGAAACTCATAATCTTTTTTTGTTTCATTTCTAACTAATCTAAAATCTTTAGTTAATTCATCAATATCAACTTTATTCTCACCCTTTTTGTTAAGACTTACCGTTAGGTATAGATAATCAACTAGTGATTGACTAATCATTTCAAGTAGTAATTTTGGCCCTGCCTCAACTAATAGCTTTATAGGTAACTCGCTAGAACTTTCGAACTTACCTCCAACCTCTTCTAATAACTGCTTTGGAGTTAATTGAAACTGCTTTGCCAATTGATTTTTCGGCTGTAACTTAACTTTAGAGTGAGTCAGAATATATAGGGGAATAGGGGTACGTTTATAGGGCTCCCGCCTTGCAGTATTGCCACCAATTAGGATCAGGTCTGATTCAGCTCTTAGCTGGTGAAATCGCTGCCGATCTTCATCGTTAGATAAGCCGATAGAGGAGCCATTGACTGTGGTTGCACCATCTATACCCACAATTAGGTTGGCGCTAACTACCACTTGCTTCATAGGTTAAGGCTACTGACTGTCAGTGGGTAGGGCTAACCTTTTATTATGATAATAAATTGTGATAGTTGCATAATGCGCAATATTGCTTGCAATGATTGCGTTGTCTCCGTACTACTTAACATAAAGCCATTACCTGGCAAAAATGCAGAGTTTTCTGACCAAGATGAAGTGGCGATAAATCACCTGGCCACAGCAGGGTTGGTTCCGCCCCTCCGTTATCAACGACACCGAGCTAGTGATCAAAAACTCAGAAAACTAGGGTAAATCCAAATAAAAAAGGGAAAATTTAGATAATTCTCAGCACATTACGCATGGGTTGGGTTGAGTTACTTAGGAGCAAGTGGTTAACCTTTCCAAATGAGAACTCAGTTCCGAGTGTTTTTGGCGTTACTAGTTGCCGCAGGAGTTCTATTTCCAATACCTGCCAATGCAGCACCATCTCTGCTTGAAGTTCAGGCAAGGGTAAGAGATCTTGAGGAACAGGCCACGACTGCGGCTGAAGGTGCTCAAGAAGCCAAAGTTCAATTATCGAAATTAACAAAAACACTGGACTCGGTACAGCAGAAGGCTAGCCAGCAAGGTGAATCAGTTAAACAGATGAATAAGGTTATTGGTGCGATTGCCGCTGATCAGTATAAAGCCGGACCCTTAAGTCAATCATTAGAGCTTTTATTTTCTACTGACCCACAATTGTATTTATCCTCTGCTGGCTCCCTTGAAGCCATTACTCGAAAGAAAACTGAGGATTTAAAGAAATTTTCAGTTGCAACACAAAGATTAAATGCCACCACCTTTACCGTCAGCGATAAATTAGCTTTAGTTAAAGCAGCTGAGGCTAAGTTCAAAAGACAACTTGCGCTTGCTAATTCAAAATTAGATGAAGCAGAAAAACTGTTAGCCAAATTAACTGCTGCAGAACGAGAACGCTTAGCAAAGCTTAATGCAGATCAGGAAAACACCGATCTAAGAAACTCTCGTGCAGAAAGTGGTAAGTATGCTGGGGTATCTGGTAGATCGGGCATAGCAATCAAGTATGCGCTCGAACAACTTGGCGATAAATATGTCTTTGGAGCAGCAGGAATGACAACTTGGGATTGCTCTGGCTTAACTATGCGGGCTTTTAAAGCAGCTGGCGTATCTTTACCTCATTCTTCAAGAGCTCAGTATCGATATGGAAAAGCTATTCCAAAGAATCAATTACAACCAGGAGATCTAATATTTTTTGGAAAACCAATTTCTCATGTGGCAATATATTTAGGTCCTGATCGAATGCTGCACGCGCCCCGTAAGGGAAGTCAGGTAAAGATTGCAAATATGAATATGGGCAGGAAGCCGTATATCGGAGCACGCCGTTTATAGCCAAGAAAAAATACTTTTAGTAACAAATGATTTAGGGCCAAGAGCGGGTGGCATTGAAACATTTATTCTAGGCTTGATTGAGGGTCTACCAAAAAACTCTCTAACTGTTTACACCTCTACTCAACCAGGATTTAAAGAGTTTGATCAGCAATTACTTGATAAATACGGCGTAATAGTAATTAGAGATCGTGCAAAAGTATTACTGCCAACTCCACGCATCAATAAAAGAGCTGCGAGGATCCTTAAAGAAAACAACATAAGTAGAGTTTGGTTTGGCGCAGCAGCGCCATTAGCGCTAATGGCAAATGGTTTGCGCCTAGCTGGTGCTAAACATATTGTTGCATTAACTCATGGTCATGAACTTTGGTGGGCTAAGATATTTTTATTTAAGAATTTAATGAGAAAAATAGTTAATGATGTTGACTATTTAGGATACTTAGGTAATTACACAAAAAGTGTGCTAACTAAAATTGGTGATCAAAGTAAATTTATCCAAATAGCACCCGGTATTGATACTTCCTACTTCACGCCCCGAGCAATTAATAAAGAGCTTGTTTTAAAACATAGGCTAGAAGGAAGAAGGGTTGTAGTTTGTGTTGGCCGACTAGTTCATCGCAAGGGTCAGGATCAACTCATTGAAGCTATGCCTGAAGTTTTAATGAAATTTCCAGATGCTGTACTGCTTTTTGTTGGAGATGGTCCAATTAAAGGAATGTTGAAAAATTCTGCAAGACAACTGGGCGTAAGTAATCACATTGCATTTGCCGGCAAGGTTTCACACAGCTCTTTACCGGATTACATCTGTCTTGGTGAAGTGTTTGCTATGCCTGTGAGATCAAGATTTTTTGGATTAGAAGTTGAAGGACTTGGAATTGTTTACTTAGAAGCCAGTGCATGTGGAATACCCGTTGTTGCGGGAAATTCTGGAGGCGCATCCGATGCCGTGCTTGATGGTGTTACAGGATTGTGTGTCGATGGCACCGATGTTAATAGCATTGCAAAGGCAGTAATAGATATTTGTAGCGATGCCAAGCGAGCATCAAACATGGGATCTGCAGGACGAAATTGGGTTGTTGATCAATGGAGATGGGAAATTTGGTCTAAAGAATTTAATGCTCTTTTAGTTGATTAGTAAACCATTTTTTCTTGCCACGATTATTGCTTGGATTCTATTTTTGGATTCAAGTTTTCGGTAAATAGAGGCTAAATGAGTTTTAACGGTTGCTTGGGTAATGAAGAGTTCTAATCCGATATCTGCCGCACTGAGGCCATCAGCTAATTTTTGAAGAACCTG
>Ga0208227_1000487_pt1 | contig 10504 bp, 11 predicted proteins | sample LakMenEpi13Jun11_FD_150692 | JGI IMG/M metagenome (GOLD analysis project Ga0208227, IMG submission 150692) | Freshwater microbial communities from Lake Mendota, WI - 13JUN2011 deep hole epilimnion (SPAdes) | ecosystem: Environmental > Aquatic > Freshwater > Lake > Epilimnion/Euphotic zone ...
ACCGTCGGCAAATGCCTCGCGCGCTTCCAGACGAACCACGTGCTCGGCGCGCAACTGCAACTCGGCCACGTCCTCAACCGTGATGATGCGCTCGGAGGGTTGCACTTCGCCGCACAACGCGTTGAGCAACGTGGTTTTGCCGCTTGAAGCTGCACCCGTAACGACAATGTTGCAGCGCGCGGCAACGATGTGGCGCAACATTGCCACTGCTGAATCGTTGCCGAAAGAATGCAATGACAAATTGCTGACGTTGAAGCGACGAATAGAAAGACACGGGCCGTCTACTGCAATAGGTGGAATGACTGCGCATATTCGCGAACCATCGGCCAAGCGAGCGTCGACGATGGGCGAGGATCGATCGATTCGTTTGCCAAGCGGCAACAAGATGCGTTCGATGATGGCCTCCAGTTCGCCCGCGGGCAGCGTTTCGACGCGCCGAACACCGTTGCTATCTTCCACAAACACTTCGTTGCCCGCATTGACCATCACTTCGCGCACCGATGGGTCGGCCAGGAATTGTTCTAAGCGGCCAACACCCGTCATTTCTGCAATTGCGCGTTGGGCAACATGCAGCCGAGCATCACTTGGCAGCAGTGGAGCAATGGTGCGCAGATGTGTTTTTGCGGCGGCCAGTAAGTCGCCTTGTTCGGTGCGGAGGTGATGTTGCAGAGTGTCGACAAGCTGACGCTCTTGAACGGCTGTAGTGCTCATGCCACGTTGGCAAGTTGTTGTGCAAGCAAGGTTGGAACGCGCCCCGCAAGCAACCCCGCGTCTACTGCCCGAGCAACCGCCGGGTCGAGCGAGATTTCGGCAATTACCGGCGCGCCAACCACCGACTCGACGTCGGCCTTGCCCAGCACTCGCCCGGGTTCGTTGACAAGCACCACCGCGTGCGGCGTGTGTTCGAGCACCGATGCACGCCGCAGCGCCAGATAACAAGGACGAATAACCAAGATGGACATGGATGCGTATTGCGCGATGGGAATCATGGATAGGCCACTTCCTGCATCAACAACAGTTCGTGTTGCGCACAACGTGACGGCCTGCGCAAGTGCGCTGAGGCGATGCTGCGAGATGTTTTGCACTTGATGATTGCCGCGCGGGATAACGCCAATGCGCGCGGTAACCGGAACAACCAAGTTGTCGAGCACATTGTGGTCGGCTTCTTCGTCGGCCAACCATTCGGCAATGCCGGGGCCAGTTGGTTGAGCCATGCCAATTGCTGCCGGCGTGTCGCCAGCCATGTCGATGATGCGAACATTGCACGAATGTTTGCTGGAGAGCGCAAATGCCAATGCGGCACTCACCACTGTTGTACCGCTGCCACCTTTAACCGACCAGCACACGATCATGATTGCCCCCATTGCTCTGGCGACAGTGCTGTCGCTCGTTACTGCAATGTGTACGCCTAGTGGCGCAAGCGGAAGACCAACGCGTTAGGAGTTGCTGAGCGCAACAGAAAGCTGGGCTGCAACGCGCGCATTATTTTCAGCCAACGACAAGTTGGCAACAACACTTGTTCCGCCAGTTGCTTTGGCAATGGCGCCAAGCACGCGCGGTGTTACTGCGGGCCCTGTGATGCCTTCGGCCGCTGTTTGCGCAAGAGCGTCGTTGATGACTGCGTCGATGGTGTTTCTATCGAGCGAATCGGCAAGTGGAACAGGAACGCAAGCCAAAATGCCACCAGTACGACCAAGCGCGCGGTGCGCACGCGTGAATGCAGCAAGTTGAGCAACATCATCCACGCGAGCGGGGATGGGCAGGCCGCTTGAGTGAACGGTGAAAGCAGGAAACTCGTCGCATGCCACGCCAACAACCGGAACACCCAAGGTTTCTAGGTATTCGAGCGTGCGGGGTAAATCAAGAAATGATTTTGCACCCGCACACACCGTGACAACTGGATGCGCTGCGAGCGCGCCCAAGTCGGCCGAGATGTCGCCGTGCAGGTGCGAGTCGCGGTGTACGCCGCCAATGCCGCCCGTGGCAAACACGCCGATGCCTGCTTGGGCTGCCAACAACAATGAGGCCGACACGGTTGTGGCGCCAACGGCCCAACCCTGTGCCACGGCAAGCGCAATTTCGCGTTCGCCAGCCTTCTGGGCTTTGCCCAAAATACGTTCGTGCTCGTGTACCTGCAAGCCAACGCGTGGAACGCCATCAATAACCGCAGTGATTGCGGGAACTGCGCCAGCGTTACGAATTGCGGCGATACAACGATCGAGCGCCTGCGCGTTTGCGGGTGTGGGCAAACCGAGGTTGGAAAAAATGGTGGACTCGAGCGCCACCACTGCGCCACCTGATGCGAGCGTGTCGCGCACTTCTTCGCTGACGTGAATGATTGATGGCGATTGCTTGCTCATGCAACATCCAGTGTGGCACCGGGCGAGCGCAATACGCGCGCGGCAACTGCATGGCCGCGGGCAATGGCCACTTCGACATCGTTTGTGGCAACAAATGTTGGCAGGAAACCTGCGGCGAATGCGTCGCCAGCGCCCGTGGTGTCGACAATGTTGGCAACTGGGGCAACAGCAACTTCGCTGCGTTCATTATTTTGCGAAATGGCGAGCGTGCTGTGTGCGCCACGTTTGATAACCGTGAGCGCGGCGCCAGGCATGCCTTCTGTTGCCCCAACGCCCAGCAGGCCGGCTTCGTCTTCGTTGCAAAGAAAAACCTGTGGCTGTATCGATTGGATTAACGACTTGTATCGAGCAACGCCAAAGTGTTCGAGCACTGAAGTAGATGATGCGTCAAGTGAAATGACCGCCCCAAGCGACTGCGCGGCCTTGATGTAGAGAAGGCTGGTTGATGCAAGCGGTTCGGTAACGAGCGAATACGAGGGCACGTGCAAGATGCCAACGTTGGCCATGAGGCTGGCATCGACAAGCGAAAGATGTGATGCAACACCGCGGTCGGTAAGAAATGTTCGTTCGCCGTTTGGTTGCACGAGTACAACGATGCTGCCCGTACGGCCTTCGCTAACAACGCACACGTCTACGCCCGCTTGTTGCAATGCCGAACACAGTTGTTGGCCAAGTGCGTCGTTGCCCACTTGCCCGATGAAACGTGATTCGGTGCCAGTGAGCGCTGCAAACATGGCTACGTTTGCAGCGCTTCCACCACGAGTTCGTTGAATGATCGAGTCGGTGTCGGTACCAAGGTTTGGTTCGGCACTCAGCCACACCACTACATCTTCAATGAGGTCACCAATCGTGCACAGCACGGGCGAACCAACGATTGCTTTAGACCGAGAGGAGGTCGCGAGCGCCGGTGTCGCTGGATGGGTGGCGCAACTTGCTCATTGCGCGCGCCTCGATCTGGCGAATTCGCTCGCGCGTGAGGTTGAATGCCTCGCCAACTTCTTCAAGCGTGCGCGGCTCGCCGCGATCGAGACCGAAACGCAATGCAAGAATTTCGCGTTCGCGTTGGTCGAGCGGTGCAAGCAGACGAGAAATTTCTTCTGGCAGCAATGCGGTTGCAGCAACTTCGAATGGCGATTCGGCGGCGCGGTCTTCGACAACATCGCCGAGTTCGGCATCGCCGTCTTCACGCAATGGCTCGGACAACGAAAGTGGCTCGGCTGCGAAACGCAATGCCTCGGTCACTTTGTCTTCTGGCATCTCAACTTCTTTGGACAACTCGGCAAGTGTTGCTGGGCGGCCAAACTTCAACTCAAGGCGCGAGCGCGCTTTTTGCAAACGGGCAAGTGTGTCGCCAGCATGAACCGGGAGGCGAATGGTGCGCCCAGTGTTTGCAATGCCGCGCGTGATTGCTTGACGGATCCACCAGGTTGCGTATGTTGAAAACTTGAAACCTTTGCGCCAGTCAAACTTTTCGACGGCGTGCATCAAACCCAAGTTGCCTTCTTGAATCAAGTCGAGCAGTGGCAAACCCGAGGCTTGGTACTTCTTGGCGATGGAAACAACGAGACGCAAGTTGGATTGCACGAACTGGCGCTCGGCTTTCGTGCCATCACGTTGATCTTTGCGCAGCTCGCGACGACGATTTGGTGTTAGCGCTTTGTCATTTCCCTCTAATTCGGCTGTTGCTTCTTTGCCGGTTTCAATTGCCTTTGCCAAGCGAACTTCGTCGTCTTTGGTGAGGAGGGCGTACTGGCCGATGTCGGTGAGGTAGAGACGGACAAGGTCTTCTTCGTCACGATCGATACGGTCTTTGGCCACAATGACTCCTTGTCGGCGGGAACGGGGTAACGATACCGACAGGGTCAAGCCCCACCACCAGAAAAGGGCAAAATCTCGGGTCTCTTTGTGTGACCAAGGGCGACGCCCATTGCGGTGGGAAATGCCTTAATATCGCGGTATGGCAAACCCTCTGTTAAACGAAAAAGCATTCTCCAAAGCCGTCGAAAAGTCGCCTGATCAGGCCGGCTGGGGTGCCCCATCTGGACGCACCGCAACCGCCCCCGGCACATGGAATCCGCCAATTACCGACGGCCCTTCAACACCAATGACGAGCGGCGCAACCATGACCGCCAACGGCGCTATGAGCGCAACCATGTTGTTGATGGCGCTCCTCATTGCCTCGGCCACATACGGCTGGACAACGGTGCAGCCATTGGAAGTGGGCGGCGCAGTTGCCTTCCCAAGCTGGGCCATGGCAGCAATGCTCGTGGGCCTCGGCTGTGCGTTTGGCGTCATGTTCAAACCAACCCTTGCCCGTTTTCTTGCCCCGGTTTATGCCCTCGCACAAGGCGCGGTCGTTGGCGCAATTTCCAAAGTGTTCAACCTGCAATACCCAGGCATCGTGTTGCAAGCCGTTGGCGCAACCATCGGAGTATTCGTGGTCATGCTCGTGCTGTATCGCACCGGCGTGTTGCGCGTAACCGACAAGTTCCGTCGCATCATCATTGGCGCAACGCTCGGCCTCATGGTGTTCTACCTATTCTCGTTTGTTGCAGGCTTCTTCGGCGCAAACCTGATTCCTTCTGGCTCGAGTGCAATGAGCATTGGATTCAGCGTGTTGGTTGCCGGCCTTGCCGCAATGAACTTGGCGCTCGACTTCGACTTCATTGATAAGGCAGAAGCAGCAGGCGCTCCGAAGCACATGGAGTGGTTCGCCGCATTCGGCATCATGGTCACACTTGTGTGGCTCTATATGGAGATCTTGCGACTGCTCTCCAAATTGCGCGACCGCTAAGCGTGTCGGGCGGTTGGGTCGGCGGCAAGTACGTCGTCGGCCAGCGCTGAACCCGTAATTTCATCCACAAAATACGTGCCGGCCGCTAGTCGCTCGAGCGCAGTTTCCACATTGATGATCTCTTGTTCGATCGCGTCTAAATCAAGTGCAGGCGTGTTTGGCGTGGCGTTACTCATGCCATGAGCATATGCGATTGGGGCCGCGTGAACGCTAGGGTTTCTCGCTATGTCAACACCATTTCCGCCACTTGATGGCTCTGCTCCAAAACAACAAAAATTTGCCGAAGCTCCAGAGATGGGCATCGATCCAGCCAAGCGATACACCGCCACCATGGAAACTTCGATGGGCACTTTGGTTATTGCGCTCGACCCAATTGCTGCACCACGCACTGTCAACAACTTTGTTTACCTCGCCGCCCAGCATTATTACGACGGCGTAATTTTTCACCGCATCATCAGCGGCTTCATGTGCCAAGGCGGCGACCCAGACGGCAGCGGCCGCGGCGGCCCTGGTTACAAGTTCGGCGACGAGCTTCCAAAACCAGGCAAGTACCAAATTGGTTCACTAGCCATGGCGAACGCCGGGCCAAACACCAATGGTTCGCAATTCTTTATCGTGAGTGGCCCAAGCGGTTGCAGCTTGCCACCGTTGTATTCATTGTTCGGTCAGGTCGTTAAAGGCCTCGACATTGTGGAGATGATGCAAAACGTGCCAACAGGCCCCGGCGACCGACCAAAGACCGACGTGGTCATTAAGTCAGTCGCAATTACTGTCGCCGACTAATCACGTATGGCTCAGCGACTCGACTCTCTGTCGATCGCAGATGCCCGAGCACTTGCACTTGCGGCACAAGGTTTTGATACCGCACGCCCAAAAACGAAAGCAACGCAACGACACGTTGATGCTCTGATTTCACGACTTGGCGTCATCCAAATCGATTCGGTCAATGTGTTGGTACGCAGCCAGGAGCTTCCGCTGTTTTCGCGACTAGGTAACCACAACCGCAATGCAATCCCCAAGGCAACAGAGCAACAAAAGATTTTCGAATATTGGGGCCACGAGGCCGCCCACCTACCAGTAGAGATACACCCGCTGTTTCGTTGGAAGATGGAAGCAGCACGGTTGGGGAAAGCAAAACATTGGGGGCTCACTAGTTTTTACGATGACAACAAAGCGTTTGTTCGGCGCATGTTGAAACATGTCGAGAAGAACGGCCCAACAACTTCGCGCGAACTTTCTACTCGCACGGAGAAGAAGGGCACCTGGTGGGATTGGGACGAAGCAAAGGTTGCACTCGAGTATCTGTTTCTCACGGGCCAACTGATGTCGCGTGGCAGAGGCACCGATTTCGCCCGCATCTACGACACGCCCGAGCGCGTGTTGACACCAAAAATTCTAAACGCACCAACACCAAGCGAGCATGATGCTCGAAAGCAACTTCTCGTACGTTCGGCAATTGCGCAAGGTGTAGCAACTGCAAGCGACTTGGCCGATTACTACCGACAAAAGCCGGCAACAGTGAAGCCGTTGATTACCGAATTAGTAGAAGAAGGCGAGCTGCGGGTGGTTGCCGTGGACGGTTGGACCGAGAAAGCATTTGTGCATCGCGGAGCGAAGTTACCTAAGCAGCTGCATGCCACAGCGTTACTCTCGCCGTTCGATTCGTTGGTGTGGTGCCGACCTCGCAACGAGCGATTGTTCAATTTTCACTACCGCATCGAGATTTACACGCCAAAAGAAAAGCGAAAGTTTGGCTACTACGTCTTGCCGTTCATGATGAATGGCCAAATGGTGGGCAGGGTGGACTTGAAAGCCGACCGCGCCAACTCGAAGTTGCTGGTGCACAGCGTGCATACCGAAAAGGGCATCAAGCGCTCAGAGATTAACGATGCGTTAAACAACGAACTACACACAATGGCCAGTTGGCTGAAATGCAGTTTGTAGCGCTGTAGATAGCCTGTAGTGCGTGAAACCAATCATCGCCATTGCCGGCCGCGTGGGCCCTGCCAGCCGAGTGTCGCGCAGTGCTGTTCACTTCGCTGGTGACGTATATACGAATGCAGTGTTGCGCGCGGGTGGCGAGCCAGCAATCGTTGTACCGCAGGAATTAACTGACGAGGACGCCGATGAATTGATGTCGCGTTTTGATGGTTTGGTGTTGATGGGCGGCGGCGACGTAGACCCAACGTTGTACGGGCAAGAACCAAGTGTGTACGTGTACGGCATTTTGACCGAGCAAGACATTTTTGAATCCACCATGGTGAAAGCCGCAATTCGAACAGGTAAGCCAGTACTTGCCATTTGCCGTGGGCTGCAAATCACCAACGTTGCATTGGGCGGAACATTGGTGCAGGAAATCGCAACGCTGCCCAATGCCGATGCACAGGTATTACACAAGCCCGACAACTTTCCTGAAGGCGCGCCGTTTGCTGTTCATGGCGTGCGCATTAAAGAGGGAAGCAGATTGGCAAACGCATTGGGCGCAACCGAGTTGCAAGGTGCGTCATTTCATCACCAAATTGTTGACACCATTGCACCGGGCTGTGTTGCAGTCGCCTGGGCCGAAGATGGATTACTTGAAGGTATTGAACACACCGACCATTGGTTGGTGGGTGTGCAGTGGCACCCAGAAGACACCGCGCACGAAGACGCTATTCAGCAGAACTTGTACGACGCGTTGATTGCTCAGGCAATCATTTCGTCATCTACCGCTTTGCGATAGAGGCGACGTTGGGTCTGTGATCCAACGAAACGCCTGGGTGATGCCTGCACCAAGTGGGCGAAGCGCAAATCGTTCGGTGAAGGGCAGGTATGGCACGCGCAACATGTTGCGCGACCATGCAGGAAGTGTGGAAATTGTGGCTGCGGCAAGCGCGTAATACGCGGCGCGCGCGGGGTATGGCAGCGGCGGACTGAACAAAAGATACTTAACTGCATCACGGCTTTCGGCAGTACTTCGAAGTTCGCCCTTAAATGAGCGAAGCTGATCTTTGAGCGCCTGTTCATTCTTGGGCGGATCCGTCACGCCAAGTTTTGCTGCGATCAGCGACATGTCTTCGACGTAACCGTCACGTTGTTCTTGCGTCAGTTTTTGTTGGCCAAAGCGAGTGTGAGCACTGAGGAAACTATCTACTTCGACAACATGCACCCAACGCAATAAATGTGGATCGTTCGCCGAATACGGCCGGCCATCGCTTGCGGTGCCCTGCACAGAGTTGTGAACATGTTTAATGCGGTCGATGATTCGCTGCGCTTCTTGTTCGGGGCCGAACGTGGTTGAAGCAAGAAAGTCGGCGGTGCGTTGCAGGCGGCCCCATGGATCGTTTCGGTAATCGGAGTGGTTGGCAACCCCGGCCATGGCAAGCGGGTGCAGTGTTTGTAATAACAATGCTCGCAAGCCACCAATAAACATGGATGCGTCCATATGCACGATGCGGATAGGCCGGTCGTCTGCAAACCAGCGCGGTCCTTGTGCTTCCATAATCTGTTGCGTACGTTGCTCGGCGTCGGGGCCAACAACCATGTTTCGAAGCCCTTCACCCAGCTGATCGCGAAGCGCATTGATGCGATCGTTGATAACGGAGGAGCCAGGCAAATTCATTGCTCCATCGTGCCAGTTGCGGGGTCAGACTGCACGGCGGGCCATGCAAGTACTGTTGGTGAAATGAGCAACACAAGCGATCGTGCCATGCCGAAGTGGGTTCCCAAAGCCGTTGTGGTGTTTTGGCTTGGGTTTCTTGGTGCCCTTGTGGTTCGCGAGTTATTCCACCAGTTGTCCAGTTTCCTGCTGCTATTACTGGTTTCGTTGTTCTTGGCGTTGGCCATAGAGCCTGGAGTTAATCGTTTAGCGAAACGCGGATGGCGCCGAGGGAGTGCGACGCTGCTCATCTTGATGTCGATCGTGGTGTTTGCCGGTGCATTCTTGGGCGCGGTTGGCACGTTGGTGGGCAATCAGGTTGCAGATGTGTTGACGAATAGCGAAACCTACGTTAATGACACGGTGAAATTCATTAATGACACGTTTAACGCCAATGTTGACCCGGCCGAAGTAAATGCATCGATATCCGACCCGACAGGGCCAGTGCAGCGTTTCATTGACAATCAACAGCGAAAGGTAGTCAGCCTTTCGGCAAGTGCGCTTGGTGTGCTGTTGCAGTTGTTGTCGATCACGTTGTTCACGTTTTATCTGGTTGCAGATGGGCCACGCTTGCGGAGAGTCATTTGCGCGCGCCTGCCAGAAGAGCGTCAGCGGTTGGTGTTAAAGACGTGGGACTTGGCCATCGATAAGACAGGCGGATACTTGTATTCGCGTGCGTTGCTTGCCTTGGTATCTGCATTTTTCCATTGGATCGCGTTTCAAGCCATCGGAACCCCTGCACCAATAGCAATGGCGCTGTGGGTCGGCATCGTCTCGCAGTTCTTGCCAGTTGTTGGCACGTATCTTGCTGGCGTGTTGCCGTTGCTGCTTACATTTTTGGAGTCGCCAATTAATGCAGCGTTTGTACTTGCATTCATTTTGATTTACCAGCAACTTGAGAACTACCTCATCTCACCGCGCATTACTGCCCGCACTATGCACGTGCACGCGGCTGTGGCATTTGCTTCGGCAATTGTGGGCGGCGCAATACTTGGGCCGATTGGTGCTGTGTTGGCGTTGCCGGCTGCGGCAATGATGCAATCACTGCTCAGCAGTTGGGGTCAACGCCACGAAGTGGTGGACGACGAGTTGGTGAAGTTCACTCCGCGCGTGAAGCGCGAACGGCGCAAAAAGGTTTAAGCGCCAACCGAAACAACGCTCGAGATTCCCTCGAGTGTGCGCAGGTGTTGCAGCACATCAAGCGGCACTGCGGTTGTTGTGGCGATGCACATCAGTGCGCTGCCTGCGGTTTCGGAACTACCTACGTCCATGTTGGCAATGTTGATGCCGGCGTTGCCAAGGGCAGTTGCCACGCGGCCAATTGCGCCAGGCCGGTCGTCGTTTTTCACTACAAGCATGTGCTCGGAAGGTGGAATGTCGGTGAGGTGATGATCGATCATCACGATTCTGGCTTCGCGGCGGCGGCCAGTGAGCGTCGCTGCAATATTTCGATCGCCCGAGCGAAGCGTGATGAGGTTGACATAGTCGCGATGCGTAGTCGTTGTTGAGGCAACGCTTTCGACGGTGATGTTGAGATTGCGCGCCATTGATGGCGCATTGACGAGGCTCACTTGATCTGTCGACCAAACGGAGAGCATTCCCTTTAGTGCGCTAATGGTGATGAGGCCCGGGTCGTAGCCACCAATTTCGCCCGTTGTAGAAATTTCAATTGTTGATGGAGTGGATTCGATCAGCGATGCAAATACGCGCCCG
>Ga0208227_1000490_pt1 | contig 10487 bp, 8 predicted proteins | sample LakMenEpi13Jun11_FD_150692 | JGI IMG/M metagenome (GOLD analysis project Ga0208227, IMG submission 150692) | Freshwater microbial communities from Lake Mendota, WI - 13JUN2011 deep hole epilimnion (SPAdes) | ecosystem: Environmental > Aquatic > Freshwater > Lake > Epilimnion/Euphotic zone ...
CGCAATGATGTTGCACTAATCATGAAAGTGCACCCTTCGAACTTTGCAATTGAAGGTTTCACTGAAGACACTTCAATCGCTCAATTAGCAACACTTGAAGTTCCGGTTGTTGCAGACATTGGTTCTGGCTTACTGGACAACACTGCCCCATGGCTTCACGGATTCACAGAGCAGGTACCTACGTGGATAACCGGAGAACCTGCAGCACGCCAAGCACTTGCTGACGGAGCAGACCTTGTCACATTCAGTGGAGACAAACTTCTTGGCGGACCACAATGCGGAATAATTGCGGGCCGCGCTGACCTAATTGATGCATGCGCATCTCATCCGCTGATGCGTGCATTACGCCCGGGAGGCCACACCTTGACCTTGTTGCAATCAGTGTTGCTTTCCTACAGTTCTCGAACAGCGTGCACAGATATTCCATTTTGGAAGATGGTTTCAATGTCTCAGGCGAACCTTGAAGAACGGGCGGCAGCAGTTGTTTCTGAATCCGGCATCGGCTCTGTTGTGCAGTTGGATTCCCTCGTGGGTGCCGGTTCTGCACCTGGATCCACAATTGCATCGTTCGGTATTGCGCTCAACGGTGATTACCGCGATGCATTACGTCATCACAGCATTCCAGTCATTGCTCGCACATTCGACAAGGTGACATACCTTGATATGCGCAGTATTTCTCCCGCCGATGACCACATCGTTGTTGCTGCGCTCGCATCACTGCGGTAAACCATGACGGTTATCGCGACAGCTGGCCATGTTGACCACGGCAAGTCATCGCTGATTCGCGCAATCACGGGTACCGACCCTGACCGGTTAGCAGAAGAACAGCGCCGTGCAATGACCATTGATCTGGGGTTTGCTCATTGCACTACGGACAATGGAACCGTGTTGAGTTTTGTTGATGTCCCCGGGCATGCCGATTTCATTCGCACCATGATCTCTGGTGTCAGCGGAGTAGACATCGTGATGTTGATCATTGATGCCAATGAAGGATGGAAACCACAGACAGAAGAACATCTCGGAATCATTGAAGTGCTCGGTATCTCTTCAGGGATTGTGGTGCTTACAAAGAGCGACAAAGTTGACGCTGATGTTCTTCAGCAACGTCAAGCAGAAATAGCTGCTCGTCTGGAATCAAGTTCTGTGACGTGGCATGACACAGTGACCACTTCTGTTATCGCTAACACTGGCATCTCTGAACTGATCACACAGATTGAGAATCTTGTTGCCTCGCAAGCAACAAATAGCAAGAACACTCGGCCACGTTTGTTCATTGATCGTGTTTTCTCTATGAAAGGTTCAGGCACTGTTGTAACCGGAACTCTTGAAGGCGGAAATCTCGAAGCGACTAGTTCTCTAGTTGTTGCGCGCACAGGCACTGCAGTACGCGTCAGAGAAATTCAAACTCATGGCTCTGTGGTGAATGTTGCACAATCAGGCACTCGGTGTGCCGTCAATCTTTCAGGAATTGACGCAGATGAACTACAACGCGGTGATGCTCTTGTTCGCGATGGCGACTGGCATATGAGCAATGTGTTTGATGCGCGGATCAAAGTGTTGCCAGCGCTGCAACATGCACTCACACATCGTGGAAGTTTCACACTTCATGTCGGCACACGCTCGCAGTCAGCAACAATTCGTATTTTGCAATCAGACAGCATTGACCCTGGCCAATCTGGCCTTGTGCGAATTCGATTCGAACATTCCTTGCCGTTAGTTCCTGGTGATCGATTCCTTGTACGGGACACAGGCATTGGCGCCACCGTTGGTGGTGGAGTGATTCTTGATGTTGACCCACGTAGCCGCGTGAAAGACGCCGCACCTGATGGCAGTGCCGAACAAATCTTGAACAACAGAGGATGGCTAACTGTTGACGAGGCTCGCCAACTAACAGGTCATGACATTGCACCAATTGTTGGCACGTGGGTAGCAAGTGCAGAGACACTTCGCTCTACGGTGACTGCACTTGAACAACAGTTAGCAGCATCACAGTCGCTCGACACCGCCACGTTGGCAGCGTATGAACGCGATGTGCTTTCAACAATTGACGGAGTTCAGATCAATAACGGAGTTGCCGTACGTGGCGAATCAGATCCATTACTGAACCATCCGTATGTAATGCAGTTCTTGGATGCAGGTGTAACAACTCCCGATGCCGACAAGCTTGACCGAAACATCATTCGGCAGTTGGTGCACAAGAAGATCTTGTTCGAGCACGACAACATTGCATTCCATGTAGACACCCTGATGTCATTACGGCCAGTTCTGGAACAACTGTGGAAGCAGCATCCGGAGGGGTTCACAATGGCAAGCCTTCGAGACGCGCTCGGTATCACCCGCAAGCACGCGTTGCCACTCGGCAACTGCCTAGACAAAATGGGGCTGACAAAGCGCCAGGGCGATGTGCGGATTGCTGGTTCAGCCTGGTGATGGCGGAGGCGGACGGGAATCGAACCCGCCGAACGGGGTTCGCCCGTTCCGTCTGTTTTGAAGACAGCGAAGCCCACCAGGTACTCAAACGCCTCCGCTGTCAGAGTAGCGTTCGGCCATGAGTTCTGTTGCGCCGGTACTTCCCGATGGATTTGTAGTCGTTGTGAAACGCGAGTGCGCCACGTGCCAGATGGTTGATCCAGTACTCAAAGAGATTTCTGCACACAGCACGCCACTCACGGTCTATACACAAGATGACCCAACATTCCCCGAATCAGTCTCTGCCATTCATGACTCTGATTTGGCAGTCTCCTGGCACAACAACATCGACACTGTTCCCACACTGATCAAAGTTGTGAACGGAAAGGAAGTAGATCGCACATTCGGTTGGTTGGCATCTGACTGGCAACGCATCACTGAAATTCCAGAACTCGGAACAGATCTTCCTGCCATGCGGCCCGGTTGTGGTTCGATGAGCGTTGACCCAGACATTGTCGACAAGTTGCGTGCCAAGTTCACCGACTCTCCTGTTATCGCGCGCACTGTTGAATTCTCAGACGCTGAAGATGAGTTCGAAGCAATGTATGCACGCGGTTGGACCGATGGCTTCCCTGTAATCCCACCAACACGCGAACGCGTATTGAGAATGCTGACAGGCACTACACGTCACCCACAAGACGTAGTTGCAATTGCTCCACCAGACTTGGTGGAACTCACTGTTGAAAAAATCGCCATCAATGCAGTCATGGCCGGTTGTCTTCCCGAATACATGCCGTGGGTTATCGCAGCACTTGAAGCAGTGTGCAACGACCAATTCAATATGCACGGAGTATTGGCAACAACGATGCCCGTTGGCCCAGTGATTATTTGTAATGGTCCTGGCACTCGTGCGATTGGCATGAACTCTGGCATTAACGCTTTTGGTCAGGGCAACAGAGCAAACAACACCATCGGCCGTGCGGTACAACTCACCATTCGCAATGTTGGCGGTGGACGCCCTGGCGAAGTTGACCGTGCAACTCATGGCAACCCCGGAAAGATTTCGTTCTGCTTTGCAGAGGACGAAGTGGGGTCACCATTTACTTCGCTTGCAACTGAACGAGGCATACCGCTTGGACAAAATGCAGTCACAGTGTTCGCAGGCGAAGGACCGCGTTGTGTTGTTGATCAATTGGCACGTACACCAGAGGAACTCACTAATTCGTTAGTCGCATGTTTGCAAACTGTGCATCACCCGAAGCTGGTCATTGGCTTCGATGCGATTCTCACAATCAGCCCAGACCATGGTCGCGTATACGCCGAAGCCGGATGGTCTCGCGAGAAGTTAATTGCCGAACTGACCGAACGCTCCATGACTCCTGGCGCTGACTTAGTACGTGGCGCACGCGAGATGGCAGAAGGCGTACCACCGCACTTGCGCGATGCCACATTGCCAAAGTTCCGCCCTGGCGGCATTCTGCTTACCTATGCCGGCGGCGGAGCTGGACTGTTCTCTTCCATCGTTGCTGGTTGGGCCAATGGCGCAATCGGTTCAGACCCTGTTACCCGAGCTGTTGGCTCGTGACATACTGATACCCATGGCTACTGGCATCACCATCCTTGATCCGACAAATGAGTCGAAGCCTGCAACGCGTCAAACCCTTGCACGCCCCGCCAGCATCAAAGGCCTCACAATTGGTCTTCTTGATATTTCAAAACCACGTGGCAATCTGTTTCTCAATCGCATCGAAGAACTTCTCACTGAACGCGGCGCAAAAGTATTGCGATATTCGAAGCCAACGTTCACCAAACCTGCACCAGTTGACTTGCGACAAGAAATTGCCACACAGTGCAACTTGGTCATAGAAGCACTAGCCGATTGAGGCAGTTGCACGTCATGCAGTGTGCATGACATTTCAGATCTAGAACTTCGAGGCATCCCTGGTGTCTTTGTTGCAACTGAAGAATTCATCAGTGCCGGCACTGCACAATCTGTGTCTCTCGGCTTGCCAAGTATGAAGCGGGTCTACACCACTCACCCAGTGCAAGACCGAACCGATGAAGAAATGGTCGCAATGGCTGATCAGTTCTTTCTTGAAATCCTTTCCTGCATTACATCAGGCGACTAACGCTCCATCCCCAAGTATCATCGTGGAGTGCTCCCCGCTACCCGAATCCTGATGCTGCGCCATGGCCAGAGCGAATGGAACGCACAAGGTCGTTGGCAAGGTCAAGCAGATATTGAACTTACAGATCTTGGTGTTGACCAAGCACGCGCTGCAGCACAAAAACTCGGCATGTTTGATGCAATCGTTTCCAGCGACTTGTTGCGTGCTCGCACCACAGCCACAATCATCGCCAACAGTCTCGGTGCAGGGTTGATGGAACCCGATGCCCGTTTGCGCGAATCCAATGTCGGTGAATGGCAAGGGCTCACACACAATCAGATCGAACGCGACTGGCCGGGCTACTTGGAATCTCACCAACGTCCGCCCGGTTTTGAATCAGATGAATCAATTGTTGCGCGCGTCACTGATTCATTAGTTGACATTGCAACACAATTTGCTGGAGGCGAAGTATTGGTTGTTGCTCATGCCGGAGTCATCCGAGTGATGCGCCGTTCCCACAAAGCTGTCGATTCACGTATTTTCAATTTGGGCGGATGCCAATTCATTGTGCGCCCTGGATCGCCTAACCCCATTGAGATTGGTGACGTTGTTGATTTGCTCGAGCACGGCGCCGTCGGCGAAGAGCTCTAACTTCATGTTTTCTCGTTTCGTCGACAACTCATACGCAGCACCTGTTCGAAAGAATCTTGACCGTCTTGTGTGGGGTCGCTTGGTTTCGAATGCTTGCTACAGATTTGCTCCCCCGTTCATCGCAGTCATCGCCCGCGGGCTTGATGTCAGCGTGGCGCAAATGGGAGTCGCACTGATGATCGGTGAATTTGCTGGGCTTGGGTCTCCCATCCTTGGACGAATTGTTGATCGAGGTAACCGAATTACTTCAATGACTATTGGAATGGTCGCAATCACTCTCGGAGTTATTGGCGCTGCTACTTCCACCACCATTGTTCAGTTTGCAATTTCGATGTTCCTCCTCAGCGGCGCAAAGGTGCTGTTTGATACTGCGCTCATTGTTTGGGTGAATGATCATGTGGAATATGAACGGCGTGGACGCATTGTCGGAATCATCGAGACCTCGTGGGCACTCTCGCTATTCATCGGCGTTGCAATCATGGGTCTTGCAACTGCTCTCATCTCATGGCGTGCCGGATTCATTGTTGGTGCAATCGGAATGGCAGTCACAGGTTCACTGATTGCTAGTGCACTTCCGCGCGACGAAGCGCACGCACCAGTCCGCACCGAACTACGCGGTTCAATTCCGCGCAATGCCTACTTCGTGTTTGCCTCGTCATTTTTACTGATGGGCGCAAGCCAATGTCTCGGCATCACGTTTGGTCCGTGGTTTGAAGATGAATTTGGTTTCTCTAGTGCTGCCTTGATTGGCGTTGTCATCGTTCTTGGCCTTTTTGAACTGGTCTCAAGTATCGGCAGTTCCCGCGTCACTGATGCGTGGGGCAAAGAAATCAGCGTGCGTCGCGGAGCAGTTCTGATGGTGATTGCAACAGTTGCCATGGCAGCAGCACCGCATGTTTCCTTTATTGCAGTTCCCATGTTGGTGCTGTTCATCATGGGGTTTGAATTTTCACTAGTCAGTATGTTGCCGTTAGCAGCCAACATTGTTCCGAACAGTGGCGGCATTGGCCTTGGTCTCACGGTTGGTGCCGGCACATGTGGCCGTGCCATATTCAGCACTGTTGCTACTTCGTTGTATGACTCTGTTGGCCCTATTGGCCCAGCGCTCGCAGCTGTTGCATTATCCGCAATCACTGTGATGCTAATCAGCCTTTATGCGCGGTCGGTGCGATAACCGTTTGTGATTGGCATGCGTCGGTCTTTGCCGAATGCCTTTTCTGAAATACGAACACCAGGCGCACACTGTCGACGTTTGTATTCGTTGATATCAACAAGTCGCGCAATACGAGCCACAACTGCAGCATCGAAACCCAGTTTCTGAATTTCTGGCACTGTCAGGTCATTGTCGATGTAATGGCGCAAAATCGGGTCAAGGTCTTCATATGCGGGCAGGCTCTGGTCATCACGTTGGTCAGGCCGTAATTCAGCGCTTGGTGGCTTAGTGATCACGGTTTCAGGAATTATCTCACGGCCCGCACGTTGATTGATACGTCGGCATAGCGCAAACACTTGTGTTTTGAACACATCCTTGATGGCGGCGTATCCACCAGCTGAATCGCCGTAGATAGTGAAATAGCCAACTGCCATCTCGCTCTTGTTGCCGGTGGTTAAAACCATCCAACCGAACTTGTTACTCAGCGCCATCAATGTCATTCCACGAACTCGACTCTGCAAGTTCTCTTCTGTGAGATCTGGGTCGCGACCAGTGAACGACGGCTGAAGCATTTCTAAGTACGCACCAAATGCCGGCTCAATAGAGACAACTCTGTGATCAATACCTAAGGCAGTCGCTAGTTTTTCTGCATCATCAAGAGAACCTTGACTTGAATACCGCGACGGCATTGCAACACCATGCACATGATCAGCACCAAGTGCATCAACTGCAATAGCAGCAACTATTGAAGAGTCAATTCCGCCAGAGAGACCAATGACAACATCGGTGAAGCCGTTCTTGTGTACATAGTCACGCGTGCCAACAACAAGAGCGTCATATACGCGATCAAGATCTGAAGCAAACGGTTCAATATGTGTCGGTGTCACAGTTCCATCGCCAGCAATGGTTACGACAGCAAAATCAGACTCAAATGATTTCATGCGGCATGCAATGACGCCGTTGCAATCAACAACAACGCTTGACCCGTCGAACACAAGTTCATCTTGAGCACCAACTTGATTCACGTACACGATGGCACTCTTCGTTTCATTTGCACGTGTTGACAACATCTGTTCACGTTGCACATTCTTGCCTTCATGAAATGGCGACGCATTCAAGTTCAACATGATTCGCGCGCCACTTGCTGCCTGTGCTGCAACTGGACCATCGGCATACCAAATGTCTTCACAGATTGTGACACCAACTGTTACGCCATCAAGAGTGAACAATCCAGAAGCAACTCCATCGTTCATTGCGGGACCAGGTTCGAAATAGCGATCTTCATCGAACACTGCATAGTTCGGAAGTAACTGTTTCAGGTACACGCCTTGCACTTTCCCATTACGACACAATGCAACGGCGTTATACAGGTGGTCACCATCCGCTTTCACAAAACCAATAAGTGCTGCGCACTCCTTGGTATGAGAAGCAATCCGCTCGACAGCTAATTCGTTGTCGCGCACGAATGCCTTTTTCAGTAACAAGTCCTCTGGCGGGTACCCAGTGATGGTCAATTCGGGGTAGACCACGACGTCACAGCCCGCTTCTTCGGCCTTGGCATAATCAGCCAAAATCGCGGCCTCGTTGCCCAACAAGTCGCCCACAAGCGGATTCAGTTGGGATAAACCAACCGTCAGGCCCTTGGGTGTAGCGAAAGATCCGGCGGATGTCACGTGGTCAGGCTAACCAGCGACCCCTCAAAACCCCATTTACATAAGGTTTCCCTTACTCAGAGGGGTCAGTTCTCCCCGTTTCACACAGCGTTCACATTTGGGCAATGGGAAAGAAACGGCTTCATGACATCCTGTACCTAGTAAAAAAAGCGGGATTCGTCCCTTGTTAGTAAAAGGACACCACTGTGCCCATTCAGGCTGAATACATCTGGATCGACGGAACGTCACCAACACCATTGCTCCGTTCAAAGACCAAAATCATTCCCGACTTCGCCGGCGCTATCGCCGACATGCCGATGGATGAATGGGGCTTTGACGGTTCTTCCACAGAACAAGCACAAGGCGAATCGTCTGACTGCGTATTGCGCCCTGTCTTTCAGTGCCCAGACCCAATTCGTGGTGGCAAGAACGTTCTCGTCATGTGTGACGTGTTGCTCGCAAAAGACGGATCACCGCATCCATCAAACACACGCGCACCACTTGCAGCTGCACAAGCAAAATATGCAGACCAGGAAATGTGGTACGGAATCGAGCAGGAATACACCATGCTTCGTACCGATGGCAGCCCATACGGTTTCCCCGTTGGTGGTTTTCCAAAGCCACAGGGACCGTATTACTGCGGCGTCGGCGCAGGCCGCGTTGTTGGTCGCGAGATCATCGAAGAGCACACACAGGCATGCATCGATGCAGGCCTTCTCATCGCAGGAACAAATGCTGAAGTAATGCCAGGCCAATGGGAATTCCAAATTGGTGCAGCAGACGGACTCACAGTGTCAGACCACATGCATGTTGCACGCTGGTTGCTCCACCGCATCGCAGAAGATTACGACGTGGTTATCTCGTTCGACGCAAAGCCGATGAAGGGTGACTGGAACGGTGCAGGCGCGCACACCAACTTCTCAACCAAAGCAATGCGTGAGGGCTACCCAGCCATCATCGAAGCATGCGAGAAGCTTGGTACCCGCGTTATGGAACATGTCGAGAACTACGGTGATGACATTCAGAGCCGCCTCACCGGCAAGCACGAAACTGCTCCGTGGAACAAGTACTCATACGGAGTATCGAACCGTGGCGCATCCGTACGTATCCCCTGGCAGGTTGCTCGCGACCAAAAGGGCTACGCAGAAGACCGTCGCCCGAACGCAAACGTTGACCCGTACACGGTCACACGTCTCATTCTTGAGACTGTTTGCGGCTAAGCCACAACCAATAATTACGGGAAACGGGGGGCCTAGTGCCCCCCGTTTTTCATTTCAAGTAGCCCTATGACCCGCCTCACGGCAGACTGAAGAGATGAGCGACATGATGGACCAACACCGCGACTATGTATTGCGTACCGTTGAAGAGCGCGGAGTGCGCCTGGTGCGCCTCTGGTTCACTGATGTGCTTGGCACATTGAAGAGCTTCGCCATCAGCCCAGCTGAATTAGAAAACGCTCTTGAAGACGGCATGAGCTTTGATGGTTCATCTATCGATGGTTATTCACGTGTTCAAGAAGCTGACGTTCTTGCAGTTCCAGATCCGAACACATTTGAAGTGTTGCCATGGGTAGACAACAAAGCTGCCGAGGCTCGCGTCATCTGTGATGTACGCAATCTTGACGGTTCCATTTTTGAAGGCGATCCACGCCAAGTGTTGCGTCGCAATCTTGATGCTGCGCGCGCAATGGGATACGAATTCCTTATTGCTCCCGACATGGAGTACTTCTATTTCGAACCACCTGTTCGCGGGCAGATACCAGTGCCCCTTGATGAAGGTGGTTTCTTTGATCTCACCACCACTGACGTTGCCTCATCACTGCGTAAGCAAACCATTCGCACACTCGAGACAATGGGAATTCCTGTTGAGTACTCATTCCACGAAGATGCACCTAGCCAGCAAGAAATAGACCTGCGTCATACTGATGCTCTCTCTATGGCTGACAGCGTCATGACTTTCCGCATGATCGTGAAAGAAATCGCAGCGATGAACAATGTGCACGCCACATTCATGCCAAAACCACTTGAAGGCGTTCAAGGTTCTGGCATGCACTTGCATTTGTCATTGTTCTCTGGTGACACCAACGCGTTCTATTCAGCAGATGATCCGAACAACTTGTCCCCTATTGCTAAGTCATTCATGGCTGGCCTGTTGCGCCACGCTGCTGAAATCACTGCCGTCACCAACCAAACAGTCAATAGTTACAAGCGCCTCGTGCCTGGTTTCGAAGCACCTGTACACATCAGTTGGGCACGTAATAACCGCAGTGGGCTCATCCGAGTACCAATCCCTAAGCGCGGAAGCGTTAGCGCCACCCGCATTGAATACCGCTCGCCAGACCCAGCATGTAACCCATACCTTGCGTTCTCTGTCATTCTTGCTGCCGGCATGAAAGGTATTCGCGAAGGATACGAACTAGAGCCAGAAGCTGACGCCAACTTATTTGAAATGGATGATGCTGCTCTCGACAAGTTGGGTATACGTCAGTTGCCGCAATCGCTGAACGATGCACTC
>Ga0208227_1000492_pt1 | contig 10471 bp, 10 predicted proteins | sample LakMenEpi13Jun11_FD_150692 | JGI IMG/M metagenome (GOLD analysis project Ga0208227, IMG submission 150692) | Freshwater microbial communities from Lake Mendota, WI - 13JUN2011 deep hole epilimnion (SPAdes) | ecosystem: Environmental > Aquatic > Freshwater > Lake > Epilimnion/Euphotic zone ...
GCGCCAATACAGCTGGGTCTGGAATAAGGAACACTCCCCCTGCATCAAAAAGAATGGCGTCGTATTGCTGGCTCATGCGAACGACACTAGGAGATTTGACCTGCTGGCATGACCCATTCGGCACGCTGACCTGTGATCTCCGCAATATGGTCAAAGTCAATGTCGTAGTGCAACAATGTGAGGTCTAGTTGTTCTGCGACTGCAGCAATGATGAGATCCGGAATTTTCCGACCGCGCTGCGATTTTTGCGCGAGAATTCTTTGTACCTGCAAAGCACGCGTGAAATGTTCAGGTTGAACCTCAATGTTGAAGAAACGGGATAACAAATGCGAAGCGCCTTCCCATTCGTCTTCATTGCGCGCGGAATACAGGTACTCGAGATCCGTTATTGAACACCGAGCAATTTCTCCGTTCAAAGTCAAGACACGAACTTTTGTCAGGACTTCATCACTCTTCAAGCGATGAAGAACGCTTGTATCGATGAGATACTTCAGCGCCATGCGCTCTCATTGCCACTCGCGTCGAATGTTGCACCGAACTGAAGCGCTCTATCGAGTTCATGTTCAGCTTCAGATACGGAATTCATGAGCGCCCGATTGATGGTGTCTTTCATGGTGGCTGTGCCAAGAGCGGCCTGAGCAGCCACGAGTAGTTCATCGGGTATTTCCACTAGGCGTTTGGTCATAGATTGCAGTATATCCATAACTTCTATGTGTATATATCGCCATCATCCATGGCAATGTTTCCCCAGAGTCAGTCCCCCCATACGATTAAGACGTGCGCCCATCTCGTGACTTTTTCAAACCCCTTGCCGCCGGAGCTCCTGCCCCAGTTCAAGAGATTCCTTTCAAGCCCAGTCGTGTTATTCACTTCTTTCCGCCTCACAACGAAAAGATGGTTGCAAAGCTTCCTGACACCATTCCAAATGTCGACATCATTCTCGGCAACTTGGAAGATGCAATTCCGATGGCAGACAAGGCAGCAGCACGTGCTGGCCTTATCAAGGTTGCGAACACTCTCGACTTCGGCACCACACAATTGTGGACACGCGTCAACAGCCTTGACTCTCCATGGTTCCTTGATGACATCATTGACATCGTCACCCAAGCCGGAGACAAGTTTGATGTGATCATGATTCCGAAAGTGGAAGGCCCTGAAGACATTCACTATGTCGATCGCTTACTTGCACAACTTGAGGCACGTGCCGGTTTGAAGAAGCCATTGCTGCTTCACGCAATTCTCGAAACAGCTCGTGGAGTTGCAAACGTTGAAGAAATTTGTGCTGCGTCACCTCGTATGCAGGGAATTTCACTCGGACCTGCAGACCTTGCAGCGAACCGCCGCATGAAAACCACCCGCGTTGGTGGTGGCCATCCCGACTACATCGTTCGTGCAGACCCAGAGGGTGACAACTACGAAGGCGCACGCACTGTGTACCAACAAGATTTGTGGCACTACACACTTGCCCGCATGGTCGATGCCTGCGTGATGAATGGCGTTCTTCCGTTCTATGGTCCATTCGGAGACATTAAAGACACTGTTGCGTGTGAAGATCAGTTCCGCAATGCATACCTTCTTGGTTGTGTTGGCGCATGGAGCCTTCACCCCGTACAGATCGATATCGCAAAGCGCGTGTTTAGCCCTCGTCCTTCTGACGTGTTGCAAGCACAGCGCGTTATTGACGCAATGGGCGACGGCACTGGTGCAGTAATGCTTGACGGCAAGATGGAAGACGATGCATCTGTAAAGCAGTGCAAAGTTGTCGTTCAACTCGCTCGTCAATTGGCAGAGCGCGACCCTGCACTTGCCGCTTCATACGGTTTCTAAACCCCCACAACACTGAGGAGACTCCATGTCTGCACAACGTCCACGCCGTTCCGCTTTGTATATGCCCGCCGCTAACGAGCGCGCACTTGAAAAAGCTAAAGGAATTTCTACTGATGCGATCATCTTCGACCTTGAAGACGCAGTGTCACCAGATTCGAAAGATGTTGCACGCGCTCAAGCAATTGCAGCCGTGAACTCTGGCGAATACGGCAAGCGTGAGCTCACCATTCGTTGTAACGCACTTGCAACACCATGGGGCCATGCAGATGTTGCCGCAGCTGCAAAAGCATGCGTGTCAGCAGTTGTAATTCCAAAGATCAACTCTGTTGCTGAAGTAAATGAAGTGTCAGCTGCACTTGATGCTGCCGGTGCACCAAAAGAGATGATGATCTGGGCGATGATCGAAACCCCCACAGCAATCTTTGATTGCCGTGAGATTGCTGCACACCCTCGCGTTGCAGTTCTTGTTATGGGAACAAACGACTTGGCAAAGGAACTGCGCGCAGCTCAGGTACCTGGTCGCGCACCGCTCTACCCAAGCCTTCACACAGCTCTTCTTGCGGCACGTGAAGCTGGAAAGACAATTCTCGACGGTGTCTACAACGACATCAAGAATGCAGACGGATTCCGTGCAGAGTGCGTTCAAGGTGCCGAGATGGGCTTTGATGGAAAAACCCTCATTCACCCGGACCAAGTTGGTGTTGCAAACGACGTATGGTCACCAAGCGAAGCCGAAGTGGAACATGCACGCAAAGTTATTGCTGCATTCGACGAAGCTCTTGCAGCAGGCAAGGGCGTTGTTCAGCTTGACGGCCGCATGATTGAGAATCTTCACGTTGCAAACGCACAACGCGCTATTGCAATTGCAGACGCAATCGCCGAACTTTCCTAATTCTCTGAATTAGAGATTCGCGCGGAATAGCGCAAGAGTGCGATCCCACGCAGTTTTTGCAACTGCAGCGTCGTACACCTCAGGGCGAGTGTCGTTGAAGAATGCATGCTGTGTTCCGGGATACACATGAAACGTGGCGTTCTTGCCCTTAGCGCGCAATGTTGCTTCTAGTTCCTTCACAGCTTCTGGTGCAGCCGTGCCTCTATCTGTTGCGGCGTAATGACCTTCCACTACCGCTGCCAAGTTGTCCCATTCAATAACAGTGTCTGGGCGCATACCGCCGTAGAACGGTGCAGCAGCCGCAATTGCATCTGGACGCAAACATGCAGCCATTAGAGCAAGCCCGCCACCCATACAGAAACCAGTGACGCCAACTTTGGCGCGACCAGTGCGTTCTTGCAACAAATCAACTGCACCACTGAGATCTTTTCCTGCTGTTGCAAGATTCATGCTCATCAGCAACTTGCCAGCCATGTCTGGCTCATCAGTCACTTCACCGTGATACATATCCGGTGCGAGTGCAACAAAACCTTCTGCAGCGAAACGATCGGCAATGTCAGTGATGTGTGGAACTAAGCCCCACCATTCTTGAATAACGATGACACCAGGGCCACTGGTGCCAGCAAGATAGCCAGTGCATGTTCCGCCGTTACTTTTGAATTCGACCATTTCGCCCATCAGAAAACTCCTTGTTGATTAGAGATTCCCAAACTAGACGGAACGGTCACACAACACTGCGCCGAAGAAGTTCATCGGCAGCAGGGCACGCCTTCATACGGGCAAGCGTGTCAGCGGTACCTGACGTAATGGATGGCCCAAATACAGAAGTGATGAGTGCGTGTGGCACAACATCAAACCCTGACGCCCATGGGTCTGGACGATCACGCACTCCGGCAACCATTGCTGTAAACAATCCGTCTGGCAAGCGTGTGCCTTCAGATGCCACCATCCACACTGGCTGTTCAACGCAATATGCGACAGCGGCAAGCGCCAATGAACCACCTGCGCACAACACACTGTCATTGCCGACTGCGAGTGCAGACAAGATTGTTGCATCAGCGCATTCAGCTGCCGATGCAAGACCCTCAGGTGCGACTAGTTCACAACTCACTTCGCGACGTGACAAGTAACGCAATGCATCTTGTCCGTCACCTAACGAATCAACGACAAGAGCGTGAATGTCTCCGCGTCGTGCCAGTGCATCAACCAAATGACCAGACCAACCAATCATGCAAATGGTTGACGCGCCGTCAAGTGCGTCAACTAAGTGGGTCGCGGTGGCGTCATTAGCAATTCGGCGCGCCACATCGTCAACGTCTCGGTATGGGTCCATTGAAGTCACTGCATGAGCACACACAGACCACAGCGGAGCGTTCGTGGGGTGGTGTTCCACCAGGCGCCGAGCCGCCACCAAGGCCGCCGCCGGATCACGGGAAATGCCCGCAAGAGCGTCGGCTGCCCCCATTGCAACTTCCACTGGGTCTGCCCCATGGGCTCGTGCCACATAACGGAGATGCTCGATGGGGTGCATGATCGCAACGCTACTGAACTAGCGTTGAAGTCGTGGCAACCGCATCTCTCCCCAACCCCAGCATGGACCTCACCCTCACCCCCCTCAAAGGTGACGCGAAGACTCTTCAACAGTGGCTCACCACTTTTCACCTTGCTTCTGTGGTTCTTGACCCATTCACGAACGAGAGCTCGTGGATTCTTGAAACCGCAGTTCGCATCTTGCGACAATTCTCTGGTGCCGCAGTTCGCATCAACTTCATCGTCACGTGTGATGCCAGTGATGCTCGCGCATTCCTTGGTCCATACGCCGACGAGTTCTTAGTCTTCTGTGATCCAGATCGTGTTGCGGTGAAGGCACTCGGATTATCCGAGCTTCCTGCGTTTGTTCTCATCAAGTCTGACGGATCTGTTCCGAACGCAGCGCAAGGGTGGACTTCAGCTGACTGGAAAGAAGTTGCCGCAGCCGTGGCAGCCCTGACCAACTGGTCTCGACCCACCATTCCTGCGCCTGGCGACCCTGGTTCATTCCGCGGCACACCCGCACTTGTCTGATTCGTTACCGAACACAGGCCTCCCTGTTGAAGAGGCCATTGCCGAACTAAGAGACGCTCTCGCCTCTCGTCGACATTCCGTTCTCATTGCTCCACCTGGTGCGGGTAAAACAACTCTTGTTCCACTTCGTCTGTTGCATGAAGGCTGGGTAGCGGGCCGCAAAATTGTGATGCTTGAGCCGCGTCGTCTCGCTGCACGAGCAGCAGCACAACGGATGGCACACATGCTGGGCGAGAAAGTTGGCGACACAGTTGGATACCAGACTCGTGACGAGCGAAAGATTGGTGCCAACACACGTATCGAAGTGTTGACAGAAGGAATTCTGACTCGGCGACTACAAAACGACCCAACACTTGATGGCACTGCACTTGTGATTTTCGATGAAGTGCATGAACGCAACGTGCCAACAGACCTTGGTCTTGCATTTCTTCTCGACGCAATCAAGACATTTTCTACAGACATAAAGATCTTGGCGATGTCTGCCACTGCCCAAACACAATTGTTTGCTCACGTGCTTGCAGACGACCAAGGCGATGCCCCAATCATCACTTCAGAAGGACGCACATTCCCTATAGATGTGCGTTACGTTCCACGCCAACGTAACGACCGACTTGAAAACGCAATTACCGATGTAGTTCTCGGTGCGCTCAACACTGACGACGGCGACATCTTGGTTTTCTTGCCTGGTATCGGTGAGATCAACCGGGCGCAAACACTGCTGAAAGAACGCGTGGCGGGCAATGTTGACGTGTTGCGCCTGGCAGGTGCTCTGCCATTTTCCGAACAAGACGCAGCGTTAAACGCCAGTGGCCTTGGCCGTCGTCGCGTGGTGTTATCTACCGATATTGCCGAAACTTCTCTTACTGTTGACGGAGTCCACATCGTGGTTGATGCTGGTATCGCACGAGTGCCACGACTTGATTCGCGAACAGGCCTTACCGAATTAGTCACTGTTACATCATCGCGGGCATCTGCAGATCAACGCAGTGGCCGTGCAGGACGCGTACGTGAAGGTGTTGCATACAGATTGTGGAGCCGTATCGAAGACTCCACTCGCCTTCCGCATTTACCGGCCGAGATCACCCAAGTTGATTTGTGTGGTGTTGCGTTAGAAGTTGCAGCATGGGGAACCCCGCTTGCACAGTTGTCATTTCTCGATGCGCTGCCAGAGAAGTCTTTGCGCGTAGCTACTGACACGTTGACCATGTTGCACTTGCTGAATAATGAAGGCCACATCACCCCACTTGGTAGGTCTGTACTTGGTTTGCCACTGCACCCACGCCTGGGCACCATGGTTGCTCGCAACCGAGACCTTCACCCTCACGGTTGGATTGCCTGCGTCGTTGCTGCACTGTTGGAAGAGCGCGACATTATGAGGGGCAAACCAGACACGTTGCCAGCAGATCTTGCATTGCGCGTGAAAGCGGTGCTTGGCATTGCACATCATGACGCAGCAGATCGCGGAGCTACCCGGCGCGTACTTGAAGCAGCACGCGATATTGCACGACGCTCATCAATTCATACTGATGACAACGTTTCCGATGACGCCGTTGATTCATTGTGTGGCGTTGTTTTGCTATCGGCTTACCCAGACAGGCTTGGCATGCGCAGAACGTCGCCAGGCCAGTTTGTGATGCGAGGTGGCGGCGGCGTAACCATGGATTCGAAAGACCCGATTGCGCGCGAAAGGTTTGTGGTTGCAGCCGATATTGATGCCCAACGGTCTACTTCTCGGCTTCGCAGGGGCGCTGCGGTGGATATTGAATTCATTGCCACGGTGCTGGGTGACGATGTCGAGCTTGAGTCCTACTTACTGTGGGATAAATCACGTGACGACCTCGTGCAACGCGTGGTGCGCAAAGTGGGAAGCATCCGCATTGACGAACGCGATCTGCAACCAACGCCAGGCGACGAAACAACTGACGCCCTTCTAGAACGAGTTCGCGCAACAAACATGGCCGTGCTTGGCAATGGCTCAGCTACTGCATTTCGACAACGCATCGCATTTTTGCGTCATCACCAAGGAGATGCGTGGCCCGAAACCTCGAATGCTCACCTACTCGCAACGCTCGAGGAATGGCTTGTGCCGTTTCTTGCTGGTGCAACGTCGCGCAGCGACCTCGCCAAAGTTGATGTCACCATGGTGTTGCAATCAACCCTTGGCTGGGATGCAAGTTCGCGACTTGACCAACTTGCACCGCAGCAGTTTTCTCCACCACGTGGCCAACCAGTTGATATCAACTACACAGACCCAACTGCTCCGATGATTTCCATACGCGTACAACACCTCTATGGCGTCACCACTCACCCATCAGTTCTCAACAAGACCGTCCCGTTACGCGTTCAACTTTTGTCACCTGCGCAACGCCCCATTCAGATCACTGCCGACCTGCCTGGCTTCTGGAAAGGCTCATGGGCGGAAGTGCGCAAAGAGATGGCTGGCAGGTACCCGAAGCATGATTGGCCTATAGACCCCAGCGCATAGAGCGCCCCGAGTGGGTTCGTTCTAACCTAGGCACATGCCAGATTTTGTCTTTTCAGAGATCTTCCCGTTAGGGCCAGATACCACCGAATACCGATTGCTATCGAAAGACGGAGTCTCAGAAGTCGAGACCCCCCTTGGCACGTTTCTGAAGGTCACTCCAGAAGCCATCACTCTTCTCACACAAACCGCAATGCGCGACATTGCACACCTCTTGCGCACAGATCACCTTCAACAACTCAGCAATATTTTGTCTGACCCTGAAGCAAGCGCGAATGACCGCTTTGTTGCACTCGACCTGCTGAAGAATGCCGGCATTGCGGCTGGCGGAGTTTTGCCAATGTGTCAAGACACCGGCACAGCAATTGTGAAGGGCAAAAAGGGTCAGTTCGTGATGACTGGTGGAGGCGATGAAGAAGCAATTGCTCGCGGCGTTTTCAATACATACCAAACAAGCAACCTTCGCTACAGCCAGATGGCTCCCATCACCATGTACGAGGAGAAGAACACCGGCAACAACTTGCCAGCTGAAATCAAGATTGCGTCCGTTGATGGCGACTCATACAAGTTCCTCTTCATGGCTAAGGGTGGCGGTTCTGCAAACAAGAGTTACTTGTTCCAAGAAACGAAAGCGCTATTAAACGAAAAGGCACTTCTTCCTTGGGTGTTTGAAAAGATGATCACGCTTGGCACTGCTGCATGCCCTCCGTATCACTTGGCAATTGTTATTGGCGGCACCTCTGCCGAACAAGCAGTAGAAACAGCAAAATTGGCTAGTGCTCATTACCTCGATTCACTTCCTACACAGGGCAGCGAACTTGGTCATGCATTCCGCGATCTTGATTTAGAGCAAAAAGTTCTGAAGTTGTCGCAAGAGACAGGCATTGGTGCACAGTTCGGTGGAAAGTATTTCTGCCACGACGTGCGCATTGTCCGCCTTCCACGTCACGGTGCCAGTTGCCCCGTTTCGTTTGCGGTGTCATGCAGTGCAGACCGTCAAGTGCTCGGAAAAATCACCCGCGACGGAATCTTCCTTGAGGCTCTTGAAACAGACCCAGCGCGTTTCTTGCCAGAGGTAACTCACGAGGACCTCAGCGAAGAGGTTGTTCGCATTGATCTCACTCAACCAATGGATCAGATTCGTGCCACGTTGTCGAAGTACCCAGTCAAGACGCGCGTCATGTTGACAGGGCCGATGGTTGTGGCGCGCGACATTGCACACGCAAAACTAAAAGAGCGAGTTGATGCTGGTAACGGGTTACCGCAATACATGAAAGACCATTGCGTGTATTACGCAGGTCCTGCAAAGACACCAACAGGAATGGCGTCTGGCTCATTTGGACCCACTACTGCTGGCCGCATGGATAGTTATGTCGCAGAGTTTCAAGCTGCTGGCGGAAGCTTTGTGATGCTTGCAAAAGGCAACAGGTCACGACAAGTAACCGATGCCTGCAAGACCTACGGAGGGTTCTACCTTGGCTCGATTGGTGGCCCCGCTGCCCGCCTAGCCCAAGATTGCATCACCAAGGTTGAAGTCTTGGAATATGAAGAACTAGGCATGGAAGCTGTTTGGAAGATCGAAGTTCAGGACTTCCCAGCGTTCATAGTGGTCGACGACAAGGGCAACGACTTCTTTGATCAAGTTGGCGGCACCGGAACCCCAGTCCACCTTCACTAGTTTTCCCACTTGATAATTTTTCAATAACTGGATAATCTCCTCATGTGGTGACTTTTGCCACACGACCGCAAGGAGTACCCATGAAGATTCGCGCCCTATTAGCTAGCTCAGTGTTGCTGACTGGCCTTATCACCAGTGTTGTTCCAAACACAGTGAACGCAGCTGCAAAAAAGACCGTCAAGGTCTACATGACTGGCGATTGCGCCGATGGACAAATGGTGGAAGGCGTCGACGAAGACGACTGCGAAATCACTGTGACCTTGACCCCTAAAACTGCAAAGCGCAATGCTGTCCTTGAAGTCGCCTATGACGCAGACGAACCTGAATGGGAAGAACTCGATTCTGGTTCAACAAAATCAGGTCGCTTAATCTTCGGAGTTTCGTCAACCGATGAAGACGACGTATGGATGGATGGAGTTGTCCTATATCGCGTTCGTGTCAAGAAGTCCGGCGTTAACAAGCAAGTCATTTCAAAGGAATACAAGACTGCATACACATCTGCCGACGCAGCAGCAGATGATGAAGATTTGTTGGAAGATCTTGCGACCGAAGATCCGGAAGAGCAAGCGTTCAACGAGAAAATGGATGAAGCCAAGAAGGACAACCAAGAAAAGATCAATCAGCAGCAGCCAAACCAAGACATCAAGCAAAACACAAACGGCAATAACCCACCGCAGAACAATGGTGGGCAACCAAATAACGGTGGCCAGCCAAACAATGGCGGGCAACCAAACAATGCTGGTCAGCCGAACAAGGTTGGCCCAACTTCGCCCCCTACTGCTGCTCAGAAGTCACAAGAGTTCAACCGCGCATGTGGCTCTATCCAAATGAGTAAAGAGACTTGCGAGAAAGCTATTGCTGCCAAGACTGGCGCAGAGGCAATTGCTGCTCTTGGCGCGGATGCTGAGAAGTTCTGTAAAGCACTTGCTCAGATGGAATGCAAAGACATCATGCCGAGGCTTTACCTGGCAGCATCAACTAGGAAGTAACTATTCAGCTTCTACGAAGCCAGGCCAGTTACCCATATAACTAATAAATGATTCGCTGAGTCCTTCAGCGCTCAATGTGGCGCGCGGAACCGGCAATGTGCGCATTGCGAATGCTGGGTCTTTCGCAAGACGAGGGAAATCATGATTAGTAACTGCTGCCCTACCGACAGCAACAATGTCAGCACCCGCATCTACTGCGCGTTGACAATCTGCTGCAGAATACAACTTGCCGGCAACGGCAAGTTTGGTTGCACCACGTTCAAGGTTGGCAAAAATGTCAATAAGAACCTTGCCATTGCAGTCCTCATCAACTGCGACTTTGAAACAGTCCCACAACGACATGTCAATCATGTCTACTTTTCCCGAGTCAACAAGACGGTGGTACACCTCAACTATTTCTGAAGTTTTCATGCCGAAACGTTCAGGCGAAAGACGAACCGCAAGGTTCAAGTCGGCACCGCAACGAGCACGAATGCCATCAACAATGTCAAACAAGACGCGCGAACGATTTTCCAACGAGCCACCGTATTTATCAGTAC
>Ga0208227_1000496_pt1 | contig 10444 bp, 10 predicted proteins | sample LakMenEpi13Jun11_FD_150692 | JGI IMG/M metagenome (GOLD analysis project Ga0208227, IMG submission 150692) | Freshwater microbial communities from Lake Mendota, WI - 13JUN2011 deep hole epilimnion (SPAdes) | ecosystem: Environmental > Aquatic > Freshwater > Lake > Epilimnion/Euphotic zone ...
CTTTCCGCAGAAAGAACACTTAAGTAGGTCGCCAGACTCACTGAGTTTTGTCATAGGTAAAACCCTATTACCCAGCCAAGACAATCCAGGTTAGGTTGCCCCCAGTATTTACTTGGCAGGTAGTGGGTTCTTGCGAGAAGTAAGGACCTGGTCAATAAGTCCGTACTCAAGGGCCTCATCCGCGGTCAAAATCTTGTCGCGATCGATGTCCTTGTTTACTTCTGGAATGCTGCGGTTTGAGTGCTTCGACAAAGTTGCCTCAAGCCACTCACGAAGGCGCATTATTTCCTTGGCCTGAATCTCAATGTCCGATGCCTGTCCGCGACCTGAGTCTCCGGTAGCTGGCTGATGAATCAATATTCGAGCGTTTGGAAGAGCAAGACGTTTACCAGGAGAACCTGCTGCAAGAAGAACAGCTGCGGCTGATGCAGCTTGACCTAGGCAAACGGTTTGAATGTGAGGACGGATGTACTGCATGGTGTCGTAGATTGCAGTCATCGCAGTAAAGGAACCACCAGGTGAGTTGATGTACATGGTGATATCGCGGTCTGGATCCTGGCTTTCTAGAACCAGTAGCTGCGCCATTACGTCATCGGCTGATGCGTCATCAACTTGAACACCTAGGAAAACAATTCTGTCTTCAAACAGCTTGTTGTATGGGTCTTGACGCTTGAAACCGTAAGAGGTGCGCTCTTCGAAGCTTGGAAGAATGTAGCGCGCTTCTGGACTCAACTTTGAAAGATCGATAGACAATTGGGAGCTACTCTCTACTTGTTTCCAACACCGGTGGCGACGCCAGCAGATGCCTGAATGTGGTCAATGAATCCGTACTCGAGTGCTTCGGCAGCGGTGAACCAACGGTCGCGGTCGCCATCAGCCATGATCTGCTCGAGAGTCTTTCCAGTCTGATCAGCGGTGATCTGAGCTAGCTGGCGCTTCATGGACATAATCAGTTCGGCTTGAGTCTGAATGTCGGATGCAGTTCCACCGAAGCCACCTAGTGGCTGGTGAAGAAGTACTCGAGTGTTTGGGGTTGCGTAGCGCTTGCCCTTGGTTCCGGAAGATAGCAGGAACTGTCCCATGGAAGCTGCCATACCAATTCCAACGGTCACAATGTCGTTAGGTACGTACTGCATGGTGTCATAGATAGCCATACCGGCAGTGATTGATCCACCAGGTGAGTTGATGTACAGGTAAATATCCTTGGTGGAATCTTCCGCTGCTAGGAAGAGGATCTTTGCACAAATGTCATTTGCGTTGTCATCTCTTACTTCGCTTCCAAGCCAGATGATTCTGTCCTTAAGCAACCGCTCAACGGTTGAGAACTTATCCATAGCTTTTTCTGCCATTTGTAGCTTGCTCCTAGTTTTGGTGGGGGCTATCTGGAACAAAGATACTTCCAAAAATGCCAAGAATCGGCCTTGTTCGCCGAGGGCAATAAAGCGTGTGTCTTAGTCGTGGTCGTGGCCAGCGTGGGACTGCTCTGGAGTAGCTGTGCCCTTTAGAAACTCAGTTAAATCCACGGCAGCTCCTGACTTATCGGTGACTACCGCCTCAGACAAAACCGCGTGCAGGGCCTTGCGTCTTGAGACCTCACCAACGAATGCCGGCACCTGACCGTTTTTACTTATGGTCTCGATGAATTCGTTTGGGTCCATGCCGTAGTTCTGGCTACTCATAACCAAGTACTGCATTAGCTCCTGCTCGTTGACCTTTACCTTCTCAGCTTCGGCAATTTCATCAAGCAACATCTGTACCTTGAAGGACTTCTCTGATTCCTCAGTGACTTCGGCACGGTGCTTGTCATCTTGCAATCTGCCTTCGCCCTCTAGGTGTCGATGCACATCAGATTCAATAGTTGCCTTGGAAACTTGAACATCGACAAGCTTTAGTAGGTTATCGGTCAAGACATTTCTTGCCTGCGCACCTTGAGAGAAAGTCTTGGCTTTGGCAATCTGAGTCTCAATGTCGTCTTTGAGCTCTTTCAAGGTATCGAACTGGCTTGCCATTTTTGCAAAAGCATCATCGGCTGCTGGAAGCTCGCGTTCTTTTACGGCGATCACCTTGACCGTGACTTCAGCCTCGACTCCGGCCATGTCACCGCCAACTAGCTTGGAGCGGAAAATTGTGGTCTCACCGGCGGTCAAAGTATCGATTGCCTCATCGATGCCGTCAAGTAAATTCCCGGAACCAACCTCGTAGGAGATGTTCTCCGCTGAGTCAATTTCTTTGCCTTCGATGGCTGCGCTCAGGTCGATCGCTACAAAATCACCCTTCTTGGCTGCCCGCTCAACTGTCTTTAGAGTTCCAAAGCGAGCGCGAAGAGCATCTAGTTCTTCCTCAACTTCTTTGCCGGCAACCTTGATGGTGTCAACTTCTACCTTTATACCTTTGTAGCTAGGCAACTTGATCTCTGGTCTTACCTCGACCTCAATTTCAACAACTAGGTTGCCCTGGAAGGTCTTTTCGTCCGGTGAGGCCTTCACGTCGGCTTGTGGCTGGCCCAGAGGGCGCAGTTTGGCTTCTTCTAGGGCCTTTTTGTAAATGCTGTCGAGACCATCGTTGATGGCGTGAGCCAAAATAGCTGGCCGGCCTACTCGCTGATCCAAAATAGCGGCTGGGATTTTGCCTTTTCTAAAGCCAGGAACATTTACCTGCTCAGCGATGTGCTCGTAGGCATGATCAAGCGAAGGCTTGAACTCTTCTGGAGTGACTTCGATGTTTAGCTTTACGCGAGTTGGATTAATGCGATCGACTTTGGTCTTCAAACTAATCTCCTGGGTGTAAGCCCTTGCATAATGGGCAGAGCGTTTATGTTTTTGTGGTCGGGGTGACAGGACTCGAACCTGCGATATCCTGCTCCCAAAGCAGGCGCGCTAGCCACTACGCTACACCCCGGTGGATTGATGGCTTTTACACCTTCAACAACCTCGGTTAGTCTATCCCATAGAATAGAGGCGCTGCGAACAGCGTTCGCGGGTGTAGCTCAATGGTAGAGCCTCAGTTTTCCAAACTGATGGCGCGGGTTCGATTCCCGTCACCCGCTCCAATCACCTCTGGCACTTAGGGCACCAATAGAGCTTTCTAGCCAAAAACTCCTCCATCGCTACCTTCTTATTGCACACCCTGCATTCCAGACCTTCGCGCTTATATACAAAGTATCGATCTTTCAACAACACCCGGCCACTTAGGTGATCATCTCGGGTTAGCATCATGCCGGTTTTGACTCCGATCCTCATTAGCTTCACGGCGTCATCCCAGATTTCAACAAGTGCGCTCTCTTTGATCTTCTCCCCTGGCGTTTTTGGGTTTAGCCCAGCTCGAAACAACAACTCAGCGCGATAAACGTTTCCGATGCCGCTGATAACTGCCTGATTCATTAGTGCTGCGCCAATTGGAACCTTAGAGTTTTTCACCTTGGAAACAAACCTCAGAGCCTCCGAACCCTTTGGGTCAGGATTCAATGGGTCTGGGCCAAGCCTTTTTAGAACCAGATTCACGCCATCTTGATCAATAACTTCACATACGGTTGGGCCTCGAAGATCTGCCGAGGCTGTGCTTACTCCAAAGCGAGCCCGAACCTGGCCCCAGATATCTGGCGCCTTGGCAATTGGAACTTGATAGAAGTTCCACTTTCCATAAATCCCAAGATGGATACGAATCGTCAGGTCGTTATCAAAGCCCAGAAACAATTGCTTACCCACTGCGGTAGATTCCATCAGTTTTCGTCCCGACACCAGTTTTGCGTCAGACTCAAACCGGCCTTGAGGCGAAATGATCTTAACCTTGGAGCCCAAGTAGTCGTTTCTGAAGGTATTAGCTACGCGGTGTATCGAGTGGCCCTCTGGCATGGCTGTTAGGAGATCTCACCAGTTTGCTCAAAGGTTCCAATCTTGCCTATACGCCTTGAATGACGTTCATCACCGCTGAAAGGTTCTTCAATAAATGTCTTGATTAGCTCAAGCACCTCTTCTTTGGAGTGTTGCCTTGCTCCAACAGCAATAACGTTGGCGTCATTGTGTGATCGGGCTAGCTTTGCAGTGTCCTGGTTCCAAACCAGGGCCGCACGGATTCCGGCAACTTTATTGGCAGCCATCTGTTCGCCGTTGCCTGAACCGCCGAGCACAACACCCAAAGCCTGAACACCGGCTTGCTGATCGGCAATCACCGCAAGAGCTGCATTGATGCAAAAACTTGGATAGTCATCGAGTGGATCAAAAGACTTTGGTCCATGATCAAAAACGTCATGACCTGCTGCGGTTAGGGAATCAATCAGAAAGTGGCTGGTTTCCAATCCGGCGTGATCGGTTGCGATGTGAATTCTCATTTACTCTCCCTGTCGAATCCGCTTCTAATAAAACGTATGACTAATGAACCAATAATCGCAGTTAGAAATACGTAGCTCAACGTTATTGCCTGAAGGCTAACCGACATAACCACCGGTCCAGCGATAGCCGCAATCACCATCGAAAACTCCCCTCGAGGAGTCAAGAAAGCTCCAGCCCTGATCCACATGGACTTATCGTTCATGTCTTTAGCAATCCACCAGCCAACTGCAAACTTGCCTGCGACACCAACCAAAACCAGAACTGCAACAGCAGGAAAGACTTCAATCAGGTCCACAAAATCTGTTGAAAGACCGAAGAATAAAAAGAAGATTGCAGCAAACAGATCCCTAAGAGATCCCAGGCGACCTCGAACGGTGTTGGCAACCTCGCCAGTTAGAAGTAGTCCAACCAGAAATGCCGCTACCGCTCCAGAAAAGCCTGCCAGGCCTGCAACACCGGCTGCTAGCAGTGCGGAGCCAAAAACAGTAAGCAGCAGTGCGCTTGGAACTTCAGGGTTGAGAATTCTGGACCACTTAGCAGTGCCTCGGTAGGAAATGATCAAAATGATCCCGGTGATAATCAAAGCAAACGACACCGAGATTAAACCTGTCAGTGCCGATAGACCAAGCACGAGCGAGGTAAGAAGTGGCAGGTACGGAGCAAGAGCTAAGTCTTCAAATACCAAAATTGTCACGATACGTTTTGAAAGCTCAGAGCGCCTCCAGCCGGATTCACGTATCAGTTCTGATGCGATTCCAGAAGATGAGACGTAACTGATTCCGCCAAGAGCAAGTGCGGCAAGCGGTCCCCAGCCAAACAAAAGCGCCAGAGCGGCGCCGGGAATAAAGTTCACTGCCACATCAAAAAAGCCAGCCGATTTTCTTTCCTTGAAGGCTTTGGCAAGATCAGGTGCCGAGTGCTCGAGCCCAAGTAGCAGTAGCAACAAAATTGCGCCAATTTGTGCACCAATATCGAGAAAGTCTTGACTCAAGCTGATCAGTCCAAAGCCACCCTGGCCAACAACTAAACCAACGAGTAGATAGATAGGTACAACGGAAAAGCGAATCTTGGCTGCCACAAACGCGATGATTCCAAGCCCCAGCAACAGCGCGCCAATCTCAGCTAGCGTCGACGCCGTTTCGGCGGAAGCCCCCAAGGCCAGCAGTGGTTCAATCACAAGGTCATTGTTTCACACACTCTGGCTCCCAGTTAGGCTTTGTAGCAATACCAGCCAGAAAGGTCACCCATCGTGCCCGGAGAAAACCTCACAAGAAAAGAAGCTATCGAGCGTGCGAGCATCGTTAGCGTTCAAAGCTATTCAGTCGAGATTGATCTAACTCAAGGAGCTGAGCTTTTTGGCTCAACCACCAGGGTGCGCTTCAGTGCCAAAGAGGGCTCATCAACATTTATTGATGCCATAACCGGTGCAGTTCACTCGGTGGTACTAAATGGCAAGGTGCTACAGCCTGCTGAAGTTTCAGACGGTATCCGCATCCAGCTTCCATCTTTGGAAAAAGAGAACGAACTGGTGGTTGTTGCCCAGGGTAAATACACCAATACCGGTGAAGGTCTGCACCGCTTCGTAGATCCAGTCGATCAAGAGGTTTACCTTTATACCCAGTTTGAGGTGCCTGACTCGAGAAGAATGTTTGCTGTCTTCGAGCAGCCAGATCTAAAAGCTACCTTTTCTTTCAACATCACTGCCCCTAGCTACTGGAAGGTTATTTCTAACTCCCCCACTCCAGAACCGCATGAGCTAAGGGAAGGTGTCTCGGTTTGGAATTTCGAACCAACACCGAGAATTTCTAGCTACATCACCGCACTTGTCGCTGGTCCTTACGTTGAGGTCAAAGACGAGCTTGTCTCAAGCTCTGGGAAAGTGGTGCCTCTCGGAGTGTTTTGCCGAAAGTCACTGTTTGAGTACTTGGATGCCGAATACATATTTGATAAGACCAAGCAGGGTTTTGAATTCTTCGAATCCCAGTTTGGGGTCCCGTACCCATTCGAGAAGTACGACCAGCTATTTGTTCCTGAATTCAACGCCGGTGCTATGGAAAACGCTGGTGCGGTAACTTTCACCGAAACCTACGTCTTTAGATCCAAGGTCACAGATGCCACCCGTGAGCGTCGAGTGGTGACCATCTTGCACGAACTAGCCCACATGTGGTTTGGCGATCTTGTCACAATGCGCTGGTGGAACGATCTTTGGCTAAATGAATCCTTTGCCGAGTACGCATCAACACTGGCAACCCAGGAAGCCACCGAGTGGCACGGAGCCTGGGCGACCTTCGCATCTCTAGAAAAGGCCTGGGCTTACCGTCAGGACCAACTTCCATCGACTCACCCAATCGTTGCCGAGATTAATGACCTAGAAGATGTCCAAGTGAATTTCGATGGAATCACATATGCAAAGGGAGCATCTGTCCTAAAACAGCTCGTTGCTTGGGTGGGACAAGAGCCTTTCATGCGAGGTGTCTCTGCCTACTTCAAAAAGCACGCGTACCAAAACACTGAACTTTCGGACTTGCTTAAAGAACTTGAGGCCGAAAGCGGTAGGGACTTATCCGAGTGGTCCAAGCTCTGGTTGGAAACTGCGGGAGTAAACCTACTTCGGGCAGAAATTGAAGAAAAAGATGGAACAATTTCTTCCTTCTCAATTCAGCAGTCCGCCATTGCCGACTACCCGTACCTAAGACCGCATCGTCTCGCAGTTGGCTTTTACAACGAAGTCGGCGGCAAGCTAATTCGCACTGAAAGAGTGGAACTAGATGTTCAAGGCGCAAAAACTTTAGTACCTGAACTCGCAGGCAAAAAGCGCCCCGACCTTATTTTGCTCAATGATGATGATCTGACCTACGCGAAAATCAGACTGGATGAATCTTCTTGGGCAACTGCTTTGGCAAAGCTATCCAGCATCGACGACCCACTAGCACGGGCTCTCGTTTGGGGATCAGCATGGGATGCAACTAGGGATGGCGAGAAATCCGGACGGGCATTTATTGATTTAGTTCTAGCGCACATCGCAAATGAGACCGAATCCACCACGATGATGACGTGCCTTAGGCAGCTACTAACGGTTGCAAATTTATACGTTGCGCCAGAGTACAGACTGGAATCTCAGCTGAAAGTTGCAGACGGGTTATGGAAGCTCGCTCAAAACGCCCAGGCCGGATCCGATGCTCAGCTGCAGTTCGTAAAGTTCTTTGCCCAGTTTGCAAGAAGCGATAAGCAGCTAACAACCGTTGCCGATCTACTAAGTGGCAAATCTCAAATGGATGGCCTCGAAATCGATACCGATCTTCGCTGGGAGCTATTGACGGCTCTTTCGGTTGGGGGAAAAGCCACTAAGGAACGCATCGACGTTGAGCTCGAAGCCGACAACACTGCCAACGGCCAAAAGGCCCACGCGGCAGCTATAGCTGCAATGCCAGAGAAAAAATCCAAGCAAGAAATCTTCGACAAACTCGTTGACACCGATCAGATGAGCAACGCACTTGTAAATTCAGCCAGTTTGGCATTTGGTCGAGTTATGGATACTGCCGTGCTAGAGCCATTTGTGGATCAGTACTTCTCAAAGGTGCTTTCAATCTGGGAAAACAAGACCTACCACATGGCCGAGTACCTGCTAGTAAATCTCTACCCACTTGCCATCGTTAACGAAGCTCTTGCCAATCAAACCGAGCAGTTCTTGAAAAATGCTGAACTTGCTTCCAAGCCTGCACTGAAGCGAATAATTGTAGAAAACCTCGCGAACGTGCAGCGAGCATTGAGTGCCCAAAGCACTGACAAGAAAAGCTAGCTAAAAAGCCGATGACTGAAGAGTTTGAAGACGCAGCACGGGTAGAAACCGTGCGCATCAAAGGTCTTTTCGGCGAACGTGTTGGTGGGAACTTCTTTGAGCTAATCGGCGGTAGCGCAACTTTCAAGAAACTAACTGACAAGTTTTATGAAGGCGTGGCAACCGATGATGTTTTGCGTCCGATGTATCCAGAAGATGACTTGGGCCCGGCTGCCGAGAGGCTAAGGATGTTTCTTGAGCAGTATTGGGGAGGTCCAACCACCTACCAAGAAACTCGTGGCCACCCAAGACTGCGTATGAGGCACTCGCCCTTCAAGATAAACCCACTTGCTAGAGAGCGTTGGCTTTTTCACATGAAGGCCGCGGTCGATTCTCTTTCGCTTGCACCAATGCAGCAAGCCGAACTCTGGGGATACTTAGATCGTGCTGCTACCGCGATGCTGAACAGCTTCGAAGATTAGAAGTGTTTTGCTTCCTTGGAAAGCACATGACCAAACTCGGTTGAAAGCCTGACCCAACCTTGGGAATGAAAAATTGGCACGTCTTGGTCTTTGACTAAAAACCCAAGTCCTGCTGCAGCAAACGCGGCTCCTGCTGGAACCTTAGATTCAACATCGATAGCCCTGCCCCAAACTTCCGCGCGAATTCGAGCGGCAATCGGTCCCCCGACTGACTCTGGGATTGTTTCGGCAACTTCAGTAATTCCCTTTTTGGCAGTGCTGGTTAGTAATTCCTCGCGAAGCACTCCAGCTTCAACCCAACCAGTTCTAGGCGGTGATACTCCAGCCCAGGGAACTCGCTCGGTTGAGGCCATGTCAAAAACAAAGCGTTCTTCGGTAGCCGGCTTTTCAAGCTCAAAAGCGATGCGATCCAAAACGGCCTGGATGGGAACCAAGATGTTGATCTCAGCTTCTGACTTGAGTTCCATGGTGCGAAGCCCTAAGACTGTGGGTCCATCATCCAAAATTGCAGCTGGAAACAGTGGTGCAACGTAGGCGGTTAGCAAAGTTCCAAAAGCTCTCAGGCGGACTGTGCCTTTCTGGTCCATCTTCTTAGCCCTGGTTAGGTAGGACTTTAGGTCCAGAGCAGTTTGCTCATCAAGAAGCTGGAAGGTGTTTTTCATTAGAGAACTAAACTTACCCCTGAAAGCTATCCCCTCAAGTTAGGACACCGATTTCAGTGAGCAAGGTGCAGCCACCCGAAGATCCACTAGCCGATTTGATTTTCGCTCTAGATATCAAAGATGCCGGCGGAGCAAGAACTAAAGAGGATATCTTTATTGGTCCATCACAATGGATGCCCCACGGACGAGTCTTCGGCGGTCAAGTGCTGGCGCAATGCCACGTGGCTGCAACCAGAACCGTCGACCCCGAGCGAGTGCTTCACTCACTGCACGGATACTTCTTGCGACCAGGAGATATCGATCTTCCAATTACCTTTTCAGTGGATCGGCTAAGGGACGGAAGATCGTTTTCGACAAGAAGAGTTCAGGCTTACCAAAAAGGTGAGCCAATCTTTTCCATGATTGCCTCTTTTCAGTCTGAGAACCCAGGACTGACGCATCACGAACAAATGCCTGAGGGAATGACTCAGCCAGAAGATCTTCCCTCGGCTGCAGAAGTTCTTGGAGCAATTCCACATCCAGTTGCACAGTACTGGGCTAAAGCTAGACCGTTCGATTTACGACATGTTCAATCGCCTATCTACTTCGAAGTAAAGGGTGAAGCAGTTGCCCATCAAGCAGTTTGGCTGAAAGCCATTGGAACCTTGCCAGCGTCACAGACCCTGCACCAAGCAGCACTTGCCTACGCATCAGATTTCACACTTCTAGAAAGCATTTACCGCCGGCACAAAATCTCTTGGGCTAAACCAGGACTAAAAACCGCGAGCCTAGATCACGCGATGTGGTTTCATGCTCCAGCAAAAGTGGATGACTGGATGCTCTACGTTCAAGAATCCCCAGCAGCTCAAAACAGCCGCGGCTTAGCAATTGGCAAGATTTTCAGCAGGGACGGAGTCCTACTGGCAACGGTTGCTCAGGAAGGTATGGTCCGAGTTCCTGATGGACCGATTTCTAGTCTCTTGTCAGTCTTCGGTAGGTAGAACGATGAGGCTTGGCAGCCTCAGGGCCTAGGCGCTCAATCTTGTTTGCTTCATAAGAATCGAAGTTTCCTTCGAACCAGTACCAATTATCTGGATCAGCATCGGTGCCCTCGTAGGCCAAGATGTGAGTTGCAACTCGGTCCAAGAACCAACGATCGTGTGTAATCACCACAGCGCAGCCCGGAAATTCCAGAAGAGCATTCTCTAAAGAACC
>Ga0208227_1000498_pt1 | contig 10439 bp, 11 predicted proteins | sample LakMenEpi13Jun11_FD_150692 | JGI IMG/M metagenome (GOLD analysis project Ga0208227, IMG submission 150692) | Freshwater microbial communities from Lake Mendota, WI - 13JUN2011 deep hole epilimnion (SPAdes) | ecosystem: Environmental > Aquatic > Freshwater > Lake > Epilimnion/Euphotic zone ...
CCCCGTCAAAAATGCATCTTGCAAATTTATTTCGATCTGTTAAAGAATTAAGCCCAGCAATTGTTCCTGTTGCATAAGGCAAATTTGGAGTTCTTTCCCCATCAAAAAAGGCAGCCATTACTGCTGAGTTTTCATCGATTTCTGCAGCTAATGCTAGTTCTCCCAGTTCATCAACTGAACAGTTCATAATTTTGCCAGCCCAGTCGGTGACTTTTGTTCCGTTTAAACTAACCATCACGGGCATATAATTTCCACTTGAATCTGCCATTCCATTTACACTTCCTGTTTTATCAAAAACAGGTTGACTAGAAACTGTGAAAATTACTGCAGAAGTTCCAATTGAAAAAACAAAATCACCTTCTCTAGTGCCTAAGCCAATACATGATGCCATTTGATCGCCTGTTCCTGGACCAATCACAACTTCATTATTCACGCCTAATTGTTTTGCAACATCTGGGGAAATATTAGAGGCTTTAGTTTCAGGACCTAAGACTTCAGGAAGAGCTTTAGTCCAATCTTTGGATTTATCAATTCCTTCTAAAACTTCATAGATCCATTTACTATCTTTTATTGAGTAATAACCTGTACAAGTTGCGCCAGCTCTGTCGGTAACAAGTCTGTTACTCAACCTTGCTGTTAAAAAATCATGTGGCAAACAAACCTTTTTAACTTTTTTAAAGTTTTCAGGTTCGTTTTCTTTCAACCAAGAAACTTTGGTAATTGTAAAGGAAGGACCAATTAAAGAACCGACTTCGTTTATCCAATAATCTCGACCATACTTTTCAACTAAATCTTGAGACTGAGTTGCAGATTGTGTGTCATTCCATAATTTTGCGGGGCGAATAACTTTTAATTCGTCATCTAAAGTAACCATGCCGTGACATTGGGCTGTTACTGCAATTGCTTCTATTGAACTTTTATTAACTTTTTCAGTCAAGGTAGCTTTCTCAAAGGCGGTTAAAAACGCTGTCCACCATAAATCTGGGTCTTGCTCACTTTTAGGCGGGAATGTCGGCTCATGTGGAGCTGTGCCTATGGAGATTAATTTTCCACTTTCTTGATCTCGAATTTCAACTTTGCAAGATTGCGTCGATGAATCAACACCTGCGACTAACTTCATTTGACAACCTTTCCACCGCAGGTCAACAGCACAAAGACAGCTTCAGGACTTTAGAAGACATGAAGTGAATTTATCTCCCCAATGCTTGAATATCAATACTTATCACTAAAAAGTATCCTAAATGTTATAAAGAGGTATTTTTCCATAATTTTGTGTTAACTTCTGTTATTTTCTGTTCTCAAGGTGTTTTTCCCCATTAATTATTGGGTTAAAAGGGTTAAAAAGGTCATATTTTGTTACCTTTTGTCCTTTTAAGGCAGGATTTAACATCTTGTTTCATCTTTCTCAAGGAGTAGGACTAGCATTAGGCTCACGAAATTCAAGTGTGGAGCTTAAGTGGACAAAAAATTAGTAGTGGCAACCTTTTATGCCAAACCTGGCTCCAAGGAAGTTTTGCGTGAATGGATTTTGAAAACTGCAACTGCTTCAAGAAAAGAATTGGGTGTTGAAAAATACTTGATTAACGTTATCGATGAAGCGCTAGGTCATTTTCTACTAGTTGGTCTCTACTCTTCTGATGATGCTTTTAACGATCACGTCAATTCAGTTCATGTTCAGAATTTTTTAAGCGCAGTACCAGATTTAGTTGAAGACAACATCACCTACATTGCCACTCCGTTTGTAAATTCTGCAGATCCTAAATCAATTATTGAATCAACTTGACAACCAGATGTTTGAAAGGATTTTTCTAAAATGAGTCGTCGTTTACTTTCTATTGAACGCCATCAAAAAATTGTTGAGAAAGTTTCAGTTGAGGAAGCAATTGATTTTATAACTTTAGCCAAAGAATTAAATGTTTCTGTTATGACTGTTAGAAGAGACATCAGAGAATTAGAGAAACAAGGATATTTAAAATTAACTAGGGGTGGAGCTTACGCCCAAATTACCAGATCGATAGACATCTTACTTAGTCCAAGAGCTGAAGATCAGGGTGAAGCAAAAACAATTATTGGAAAATATGCTGCAAGCCTTATTGAACCTGGTGAAGTTATTTTCATTGGAGCAGGATCTACTACTGCTCAATTTGTACAATATTTAAAACCTGATTTGAATTTAACTGTTATTACTGCTTCGATTCCACATGCTACTTTTCTTGCCGCTAAAGGTTTTAAAGTAATTAGCACTGGTGGAGAAATTGCTACCGATGATATTGCTCAAACTGGTTATATTGCACATGACAATATAAAAAGATTTTTTGCCTCGAAAACAATTATTGGAACACGAGGTGTTGCCAAAGACGTAGGAATAACAGATATAAATAGTGAAATTGCGCAAATGAGTAGTTTGATGGTGGCTCAAGCTGAACAAGTTCTAGTTCTAGCTGATATCTCTAAAGTTGGAGTCAAGGCAAATTATGCTATTTGTCCTTTATCTGACATTGACGAAATCATCACCACGAAAGACGCTGAACAGGCTTATCTTGCTGAATGTGGAGATCAGTGTGAGGTCTTAGCCTCAGAATAATTCCCCCTCCCCCTAACATCAAGTAACACTTTTGGTGTAATATTTTGTTCCTAACAAGGGGGTATTTTAAAAATGCCAAATCAAACACGTTTGCAAGCAATCTTTGGCGATAAGAAGCCAGTAATTGGCATGGTTCATTTACCCGCATCTCCTGGTCAACCTCAATCATTTAATCAAGCTCCACTAGAAGTTCTTGTGAAAAATGTTCAAAAAGATGTTCAAGCATTACTTGCCGGTGGCATTGATGGATTACTTTTTTGCAATGAAAGCGACTTGCCCTACACCACACGAGTAGACCAAGAAGTTGGAGCTTGGGCAGCTTATTTTATTGGTGAAATGAAATCACAGATGGACAAACCATATGGAGTAAATCTGCTGTGGGATCCAATTGCTTCAATCGCAGTTGCAGCATCAACTGGTGCAAGTTTTGTAAGAGAAGTAATGTGTGGTTCTTTTGCAAGTGAAATGGGAATACTGCAACCAGATCCTGCTGCTGTTGTGCGAACCCGAACTCGCTTAAGAGCTGAACACATTGCACTTTTAACTAATATTGTTCCAGAATTTGCTACGGCATTAGCAGATAGAACTGTTGCTCAAAGAGCACAAGCTGCTGCTTACTTTGGTTTTGATGCGCTATTGGTTTCAGGTCCAGTAGCTGGAGAAGAATTCAGTGTTAAAGATGTGCAAGAAGCCAAATCTAAAAGCAATGGTGTCCCAGTATTTGCAAATACCGGTGTCAAACTTGAAAACATTGAAAAGACGCTACAAATGTCTGATGGAGTAATTATTGGAAGTAGCTTAAAAGTAGACGGTAAAACATTTAATCCAGTGGATCCTAATCGCGTAAAACTATTCATGGAAAAAGTTGAAAAGTTTAGAAAGAATGGCTCTGCGTGAAGTTAGTCGATTACGTTGAAAAATACTGTTTAACCCCTGCTATTTCCGGTCATGAAGATTTAATGATCAAATCCTTAAGTGATGATTTAAAGCAATTTGCTGATGAGGTTTCTGTAGATAACTTAGGAAATGTGATTGCTCTAATTAAAGGCAAATCACCAACTGCACCTAAAGTTATGATCTTTGCTCATACAGATCAAATTGGCATGTTTGTAAAGTCAATTACTGAAGCAGGCTTCTTAAAAATTGTTCGCCTAGGTGGAGTGCCAGAAAGAATTCTTGCTGGTGCCACTATTCAAATTAAAACTAAATCAAATCAAATAATCAGTGGAGTTATCGGCACAATCTCTCATCATTTAACACCTGATGACAAAAAATATGTGGTACCAAAAATTGAAGACATGTATGTAGATATTGGAGCTAAGAGTAAAGCAGACGCCTTAAGCCTTGGTATAGAAGTAGGATCTCCTGCATTTTATGAACCAAGATTTACCAAATTAGCTAACAATCGAGTTTCGGCTACAAGTGTTGATGATCGTGCCGGTTGCGCTGTACTAGTAAAGCTGGCTGAGAGACTTTCTACCAATAAACCAGATGTGAATATTTACATAGTTGGCAGTGTGCAGGAAGAATTTAATTTAAGAGGAGCTCTAGTAGCTGCTCAACAAATCAAACCAAACGCAGCAATTTCTATTGATCTAGCAGTTGCCACAGATACTCCAGATATGCAAGGAGTTAACGAACTTGCATTAGACAAGGGACCAATTGTTGGTCTTTACACTTTTCACGGTAGAGGCACCTTAAATGGTTTGATCCCGCATCCAAAAATGGTAAAAATAGTTGAAACCAGCGCAACAAAATTGAAAATGAATTTACAAAGACATGCCAGTGTGGGAATGCTTACAGATGCTTCATATGTTCAGTTTGTCGACAATGGAATTCCTTGTATCGATTTAGCCTGGCCAACTCGTTACACCCATTCAGGAATCGAGACTTTTTCACTTAACGACCTTGAGAATTTAGAAGCACTGGTATTCGGTGTAATTAAAGATTTTCCTGTGGATTTTTCTGGGTCAAGACTCTAAATAGTGAAAATGCAAACCAAAGATCTTGCTAATGAAATTAGAAAACATACCGCTCGATGGGCCATTAGAGCTAATGGTGGATATTTAGCGCAAGCCTGCGGATCCGCAGAAATTCTTTCAACTTTATTTAATGATGTTTTGGATTTGGGTAAATCCACAGGTCCATTCATGCCCTCAGAATTTATTGGCGTTCCAAAACCAGGATCTCCTGGAACAAGAGGTGAATCTTGGTTAGGAAATGGCCCAGATTTATTGGTTATTTCGCCTGCTCATTATGCAACTGCAATGTATTCAGCATTGGTTGCAACTGGGCGAATGGACGAAGAAGCGTTAATTAAATGTAGTAAAGATGGTCAACTTTTAGAAATGATTGGTGCCGAACATTCTCCAGGAATGGTTGTCTCAAGTGGATCTCTTGCCACCGCACTTTCAGTTTGTGTGGGAAGAGCTATTGCTCGACAAAAACTAAAGAAACCGGGTTTCATATGGGTTTTTCTCAGTGATGGCGAATTACAAGAAGGTGCTACCTGGGAAGCTCTGCAATTAGCAAAAGCCATGAAGTTATCTAATTTAAAAATTGTTATTGACAACAACGGGATGCAAGTTGATGGTCAGATGAACAATGTTATGCCAATAGGAGCAATTGAAGATAAATTAAGAGCTTTTGGATGTGAAGTTTACGATATCGATGGCCATAATTTGGAAGAAATTAATTTAGCTTGTAAATCAGCATTACAAGATGATTCACTTTCAGTTATCTTGGCCAGAACTAAGCCTTGGACTGGTTTTAGTTTCTTATTTGATCGTTGGGAAAATAACAAACTACATTTTATTAGACTTACCGAAACAGAAAAAGAAATACTTAATAAAGAATTGGCAGAGTTATGAAAGAAGTAGTTAGTAAGCCTTTTGCTCATTCCTTAAAATCTCACGGAAGTGTTAACGAAAAATTAGTGGTGGTAACAAACGATTTAACTGCAAGTTGTGAAGCAGATCTATTTGCCCAAGCGTTTCCCGATAGACACATTTCTGCTGGTATGGCAGAACAAGCAATAATTGCAACTTTGTCTGGATTAAGTGACGAAGGTTTATATCCTCTTTATCCAAGCTTTGCAGTTTTTACTACTAGAAGACCATATGAACAAATTGCTTTAACAATTGCTTATCCTGCAAAGAAAGTTAGATTATTTGGTTTCTTGCCAGGTTTAACAACTCCTGGTGGAGTAACTCATCAAGCAATAGATGATTTGGGTTTAATGACTCAATTACCAAACATGACAGTTTTAGAAGCAGCAGATGCCACAGATATGAGCACAATTTTAGATGCAGTAAAAGATATTCCAGGACCAATTTATGTCCGAGGTTTAAGAGGTGAAGTTCCTCAGTTATTTAAAGAGCCATTAGTTGTTGGCCAGTCAAGAGATATTTTTCCAGGTGAACAAGTAGTTGTATTAGCTACAGGATCCATGGTTGCAATAGCAATCAAAGAAGTCGAACAGCTTCGAAATGAATTTCCAGAACTAGGTTTAATCTGTATCAACACATTAAAGCCCTTTGGTGATAAGAATCTATTTGAAAGACTAAAGAAAGCAAAAATTGTCATAACTTATGAAAATCATCTAATTTCAAGTGGTCTAGCAAAAGCAGTGGCACTCCATATTGCCCAAAACCCTGGTCCTAAATTGATGCCAATTGGTGTAGACGACACCTTCACTCATGGTGGAACTCAAGACTATTTGTTTAATTATTACGGAATTGGTAAAACCAGTTTAATAAGTGCAATTTATGAAGCTTTTGGAAAATCCTCATTAAAGAGTGAGTCAAATACCGATATGAATAAAAGTGAAATACTATTGAATAAATCTGTAGCTGAAGGACTTTAATTCTGAACAAAAAATACAAATTTGCACCTAGCCTTTTGGCGGCTGATCAAGTAAATATTGCAGCAGAAGTAAGACGTGTGCCGAATGCTGATTGGTTTCACGTTGATGTGATGGATAATCATTTTGCTCCCAATATGGGATTTAGTGCAGCAGCTTTAAAATCTATTGCAGACTTAAAGCAGGCACCAATTGATGCACACTTAATGATCGAAAACCCTGAGAATTTTCTGAAAACTTTTATTGAAGCAGGGGCTGATTCTTTAACTTTTCATGCAGAGGCAACAAATAGAATTGATGAGTGTATTGACATTATTAAGTCAAGTAATAGACGAGTTGGAATTGCGATAAAGCCAAACACTGCTTTTAGTGAAATCAGGCAGTATCTAAATAAAGTTGACATGGTTTTGGTTATGACAGTTGATCCAGGTTTTAGTGGTCAAGGTTTTCTTGCTAATCAAGTAGAAAAAATAAGAGAAGTTCGTAAAGAAATTGATAAAGCAAATTTGGATATTTGGTTACAAGTTGATGGCGGAATTGGCTTAAAAACTCTTGAAACCACACTAGAAGCAGGAGCTGATTTTTTCGTTGTTGGATCTAGTGTCTATTACGAAAAGGATCCACAAACCGCTCTTAATGCCCTACGCAATTTGGTTTTGTAACATTTATTAATTTAACATTGGCTATAACCGGTTTTACCCATTTATTATTTACTTTTTCTAGCAATTAACCTCTCTCTTAGCCAAACAAATCAGCCTTATAGCCTAAAATAGAAGCAAAACCAAGGAGAATAAATAAATTGAATAACTACATCACCCCAGCAACTAAAGCTGTGCAAAAGTGTTTACAAAATTACGCTGTTTTTCAAGGCCGAGCATCCCGCAGTGAATTCTGGTATTTCTTCATCTTCTTTTACGCCGCTAATTTCTTAGGAAATCTAATAGCTGACTTTGTGGGATCTTTAGTGACCCTTGGTTTACTTCTTCCCTACCTATCGTCTGCTGTAAGAAGAATGCATGATCGCAATAAAGCTGGTTGGTATGTATTAATCCCGTTGTTTAATATTTATCTGCTAGCTACCCCTGGTGACACTGGCAATAACCGTTTTGGTGGCAAACCAGAAAAGTTTTAATCAATTAAAGAAATAAAGCGGGTGTTTGCGTAATTTGCAAACACCCGCTTTTCATTTGGCCTTAATTTTTTCTATCTTTTTCTAGTTGTAGTTTTCTTGTTAGCAAGTCTCCAATGGAAAATAAACAATGGAATTACTAGGGCATAAGCGGTGATATTTCCAATTAATCCGGTGATGCCGTTTCTATATTCAGTTTGAGCTTGTTGTTCATTAAGTAAATCGATATTTACTTTTACAGGTTGAGACATATAAGGATCGAGGTAGGCAGGAGCTGGATAAACCAATCTCATGATGTTGTCTACTAGAGAAAAGGTTGTGAAAAGAATGGTCAGGATGCAGATTAAGCAAACAAGATAAAGATAAAGAGAGCGCCAGTCAGTAAGGGATGGTTTTTGCATACTTTGAATCTAACAGGTGGAGTGAGGAAATAAGCAAAGATGCGCGTGGATTGCTATATAAGTAGAATAAAGACATTGAATTAAAGCCTCGGGGGTTTGAAAAATGCCAGCAGTAACAGTCAGTGACATCACTGTTCTTCCTAGAGTTATTACTCGTCCCAATGCAAGTGTGCGAAAAGTTGTGAAAGTAACAACTGCTCCCCAAGGTTTTGAAGGTGAAGGTTTTCCAGTAAGAAGAGCTTTCCAAGGTGTTGTCATGACAGATCTTGATCCATTTATTCATTTAGATCAAATGGGTGAAGTTGAATATTCTCCAGGAGAACCAAAGGGAACTCCATGGCATCCACATCGTGGTTTTGAAACTGTTACCTACATCATTGATGGAATTTTTGATCATTACGACAATCACGGTGGTGGTGGAACTATTAGTGATGGTGACACTCAATGGATGACTGCAGGTTCAGGAATTTTACATATTGAAACTCCTCCAGAACACTTAGTTGTTTCTGGTGGTTTATTTCATGGTTTTCAATTGTGGGTAAATCTTCCAAAGGCTAAAAAATGGAGTCCACCAAAATATCAAGACTTAAGAGCAAAAGATGTAAAACTTCTAACCTCACCTGATGGTGGAGTTTTAATCAGAGTTATTGCAGGAGAAGTTGATGGTCAAGTTGGTCCAGGTTCAACTCAAACTCCCATCACAATTGTGCATGCCACATTGCAACCAGGAAGTGAATTAAGACTTCCTTGGAAAAAGGAATACAACTCTCTTATCTACACTCTTAATGGTTTTGGTTCAGTGGGTGATGAAAGACAACCTGTGCAAATGGGTCAATTAGCAGTATTAAAAGATGGTGATCTTTTAGTTGTCAGAGCTGATAAAACTCAAGAATCAAGATCTCCTGAAATGGATGTGTTAATTCTTGGTGGTCTTCCTATTAATGAACCAGTTGCTTGGATGGGACCTTTTGTGATGAACACCAGAACAGAAGTCTTGCAAGCATTTGAAGATTTCCAAAAAGGAAAACTAGGAATCATTCCTCCTAATTGGAGTAAAAAGATTAGACCTGATGGCACACCTGGGGATATTGCTGGAGTTCATGGAACTCCTGAAGGATTAATCGAAGGTTAATTAGTTCCCAAACCCTCTTGTACAAAACACTTTAAATGTTGTACAATTTGGGTTATGACAACAATTTCAGTAAGTGAAGCAAGAGAATCCTTTTCTTCCATAATCGAAGATGCACTCGAAGAAGCAATAATTTTGCAACGTTATGGAAAACCTGTAGTAGTGGTTCTTGGATACGAACAATACGAAAAAATGATGGAAACTTATGAAGATGCCCAAGATATTGAAAGCATTAAAGATTATGAGAAGCGTTTAGCTAAGAATATCCCCTGGGATAAGGCAAAAAAAGACTTAGGACTTTGAGTAAATAGTTTTGAATATTTATCAAGTTGAAATTAGTCGCGACGCCATTAAGTTTCTCAAGAAACTCGACAAAAAAAATCTCTATCGAATTCAAGGTGTAATAGAACTTTTAAGTCAAAACCCAAGACCACCAAAATCAAAAAAGCTAACAAACAAGAATTATTGGCGTGTCAGAGTGGGTGATTATCGAATCGTCTATGAGATTAAAGATAAGAATCTCATTATTGTTGTCATCAGAATTGCCAATCGAAGCGATGTTTATAAATTCCACGGTAAATAATCGATAATAAATTTAAGTCGCTTTGGGTGAAAAAGTATTTACTTTTGGTCTTTAAGGCCTTTTATTTCGTTCTTCATTAATTATGTTTGCAATTTCTTCTGGATCAATTGAAACGTCTTGTCGTTGACTGATTCTTTCAAATCTTTCATCAAATAATGAATTTTCTACGTAGTTCTCTAGGGCTTTAATTACCGCTTCTTGAAGCGTTAATCCAGATCTTTTAGCAGCTGCTTCAAGTGCAGAATAAAGTTCCGCAGGAACATTTTCTATCAAGATGTCAGCCATAACCTCAGTATGAGGGAATTTTCCTAATAATTCAAGGGTGACTGAACTAGATATATCAATCTGTGGATAAGTCAAAGTGCCCTTCCTTTTTTATCGTGTTATCTTGAAAAGAGACCTTTAATAAAGGAGTACCCCAGATGTTAAGAAAGTCCGTTTTAACATTTCTTGTTCTAGGTCTTAATTTAAGTTTTCTTAATAGTGCTCAAGCCTTAGATATTGATGTTGATATTCAAACCATGAACATTTCAAAAACTGTCACCAGAGCAGATAACGGTGAACGAGGACCAGCTTTAGCAGTATTAAAAAATGGCAATCTTTTACTTGGTGGTGGCCCCAAAGGTGGCACAGTTTTTCTAGGTGATGGCAAAAAAAGAGCCGTAATCACTATGGGTGATGTAATACCAATGAATAAGAGATTAAAAGATTCCCGTTTTGCCATCACCGATATTGCGGTGTTAAGTGAAAC
>Ga0208227_1000499_pt1 | contig 10436 bp, 9 predicted proteins | sample LakMenEpi13Jun11_FD_150692 | JGI IMG/M metagenome (GOLD analysis project Ga0208227, IMG submission 150692) | Freshwater microbial communities from Lake Mendota, WI - 13JUN2011 deep hole epilimnion (SPAdes) | ecosystem: Environmental > Aquatic > Freshwater > Lake > Epilimnion/Euphotic zone ...
TGCCCGAAATACCAGCTGGAACAATTGGAACACCAGTCTTCAGCGCTACGTATGCCGCGCCATCGAATAATGGTTGAACCTCTGGACCGTAATGACGAGTGCCTTCGGGAAACATCACCAAAGGTTCACCGCTTTGCAACACAGCAATACAACGCTTGAGCGCTTCAAGATCTGCTGAACCGCGGGTTACTGGAAATGCGCCAAGACCAGTCATCGCCTTCCCAATCAACTTGAACTTCCAAATTGAATCCTTGCCCATAAAACGCATTCTTCGACGTGTGGCTGCAGAAACAACAGGGATATCAATGGTTGAACGGTGAGTGGGTGCAAAAACGAATGCACCGGTCTTTGGCACATTTTCCAAACCGACGACACGCAAACGGAGCAAGGATCGACACAAGCCAACTACGAGTCCGCGAACAATCGCGTAGAAGATCTTGGTTGAACGCGATTGACCAACAATGCGAGAGTCAACAATGGCCACTACATGTTCCTCTCGATAAAGAGTTTCTCAATTTCATCAACAACGTCGTCAATTGCCCTATCGCTCGTGTCGACAATTACTGAATCACTTGAAGACGCAAGAGGGCTATCTGCGCGGGTGCTGTCGAGCAGATCTCTTTCGGCAATCGCAGCTGCGATTTCTGAAACATTCCCGCCATGTTGATCAACTCGGCGTTGCGCGCGAACTTCTGGCGATGCAGTGAGAAACACCTTCAGCACTGCATCTGGGAATACCACAGTTGCAATGTCCCGACCCTCGATGACTCCACCGCCATGTGCTGTTGCCCACTCCTGTTGACGAATTCGCATTTCGGTTCGGACACCTGAATTAGCAGCAACTTTGCTGACGTTTCCCGTGACTTCTGGCCCGCGAATTGCAGAGGTTGCATCGTGCCCATTGATGATCACTCGATCGATTCCAACGTGTAGGTCACATTCCTGCGCCATCAACGTGATGTTGTCTTGATCGTCCAAATCGAGATCACGCAACATGGCTTCGTAAGTTACGGCACGGTACATCGCACCAGTATCCAAATACTTCATGCTGAGGCGGGCAGAAAGTGCCTTAGCAATAGTCGACTTCCCCGCTCCAGCAGGGCCATCAATTGCGATGACGCGCCGATGTGCGTCACTTACCAACTTGTGTCCCTTGGTCGACCTTCTTCGTAACCAGAAGCGCTCTGAATTCCGATCACGGCGTTCTTGCGAAACTCAACAGTGTTGCTTGCGCCTGCATATGTACACGATGAGCGAACACCTGCAACGATTTGATCAAGAATGTCCTCAACACTCGGACGCTCTGGGTCGAGATACATACGCGACGTGGAAATACCTTCCTCAAAGAGTTCCTTGCGAGCCCTTTCAACAGCTGATTCATCTCGAGTTCGGTTGCGCACCGCACGGTTGGAAGCCATGCCGAAACTTTCTTTGTACAAACGACCATTGGTATCGCGAAGAGTGTCTGCTGCTGACTCATACGTTCCCGCCAGCCAAGAGCCAAACATGATGTTCGCGGCACCAGCAGCGAGTCCCAATGCGACGTCACGCGGATGGCGAACGCCACCGTCAGCCCACACATGCTTGCCGAGTTGAGCAGCCTGCTCGGAGCATTCAAGCACCGCTGAAAATTGTGGACGACCGACGCCGGTCATCATGCGTGTGGTACACATAGCACCAGGGCCCACGCCTACCTTGATGATGTCCGCACCTGCGTTGATGAGGTCGCGAGTTCCTGAAGCTGTTACAACGTTTCCTGCAACAACTGGCAAAGACGCAACATTGGCTCGTACCTGCTCGATTGCTTTCAACATTCTTGTTTGATGTCCGTGAGCAGTGTCGACGACCAACACATCGACACCCATTCTCGAAAGGGCCAAGGCGCGAGCACCAGGGTCAGCATTGATGCCAACTGCCACACCGATCATCAGTTGACCGTTTTTGTCGAGTGCTGGTTTGTAAATGGTGCTGCGCAATGCACCCTTCCGGGTGATGCACCCAACAAGTCTTCCGTCGTAATCGACAACTGGGGCAAATGAAATGCGACGCTCGGTCATTTCATCAAACATTGCTTCTGCGCTCATGGATGAATTCAGTGAAATGATCTCGCGACTCATCACATTCTGCAATTGTGCAAATCGGTCAAATCCAACTGAGTCATGTTCGGTAAAAATGCCAGAAGGTCGACCTTCCCCATCTACAACAACAACAGCACCGTGGGCCCGTTTGTAAATGAGGCTTAGTGCTTCACCAACAGTGCCATCGGCTGGCATAGTGATCGGTGTTTCATAAATGGTGTGACGCGATTTGACGAAGCGAACAACATTCTCCACAACATCGAGAGGAATGTCTTGTGGCAAAACAACTAAACCACCTCGACGCGAAACTGTTTCAGCCATTCGGCGACCAGCAATAGCAGTCATATTTGAAACGACAACGGGGATGGTTGTTCCTAAACCGTCGGTGGTGCTGAGATCTACACCTTGTCGCGATTGCACATCCGACAAACTCGGAACCATGAATACGTCGTTATAGGTGAGGTCGTAGCTCGGCGTGCCATTCAAAAACTTCATTACGGTTCCCCTTGTGCGCGATTAGGCCTAGTGACTAAACCTTGCTTTACGACCGCTTTAGGCTACTCCGAATTTGTAGCCTCGTATTCACATGAGTTTGGTCATCTCAAGCCACAGTCCTGATGCATTTGGTCGGGCGGTCAGCGTGTTGGATGCTGGCGGTCTCATTGGCTTGCCAACAGAAACCGTTTATGGACTTGCAGCGCGCGCAGATCTAGACGATGCAGTGGCAAGTATTTTCCGCGCAAAGGGTCGACCGACCGGCCATCCTCTCATTTTGCATATCTCCGACATTTCAGAACTCGATCGTTACGTCGTCAATGTTCCCACTGCCGCTGTAACTCTCGCCCAACATTGTTGGCCAGGGCCCCTCACGCTGTTGCTTCACAAATCACATGCGGTTTCACATCTCGTTACCGGTGGTAGAGAAACGGTGGCAATTCGTGTTCCCGCAAATGAAATCGCGAGGAAGATCATCAAACAATGCGGACACGCTGTAGCAGCACCATCTGCAAATCTCTTTGGACATGTCAGCCCAACGACCGCACAACATGTTCAGAACGATCTTGGCGACAGTGTCGATCTGATTATCGATGACGGAGATTGCACCATTGGGGTTGAATCGACCATCGTCGACTTCACAACGCGATCCCCTCAATTGCTTCGCCCAGGCGGATTTCCCACAGAGGATTTGGAATCCATCATCGGAGAACAAATCCTCATGCCTACTGGAGAGTCGCGTGCCTCTGGCATGCTCGCCTCTCACTATGCCCCACATTGCAAAGTTCTATTAGTGGACAGTTTCGATGAGGCAAAAACTACGCTCTCCTCTCTTGTGAATGCCCGAATCCTTGACCATTGGGCGAATTCTCCCCTGTATGCAGCCTCGCTGTACACACAAATGCGCCAGGCCGATCTCGATGGAGTTTCGACAATCATCGCCGTACTCCCCAACAAATCCGGCCTCGGAATGGCTATCCGTGACCGCCTGAGCAAGGCCTCATCCCTCTAGGCTGAATAGTCCAAACCCAGGGTGGCACCCGTCACCCGACTCCTAGGGGGAGAAAAAATACATGAAGAAAACAACAAAGCGCCGTTTCGGTGCTCTCGTTGTCGGTCTCAGCCTTGTGGCTGCGGCTTGCGGCGGAAGTAGTGACAGCGACTCAACAGCCACACCAGGTGGCGAGTTGGAAGGAATGAAGGGCACCATGCCACTCGTCAACCTTTCAGCTGAGTTCAAAGATGGTATGAACGCGTTCTGGGTTGCCGAAGGCAACACAGCGCTTGAAGACTATTCATATGCTGCAGAAGCATTTGACTCAGTAATGCTCGTTGCACTTGCAGCAGAAGCAGCAAAGACTGACGGCAGTGCACTTGCCGCACAGATCCAAGCAGTTTCAGCAGGCGGCGAAGCATGCAGCGATTTCGCAGCATGCGTAGCAATCATTGCAGCTGGCGGAGACGTCAACTATGAAGGTGCATCTGGTCCACAGGACATGAACGGAAACGGCGAACCAGTTAATGCTTCGTACGGCGTTCTTACCTTTGGTGCAGACAACCGCTTCAAGTACGAAGATGCTTCGTACGTTCTTGCAGACGCTCCAGAGTCGGACATCGTTCCTGCTTCTGAAGTAACTGTAGAGCGTAAGGGTGACGGCGTATTGAAGATCGGTTCGCTCTTGCCAGAAACCGGTTCACTCGCATTCCTCGGACCACCAGAATTCGCTGGTGTTGAGTATGCAATCAGCCTCATCAATGCGGCTGGTGGCGTTCTTGGCAATCCAGTTGAGTACGTTCAGGGTGACTCGGGTGACACCAGCACTGACACAGCAAGCACCACCGTTGACCGTCTCCTCGGAGAAAATGTTGACGCAATTATCGGTGCAGCTTCGTCTTCAGTGACATTGACCGTAATCGACAAGATCACAGCAGCTGGCGTAATTCAGTTCAGCCCTGCAAACACGTCGGACAAGCTCTCAACCTACGCTGACAATGGTCTGTACTTCCGTACCGCACCAGCTGACAAGCTTCAGGGTGCAGTGCTTGCAAACCTCATCGCAGGTGACGGCGCAGCAACTGTGTACATCATGGCGTTGGACGATGCTTACGGAACGGGTCTTGCAGACGCGATCGAAGCAAACCTCACCGCAGCAGGTGTAACTGTTGTTGGCAAGAAGATCTACGATCCAAAAGCAACGACATTCGATGCTGAAGTTGGCGAAATCAAGACTGCCAACCCAGATGCAATCATGCTCGTAACATTCGACGAAGGTTCACGTATCTTGCGCACCATGGTGGAGCAAGGAATCGGACCTAAGGATAAGAAGGTTTACGGCTGTGACGGCAACATGGGTAACGCACTCGGCGAAAACTTCGACTCGGGTAAGTAATCCCTGACTCTGTCAGATTAAGAAAGGCCCCCAGCCGAAAGGTTGGGGGCCTTTTTATTTACCTAAATGAAGCTCAGCCGCCGGTCATTTTGGCGAGCGTACCCAAGTACAACTTGATGACATTTGGATCTTCAAGCAACTGGCGACCGGTACCCGTGTAGGCATTCTTGCCCTGGTCGAGAACATAGCCACGATCGGTGACTTGCAAACAACGACGAGCATTCTGTTCCACCATCAAGATCGCAATACCTTCTGCGTTGATTCGCTTGCACTGGATGAATACTTCGTCTTGGAGCGCTGGGGAAAGACCTGCACTTGGCTCATCGAGCAACAAAAGTTTTGGTTCCATCATGAGCGCTCGTCCCATTGCAACCATTTGACGCTCGCCACCTGATAGCGAACCGGCGCGTTGGTTCGCACGTTCACGAAGTTTTGGAAACAACGAAGTCACATACTCGAAGCGCTCTTCAAAAACGCTCGGCTTGATGAAGCAACCCATTTCCAAGTTTTCAGAGACGGTCAAACTTTGGAAAACATTTTGGGTCTGTGGAACATATCCAACACCCTGCTCAACAAGTTCGTGCGCCTTCATGCCGGTGATGTCGTTGTCGAGGAATCGAACTTGACCCGAACGCACGCCGCACTGTCCAAGGATTGCCTTCAACACCGTTGACTTGCCTGCCCCATTGGGACCAATTACGCCAACGAACTCACCTTTACGAACTTCAATATTGCAGCCGTTCAGAATATTCACTTCTGGGATATAACCAGCGACCAGTTCGTCAACTACGAGAATGCGATCATCGGACATTATGCATTCTCCTCTTCGAGCAGCGACTTGCCTTGGTGCGTTCCGAGGTAAGCCTCAATTACTGCAGGGTTCGCTGAGATCTGCTCAGGCGTTCCCTCGGCGATAATTCGACCTTCAGCCATGACGACGACCCAGTCTGAGATGTCGTGCACCATGTCCATGTCGTGTTCTACGAACAACACCGTCATTCCGTCATCGCGTAAACCACGAATGTGTTCATTGAGACTTTGTTTCAGAGCAGGGTTCACGCCGGCCATAGGTTCGTCAAGCATCACAAGTCGAGGATTGGTCATGAGTGCGCGAGCCATCTCGAGCAACTTACGTTGACCACCCGAAAGGGTTCCTGCGTATTGGTCACGCATGTGATCAAGCTTGAAACGCTTCAACAACTCGTCTGCACGACGCTCAATCATCGCCTCTTGTTTGCGGTAGCGGAAAGGCAACAAACCATTCCACCACTTCTCACCCATCTGATGAGTTGCGCCTAGTTTCATATTTTCAATGACAGAAAGTTTGGTAAGGCTCTTGGTCAACTGGAATGTGCGAACCATGCCAAGGCTTGCTGTCTTGTGGGCAACAACCTTCTTCAGGTTCTTGCTATCAAACATCCATTCGCCGTTGTCTGGTGTATCGAAACCCGTCAACAGATTGAACAGCGTTGTCTTGCCTGCACCGTTCGGACCAATCAGAGCTGTTATCGATCCACGCTGCACTTCAAGGTGTTGGACATCTACAGCTGTTACACCACCGAAGTTTCTGCGTACATTTTCAGCGAGCAATATGGGATCGGGTTTAGCGACACCTGGTGACGCATTAACCGAAGCCAATGCCGCGCGGGCGCGTTGCGCAAGTTCGGTGTAAGTCCGCTCAGCGTCCATCTAAAGCCATCTCTTCTTTGCTTCCGAATACGCCTTGTGGCCTGAACGTCATGAGCAACATGAGTCCCAAGCCAATCAACATGTAGTTAACCGGTCCCACTTGCGATTTCTGGATAATTCCAATACCAAAAATTTCAAATGGACGATCTTTGGTCAATTCGCGCAAGAAGTTGTCGCTGAACACATAGATCCCCCAAAACATCATTGGACCGATCACTGAACCGCTTACTCGTGCAACTCCACCGAGCACCAGCGCCGTGAGTACGTAGAACGTAACGTCGCGGCTGTAATTGTCGGGCTGTACAGAGCCACGGTCGAGAGCAAAAATCATTCCCGAGAACATTCCAACTACTCCACCAAGAATGAGTGACTGCATTTTGTAGCTGTATACGTTCTTACCAAGGCTGCGAACAGCATCTTCGTCTTCACGAATAGCTTTGACAACACGACCCCATGGGCTCTTCATCAACAGATATACCAAGAAGGAGAAGATGATGACGAGTGACCAACCCACGATCATGGTCCACAGCGAGTAACCGCTGTATTGGAATGGTCGGACTCCGTACTGAGCGCCTGGGTCGAATGGACTCAAATCTCTAAATGACGAACTGAAACTATTAATGCCGTCGCTTCCACCGAAATATTCCTTGAATCGAACTGAACGGACAACAAGCCGCACAATCTCTGCAGTAGCGATGGTCACGATCGCCAAATAGTCAGCTCGCAAACGCAAAGTTGGAATGCCAACAAGCAGGCCAAGGATGATGACAAGCGCAAGACCGATGAGTATTCCCCACCACATTCCCACTCCGAAGTACTGAGACGTCATTCCTAATCCGTACGCACCGCATGCCATGAACGCTGATTGGCCAAAGTTCAACAAACCCGTATATCCGAATTGAATGTTGAGTCCAATCGCGGCCAACGCGAAATACGCAGCATCAATACCAAAGAATGCCGAGATGGTGTTTTCGAGAATCTTGATGATGTCCATATCAGCCCACCCTCTGCTTTCGTCCGAGTATTCCTTGAGGACGAACCACGAGAACGATGATCAAAATCAACAGAGCAGGCGCATTCTTCAACTCGGCCGGTACGACGAGTGATGCCAGTTCAACGAGCAATCCAACGAAGAAGCCGCCGATGAGCGCGCCATATGCTGAGCCAAGACCACCAAGCGTGATTCCGGCGAACATCAAGAAGATCAACCCTGATCCCATTTCAAAGCCAACTTGCTCATCCAATCCACGAAATACTCCGCCCATCGCTGCAAGTGCGCCACCTGCGAACCACACAACCCGAATGATCTTTTGTGTATCAATACCTGTTGAGGATGCAAGCGACGGATTGTCTGACACTGCGCGAATTGCTTTACCTGTGCGTGATCGCTGCAAGAATGCAGCAACACCAAGCAACACGACCAATGAGATGATCGCGGTCGTGAGGTCTCTCATCGTGATACTTACAGGGCCAAAGCTCTTTGCAACTTGCAAACTGAAATCGTCCAAAGGACGTGTGCGTCCGCCGAACTGATAGAGGTACATGTTGCGAAGCATGATCGAGAGTCCAACAGAGACAACGAGTTGCGATATCAGGCCGATTCCGCGCTTACGCAATTTGGCGAAGATAATTCCATTCATCGCAAGACCCAGTACACCTCCAAGCGCAATAACCAATGGCGCCGCGATCAGAAGTGGAATGCCGAGCAAAACGTTGAACCAGAAGGCGATGAGACCACCGAAGGTGACCATTTCTCCGTGTGCGAAATTGGTGAGGCCCGTTGTGCCAAAGATCAGTGAAAGACCAACCGAGCAAATTGCGATAATGAGACCAAGGCGAATGCCGTCAACTAGTCGCTGAGCAACTCGGTCAAACAAACTTGCACCCGACTCCCCGACCGAACCGGCAAAGAACGTCACTCGCTTTGAATTCGTCGTGAAGGAGTCTTTAACGATATTGACAACAGTCTTTGTGCCTTCAACAAGTGTGACTCCACTTGGTAGCGATGCAACATCGAGAGTGACTACGTAATCATCCTTTGCTGGTACTGGAATAGTTGCCAGTCCGGCACTGTCGGTAACTCCTTCGCCAATTGCGAGACCCGCCGAATTGGATACTGAAACTTTTACACCTGTAACTGGCTTCTTTTCAGAAACTCCGTTGTTATTCGCCTGGTCCTGCACCGAAACGATGATCGAATTCTCCGCATCGGCTGCGTTGGCCACGCCAGGCGCCGAGAACATGATGAGGGCGCCGACCACAACCGCGAAAGCCCGAGCAACTGCGAAGATGCGGGATTTCGAATTGTTCTTTTCAGTCACTTCATCCCCAAACTTTGCGTGCCTCTAGTCAAGCACAAGCAGGGTACTGGCAGGAAGAAACACCGCGAATACGCAAAGCCACACGACTACCGATAACGCGATATGGATGGCGACCAAAGGGGCTGGTACGCCACCGAAATACTGAACATAGCCAATGAAACCCTGGGCACTTATTGCCGCAAGTAGGCGCAAGATTGCAGGTCCTTCAATCTCCCATCGAGCAGCTTTTCTTCGGGCCCGAACCGCCAGAACAACGGCCAGGAAAACCAATATCCAAACTGATGCTGAGTGCAACTGCGTGGCGAACCTGACCTCGATCCCCAATCGAGTGACCTGTTCGGCACCCGAATGCGGTCCTGCCCCAGTAACGACTGTGCCAAGGAACATCACCAGACATGCACTCGCAAACAGCATCTGTCGAAGACGCCTATCAGTGCATGCTCGATCGTCTGGCTTATGGATCAGGAGCTCAACACGCTTGATCAGCAAGAACGCTGAAGAAACTAGAAAAATTGACACGAGAAAATGCGCCATGTTTGACCAAGGATTAAGGCCCGTCCAGACAACATATGCCCCGAGAACCACTTGAACCAACACCCCAAATACCAAGATTCCGGCATTTGCGGTGATCCGCCTCACGCGTGGGTTGAGAAACAGCGATGCTGAAACGGCCAGAATCACTGAAGCCGCAACGAATCCCGTAAACAGACGATTTATTTGCTCAATTGCTGCGTGTCCAGATGAGACATCGACAAATTTGGTTTCGTTGCAATTGGGCCAATCCGAGCAGCCCAGGCCAGAGCCAGTAAGGCGGACCAATGAGCCTGAGACGATGATGGCGTAAAGAGATCCAAAGGCGATCCAAACAACCTTTCGGAATCTCATAACTGATATTTCGGGACGAGGCATCGTCGCGACGCTACCCCGTTCCCATCAATCAAGGGGTTCACCAACCCGGAAACACACCTTTCAGCACAATTCGTGGTCAATTGACCACCATTCTTCGCAAATTACCACTCACAGTGTTTACATCAACATTTTCTGTGATTTTTTCCTCAAGTTCCTCTGAATCTGGCCGATCCCTTATGCGGGTCTCACACCAGCAAGTCAAGGGAGCAAATCATGAACGCAGGAATTATTCGCAAGGCAATCATTGCAGCAGCAGTATCGCTCAGTGTTGCCACAGTATCTACGTCGATTACAGCCACGCCAGTTGCTGCACAATCTGCATCAGCAAAGTCGGCATCGCTTCCAAAAATGGGCGAATCCGGTCCAGAAGTAACCCGCATGCAACAAGCAATCGTTGCGCGTGGTTTCACGATCAAGGGCGGCATTGACGGTTCATTTGGTTCAGCAACGCAGGTCGCTCTGAAGTCATTGCAAAAAGTTGCAGGTTTCGCTCCTACTGGAAAACTTGATGCGAAGACTGCAAAGTTCCTGGGCCTTGTAGATGTTGCACCATT